>JGI12270J11330_10002226_pt1 | contig 14282 bp, 8 predicted proteins | sample PeaSoiMetSII2010_FD_11330 | JGI IMG/M metagenome (IMG submission 11330)
CTTCGCTATCACGCCCCCTTTTATTGCATCCTGGAAAATCAGGGTTGCTCCGCCGACATCTCTTTGCTCGCAGGACTCTTGAATCCTTCCAATGATGAGTTCGCGCTCGCGATTCTTCTCGACTTGCAATGCGTAATAGCGCTCCGCATCCGCCAACCCTTCACGCAGACCATTGTGCTCACCGAATTCGGTCAGTCCTTTCCGTGCCAGATCTGCCGCTTCCTTGAATCTCTCTGCCGAAATAAGGTCGCGCACTTTCCCAAGGCAGTCATTCTGTCTCTCGAGAGCCTGCTTTCGCTGCTGTTGAGATTTCGCCTCATTTTGGAGAGAAGCGAGCAGGGGGTTGTTCGGGAAAAGTTTTAGTGATTCTTCCACTGCATGAAGCGCTTGAGAGAAGCTCCCATTCCGGATGAATTCCTGAATCCGGTTCACACCGGCATCAAGCTCCGTGTGCAATTTGTTCTGTTTGATTTCCGCCTGCAATTCCTTCACGAATTCCTTGATTCTTTCTTCGGAAGGGTACTTGGCAGCGAGATCCCCCGCACGTGCGAGCGCCTGCGAAAACTTTCCCTGATGCTTCAGGGACCGGAGTTCTTCCCAGGCCTGGCCGAGCTGTTTATTCAGGCGTTCCTGATCGCGCTCCTTCTGGATCGAGGAACGCAAAGCCACACCGGTTGAATCGCCCGGAAACTTGGCCAATAGTTCGTCCAGAAACCCCAGCGCCTGCTCAAACTGCTGGGACATCCTGCTCTTTCTGGCATTATTGAGAAGCGACAACCTGTGCTGCTCGGATTTCTCAGCCCGGGCATTGTCTTTGCGCTTTTGCAGTTCCGCATTGCCGGGGAATTCCGCCAACGCTCCGACAAGCAACGCAAGGCACTCGTCATACTTGGCGGCGTACAGAAGCTCATCGGCGCTTCTAAGAAACTGGCTGAGTTTCTTTCTCCGGTCCAGTTCTTCCCGCAAAGTCCGAATCTTGGCGCCTAGCTCAGCGGCTTCACGGTTCTCCGCATCGATATTCCGAATATCGTCGACCAGCTTGCTCGCCTGCGTCAGCTCGCCTTCCGCAATGTACCTTCTGGCGTAGCTGATTTTTTGGTGAATCTCTTCGGCGAAGGTTTCCGCCGATTGAATTTCCTCCAGAAGCTTGTGAGCGGGCTCGTAGCGGGAATCAAGCCCAATGGCCTGTTCCGCTGCGGCCCTGGCCTCGCGATACTCACCAAAACTCAAAAAGTTCCGCCCCTTTTTGACATGTTCTTGGAGTCGCGGAAGAAGCTGCCCCCTCCTCAGTTCGTCTTGCACTTGCTGCAGCAGGCTGCGCACCTGAAGGTTGGTGCCGTCGTACTTTCTGGCTTCGTCCAGCGCGGACCTCGCGGACTCAAATTCTTCTATTTCAATTAAATCTTTGGCCCGGCGAACCAGGGTGTTCGCAAGATCAATCCGCATCCTCCTCGCGATTGGCTCCAGGTCAAACAGCATGTCCTCGACATATTGATAGCGGGCGCTCGGGTCCTTCTGCAGCGCTTTTTCGACGACAGCGGCAAGATCTTGCGGACAGTCCGGGGCGATCTGCGCGAGCGGTTTGGGTTGGCCGTGCACAATATTCTGGGTGAGATCTTCAATGCTGTTTCCTTCAAATGGCCGTTGATAAGCGATAAGTTCGTACAGCGTGACTCCTACCGCCCAAATATCCGTTTTCTCGTTCGCTTTGGCCGTCGCCGTCACTAATTCCGGCGCCATATAAGCTGGCGCGCCGATCAGGAGTTTGGTTTGCGTTTGCGAGGAATCGACGAGCCGCGCGATGCCAAAATCCACGACCTTGACGATTTCTTCGTTGCCATCGATGTGCAGCATGATGTTGGCGGGCTTGATGTCGCGGTGAAAAAGCCTTCTCTTGTGTGCATAGTCCAGAGCGTTGCACACGGGGACGATATAGCCAACTCTCTTTGCGAGCGGCACGCTTCTGTCCCGCCGGGTTATCAGGCGGTCCAGGCTGCCCCCGTTCATATACTCCATCACGATAAAATGGACGCCATCTGCCTGATCGGCGTCGTAAATTTGAACAATGTTTTGATGCTTTAGTTTTGCAAGCGCCTGCCCTTCAAGCTTAAACCGTTCTAATAATTCTCGGCCTTCCAAGCGCGTATCCTGAATCGTCTTTAAGGCAACATAGTCGTTAAAACCGGGATGCCAGGCCTTGTAGACGAAGCCCATCGCCCCCTCGCCGAGTTTCGCTTCGATCCGGTATTTGCCTAGCTGTTCCATCTCATGGGTCCCATAGGAATGCGGGAAACACGTTTGCAAGCAATATCGAGCTCAGATCATTCCATGAATTGAAAGATACACAATCTAAACTACTTACGTCCATGGCCACGTGCGCAAAAGCGAACCAATTCCAATAACGTTGCGTCCTCCATACGCTATGATCATCCCTACTAACAGTTGGAAAGGCAGAATGTGCTGGCAACGTCTTTCACGTCCGACGATCGGGAGGCTACTTCCCAAACGTAATCGCAAGCGGAAAGCTCACGCTCACCGGCGTCCCGCCGGATTTGGGAATGGTAGCTTTCCATGTCTTTGCGGCTTCTTTCGCCTTCTTTAGGAAATCCTTGTCGGCGTTCCCGTCCTTCTCGACTTTTACCTTTCCACTCGGATCGACGGTCACGATCAGGTGAAGCGTGTACGGCAGCTTGCCCGGTTGATTCGCCGAACTCGGCATTTCAACCATGGGCATCTCTAACCATTGCACGGAGACGTCTGCATCCAGTTTCGCGCAGGTCATGCCCTGCGGATTTACCGGACCCGCGGCGGCGCTCTGCCCCCCGGTGCACACGATCGGAGGAACCAACACTTTCCCGGGGCCCAGCGTCTTTATCATCCCGTCCATCGCGGCGGGAATCGTAGTGGTTACGTAAGTTTGGGCTTGTTCGCGGTAAGCCCCGGAACCCTTGGCTATCTTTTGGAATTTTGGGAGAACTTCGTTCTTCATGCGCAGCAAATCGCCCTTTTGTTTTGTCGCGTTGAACTCCGTGACGAGGGCCTCGAAAGCCGCTTTGTCTCCCATTTCACTGCGTAATTTTTGCTGGTTCTTGGTGAGCCAATCATCAAGCTCTTTGGCCCACTTGTCGACATCGGGATCCTCGATGCGGCTCTGAAAAATGTGCAGCTCGTCCTGGAGCCGCGCCATACCAGCGAGATCACTGCTGGTTTGCAGGGCTTCCGCGCGGCTGCGTAGGTCTTTCTGTTGAGACCGCTCGGCGGACCGCATATCCTGCAGAAGTTTTTCCTTCGTTTTCGGCCACGGCATGTTGTCCAGTTGACTCTTTGCGCTGCGAAACGCCCCTGTTTGCAGGGTCTGGTTGAACGTCGCCACTGCTTTTTGCGCTGCCGCGACGTCAGTGAGCTTTTTCTTTGCTTCAGCGCTCATCAAGCCCTTGCGGTCCACCACCTCCTGCAATTGCTGCTGAGCGTCCGGCCACTCTTCATTCTTGATGTCTGCAAGCGCCGCTTCATACAGTTTCTTTGTATCGGCGGCCTGCCGCATTCTTTTTANNTAGTTCTCCGCCTGCGGCCGCAACGTTGAGTCCGCGACGTTCAGGCCCTCCACGGTTTGAAATTCCTTGCGGGCGTTTTCGAAGTCTCCGGTCTTGTACAATTGTTCGCCCTGATCGAAGTGCTGTTTTTCCGTGGTGCGAACGTCTTCCGGGTTTTCCACGGGGTGGATGAGCGCGAGTTCGCGCTGAGCTTCGTCGACCAGCCACAGATTCATCTTGGCTACATCCTGGAAGGCTTGGGTCGCGGCGGCGAAGTTTCCTTGCTCTTTGAAGGAACTCCCTTCTCGAAACCGGCTATTCTCCGCTTCGCGTTTTTGCTGGATCTCCTCGAGGTGGTGCCGTGCATCCGCCTGGAAGAAGCCGTGCATCTGCTCGAGATTCTGCCAGGCCCGCTCCGACTGATCGAATTGACGATCATTCCAGAGTTGCATGGCCTGATTGCGGGCCGCTTTCTCCCTTTCACTGGGACCTCGCGAGCGTCCCGCATAGACCGCAATTCCAACGATGAGCAGCAGGATCCCGCCAACGCCGGCCAGTATGGCGGGCTTTTTTAGAAGAGCCATCGCCTGAGTTCGGATACCGGGCCATTTTTCCGCGCACCATTCAACGAACTTTTGCCACTTTGCGCCCGCAGCCGAAATTGTGGATTCCTTGTGCCCGCTGTCTGCAGCAAGATTCGCTGGAGAAGGCTCAACGGGCCTGCGGGACTGCTGAGCCGGCGGCTGAGCCATGACCGAGGCGGAAAGATCTGCAATCGTTTTCAGTTGCTTTTGGACGCGCGGGTCGGTGCGCTCAAAGACCTGTTTGGCCATTGCCTTTTTCAAAAACTGTGTGGCCCCGTTGATGTCTCCGGCGTCGATCATGGTCTGCGCGGCGGCGATCTGATGATCCTGATCTTCCTTCTTCTTGCGTTCCGCCTGTTTGTGGGTTGCGGTTTCCAATAACTGGGTGACAGCCGGATCCGGGCCGAAATTGACGATGGTCCGCTCGGCTAACGTGATGGCGTCCGTGATTTTCTCTTGATTGAGCTTGCTGTGGATCTCCTCGATCCGCCGCTGCATTTCCCGCCGCGCCCGCTCACTCTGCTCTTGAACTTGTCTTTTCGGCCCGGCTTCTTCGGCGAGCTTTCGGAATATCTCCTGCTTTGGAAATTCTTGCGCGGCCCGCTTTGCGGCGGCTTCGGCTTCCTTGTAGCTCTCGCGATCCAGAAGGCTGCGGATCTGTTTTTCCAGGTCCTTTTCCTTCTGCCGTTGCTCCTGCTGCGCGGTCTCCTCGCGCGCATAGTCCACAAGTTCCTTAAGTTCGAATTCCTCGGGATACTCGCGGAGAAGCGCTTCGCCCTTGACGAGGGCTTCCTTCAGCTTGCCGCTGCTGAGCAACGTCCTCAAAGCGGCGATCTCACCGGTAAAGCGGATGCTCTTCTGCTGTTCGCGCTCGTTGTCCAATACGATCGTTTGCAGGCTTTTAACGGCCGAGTCCTGCGGATGCTTCTTGGCGAGTTCCTCGATCCGCTTCCTGGCTTCGGCAAAATCCTGTTGCCCAAGCAACTTGCGAATTTCGCCCAGCTGTCGCTGCTTCTGTAAATCGTCCAGGTCGTGAACGGTCATTTCCTGGAGCTTCAGCAACTCCGGTTCGTTGGGATAATCCTTGAGGGCACTCGAAAGCACGGAGAGACATTCTTCGTAGCTGAGAGCTGTCCAAAGAGTCCGTGCGTGGTGCAATACCTCGCTGAGTTTCTTGCGCTTCTCGCGGCGGTTCCGCTCTTCCTCTATTTGGCGCAGCAAATCTTGCGCTTGGGGATTGCTGCCGTCCAATTGAAGAGCCTGACCCAGCGCAGCGGCTGCTTCTGTAACCGCTCCTTCAGCAAGGCGCTGCTTCGTGAGGCGCAGCTTTTGCTCGACTTCCTGGGCCCGAACCGCGGCCGCCTCGACTTGAGAGAAGAGAACCTGGGCGGGCTCGTGGCGCGAATCCAGGCCGAGGGCGGCTTCTGCCTCGTTGCGGGCGTCGTGCAATTTCCCGGACTGCAAGAAATCCCGGCCGCGATCAAGATGCTCGTTCAGCTTGGGAAGAATCTGGCTGCGGCGCAGATTGGCGGTAACTTTTTCCAGCAGGCTCTTGACCTGGGTATTCGCTACGTCAATCTGTAAGGCCTTTCGGAGCAGCGCCTGGGCTCTCTGCAAATCGTTGGCGTCAACCAGCGTCTGGGAATCCGCAAGCAAACCGGCGACCGTGGCATGCTGAGCGCTTTTCCATAGCGGCTCGAGGTCGCGCAGAACCTCTTCCATGGACTGGTAGCGATCTTCCGCTTTCTTTTCCAGCATCATTCGAATGAGGTTCGTCAGCTCATCCGGGCATTCCACCCCCAGCGATTGCAGCGGGGGAGGGTTGTCCGACATGATGTGGAACATCAACTCGGCTTCGCTATCGCCTTTGAATGGGCGCTGATAGGCAAGCAATTCGAACAGCGTGACGCCGACCGCCCAGATGTCGGAACGCGCGTCGGCGCGATCCCCTTTGTATAACTGGGGAGACATGTAAGCGCGAGAACCGATCATCATGTGCGGCTGCGTGAGGGACATATCGGTGAGGCGGGCAATGCCAAAGTCCACGACTTTCACTACGCCCTCTTTCGTGACCATGATATTGCCGGGTTTCATGTCGCGATGGATGACGTTGTGGCGATGGGCGTAGGAGAGAGCATCGCAAACGCTCACGATATAGCCGAGCTTCACAGATATGGGGAGTTGCTCGCGCTGCTCGATGAAATGATCCAGGCTGCCGCCTTCGATGTACTCCATGGCGATGAAAGGCGTGCTCTTTTCCTGGCCCAACTCGTAAATCGTGATGATATTCGGATGTTGGAGGGCGCCGGCGGAACGCGCCTCCTGGTAAAAGCGCTCCAGCGAATTGGCTTGCGGGCTCAATCCCGAGGTAATGGTCTTGACTGCTACTAACCGGCCAATGAGAGGGTCGCGGGCTTTATACACTGCGCCCATCGCCCCACGGCCGATCTCCGAGATAATTTCGTATTTGCCCAACCGCTCCAAGGATCACACCCTATGTGGCCAGATTCTAACAAATTGCAGGGCAAACCGCTCATAAGTTCGTGACGGCCAGCACAACACTGGGTCTCTTGATGAACCGCGCTATACGCTCCCTGGGAGTCGGTCTACGCGGAGCCGCGTGGGAAGTATTCGGAAGGCCTCAAATCTCCGCGCAGGCCGATAACCGCAGGAAACCGAAGCAAACAGCGCAAACGTCTCCCACGAACACGGTCAAGTCCCCGAAGAACGTGTGAACTCCTGCGAAGGCGATGCGCAGGCGTGTGACACGCCGGACGCGGTTGCGTGTTGCCGGCATTCCTTGCTGCCCGCATATCCAGTCGTACGTCTCGGCCCCTCGCTTCCACACCAGCTCCGGAAGAAACTCCTGTTTGTAACTCCTAAGTAATGAATTGAAAACAATTTATCGAAAGTACTATCGGCCTTGCCAGAGTTTCTCCTCAAGCTGTAAGGGAAGGCACCAACGGAGGCCGGGCAACCTGCCCAGTGAGGGAGAAAAGCATGAAAGCAACATTTGCCGCGGTATTGTCCATTGCCGTGTTGGTACTGTTTTGCGCAGTTCCGGCAGACGCACAATTGTTCAAAAGGAAGAAACAGGATAACGTCTGGCCGTGCCAGGATCAGCAGGGTTTCAGCTATACCACCCTCACCGTGGTGATCACCGTCAAGCCAAATTACAATATGACGTGGAAATTCCCCGAGGCCCCGTCAGTTGTGGCGCAGCGCATCCTGACGAACCTCAACGGGAACGGCTCGGGCATCACGTTCCAGGAAGCCAACGGTGTCGTCCCAAATCTGTACATCACCGTGACGCTCACCGAAGCCAACAACGGCACTCAGCAGGACTCGGCTTATTCTGAAGTTACCGGGCTGGGCAAGGTCGGCGTGCTCTTCCGGGAAAACAGCGGACCGGCTCCCTACACCTCATGGCGCGATGCGGTGGATCACGTTTCGACCAACATGCTCAATTGGTTCCAGAATGGCTGGCATACCAATGCTCCTTGCCGTGAATCAGATGGGTCAATAAGGCGCTAACGAACTCCGCTGAACATTGCTCGTATCCCTTGCGAGGCGGAGTCCTCACTCCCGCAACGCAGGAACTGCTCCGCAACCCATCACAGAACTACGGTCGGGAGACCGCCACCCCAGCCCTTCCCTTATTGCGAGCGCCTGAGCTAGGAGTCCTTATTCGAGGAACCCAAGTTACACTCTCTTACCGCCGCGGAAATGCACATTCCGTATCTGCACAATTCCTTTCAGACACTCGAGTTAGCCATGTTGGGCGATGCACGAACGAAAGAAATGCGACGACGGTAGGGGTGCTGTTTACGCGCGTGGACCTTTGCTGGATCTCTTCGGTCTGGGCCCTTGCCCCGAAATAACTTCCATCTGGATTCTTGCCTCTTTGAACAGCACTTTCACTTTTTTGAATTCCTCATCATAGCGATTGCTCGAATATTGCCGCATGCGATCGGCGTCAACAATCACGCGCGCAATTCCCGCCTGCACAATGGCCCGCGCGCAGTCCATGCACGGCGTCACCTCCACATAAACCGTGCAGCCTTCCAGCGGCGTGCCCGCGCGCGCCGCATTGTAGATGGCGTTGCGTTCCGCATGCTCAATCCACAGGTATTTCTCCGGGCGCTCCAGTCTTTCGGGCACCGTGTCATGAATCCCGCGCGGAAAGCTGTTGTAGCCTGTGGACCGGATTTCGTGCGCCGGGCCGACAATCACGCACCCGATCTGCGTGGCTGGATCTTTGCTACGCTGCGCCAGGGAGCGGCACACTCCCAGGTAATAGGCGTGCCAGCCGGGAACGCGTCTTGGAGGCGTTGTCATTTTGACCATTGTACTTGGGATACGCGCAAAGTCACGTTTTGTGAGCGTCCTCACCACGTGTTGTAGGGGGTGCCTTCGCTGCTGATCTGGTCGGAATTGGAGTGCACATCGTCAAGGCCCGTGCCGGTCTGCTCCGGGCTGATGAGCGTATCGCCGAAATGGGCTACCCAATCTCGCTGTTGCGTAAATGGATCAATCGGAAGTTCACGCAAGTAGTGTGAGTCAGCGAGATCCTGCAGTGACTGCGGCGCCTGCAGTTTGTCCATCGTGTAGTTGTCAATAGCGTTGCGCATCGTCTGCAGGTCTTGCTTCAACACGGACTCGCGGGCTCGTCGAATCGACTCCCGATACATTCCCGCGGCGATCCCGACGAGAATCAAGATGATCGAAATTACGATCATCAATTCGATGAGCGTGAAGCCGCGCTTCGAGCAGGGAACTCCCGCCCCTTGCCGTCTGCGCCATACCCGGCCGCTCTGCCTCTTTATGCCTTCGCGTTCCTGCACCATCTCACCAATCCGAGTACTTCGTGCCATCGAGCGCCGTGCCCGTGGACTTGGAGTACACGTCAAACACGTTATTTCCGCCCCAACTCGTCGAATCCGGATCGTCCTGCACGGAGCGCAGGCCCCAGTCGGCCTGGCCAGTCATGGGGTCCACGGGGATGCGGCGCAAGAAGCGGATATTGTGCCCCGTAGCGCCGGCCCCGCCGGCGGCCACCCCCTTTACCAGAGTGTCCAAGTCGGGTGGGTAGCCCTCGCTGCCCACCTGCACGCGAATCTGATTGCGGTCGGCTAGATCCTTGTAGCGGTCAATGGCGTCGCGCATGTCCCGTAAATCCCGGCGGAGTTCCGCTTCGCGCTGGCGCACGATCGTATAGCGCTGCAAGGGAAGCGCCGCGGAGGCCAGGATCAGCAGAATGGTGCAGGCGATGATCAACTCCAGAAGCGTCATACCCGCTTCCGGCGTGCGCCTGCTCTTGCTTGGATAGGACGCCATGCTGCCCTCTTGCCAACGATTACTGTACCCGCAGAGTTGCTTCGCTGGTGACCAGCGGGATCGGCTTCTGCTGCGAATCCTTGGCGTTCACCTGCACAATGGAAAGATTGGTGGTGCCGGCCGAGAGCGCCTTGACCACGACGCCGAGCAAGGTGCCGCTGCCGTTCACGCCGGGTGTGTTGGGCTGCCGGGTTGCCGAAATAATAGCCTGCCCGTGCTCTTTATCCACGCGCTGCACAATCGCGATCTCCTGTGTGCCCCCGGAGAGGAATCCTCCGTGGCGCACTTCCTCGACGCTGATAATCGCGGGGTTGTACTGCAGCAGCATGGGCACGGAATAAAGATCGTTCACATTCTCCACCACCACGCCGATCGTGGCCGTCTGCCCGGGGCTCAGGTTCAAGACGGCAGGCTCGAAACGGATGCGTGCTCCCATTCCTTGTGCTTGCGGGGTGGCCGGAGCGGGAGCGGCAGGTTGCTCGCCGGGCGCAGGCGCGGCCGCGGGCACAACCATCCCTCCAGGTCCTGGAGTTGCCGGCGCCCCTGGCGGTGGTGTCGCCTGCGGGTTGGGATTCGCCGTCGGGGCCTTGACGTCCAATTCGCGCTTGGCCCCCACAAAGGTATCTGTACCGGAGAACATCGGCCGCAGATTGGCCTTGGTCCAATCCGGCAGCCGCACGATGCGCGGGATCATCACGATCAGCACTTCATTGTCTTGGTTATCCCCGCTGTCCTCGGAGAAGAGGTAGCGCATCACCGGAATCTTGGCTGCGCCCGGCCAGCCATTCAATGTTTTCGTATCCACCCGTTCGATCAAACCGCCCAGAATGCTCACTTCGCCTTCTTTCAGCCGGATTTCGTGCTCAATCTTGCGCTGGCTGATGATGGGCTGCTGGATGCCGCCGATGGTGGACGTGCCGGTTACCGACGACACTTCAATCGAAACTTTCAGGCTGATATCGCGATTCGGGTGCACGTGCGGTGTCACGTCCATGTTTACGCCGACGTCGATGTACTGAAACTGCGTGTTCACCAGCGGGTTCACGAAGCCCGCTCCCGACGTGGTTCCCACTCCAACTCCGGCCTGGAAACTTCCCGTTGCTACGGGCACGCGATCGCCCACGCGCAGTTTGGCGGGTTGTCCGTCAATCGCGCGAATCTCTGGATTCTCAATAATTTTTGTGGACGTATCGGTAAGCACGAAATTCGCGGTGGCGCTCGGCAGCGTCAGGGACAGGTCAGTCTGGTTCAAATGGCGGAGCTGTTGCAGGGAGAGGCCGTTATTCGTGGTGGTGGTGGCCGTCGAGCTTGTGCTGGTGCTTGTCGTAGCGTTCGGATTGATGGCGATGGAAGCTGACTGCCCCGGCAGGATGCCCAGATTGCGCAACTTGTCGGTACGCGCTTGCAGCACCTCCACCTGAATGATCACTTCCGGCTTGGCCTTGTCGATATCACGGATGATTTTTTCGGCCAGCATGAGTTTGTCCGGCGTATCCCGGATGATGATGGCATTCTGCGAGTTCACCTGCGAAATGCGCTTCAGGTCCAGCAATTGCCTCAGTCCCGTGGTGATTTCCGTTAAATCCTGCGGGATGGCAATGTTGCTCAGGTAGAAGGTCCGCACCACCTGTTCTTCGTAATCGCGCCGCTTCTGCGCCTGGTCCGGAACGACCATGATGATGTTTTCCGTGACCGGCTTCCAGAACGTCTTGCTTTCCAGGCAAGTGATATCAAGCGCCTGCTCCAGCGTCACATTATTCAATTCCGTGCTGACCTTTTTTTGCTGCAGGTCCGGATCGTAAATTACGGTCAGCCCGGCTAGCTTACCGATGGTATCGAAGACCACCTTAACATCCTGGTTCAACATCCTCAGGTTGATGGGGGCCCGCGATAGAGGCTTAATTTCCGGCGGCGCGGAGGCCATCACCGGCTCACCATTTTCAACGAGGGGCTCCTCGGCGGCCTGGTTGGCGGCCGCGCGCTCCGCGATCAGCTCCAGCGTTTTCTTCACTTCCTGATCGGCCACGGAACTTGAAGGGTCGTACACCTGCGCGCGTTGGAACTCCGATAGAGCGCCCTGCAAATCGCTCTTCTCCAGTAATTTCATTCCTCGCTGGACGTGTTGCTGGCTGGCTTCAAATCGCGCCTGGTTCAACTTGATCTTGAAATTGGCGTTGTGCGGATCGACTTTCGTGGCCTTCAGGTAGTAGTCTACGGCGGCGTCAAAATCCTGGAGGTCCTCCGCGTGCATGCCGGCAGTGTAGTTCTGGTTGCCCTTTGGGCAGCCTGCAAGGAAGACTCCGAAGGCAATGCAAATGGCAACCTGACACCAGCGATGCATGGACTCTCCGGGACCCCGTCTGGTCCCAAATCTCTTCTTTACTTGCCCTTGCAGTCTAGCATCCGCCCCAGCAACGCGGCAAGCTACCCCCGCATGGGTCTCTCGCATGTCACACTGTCCCATGCGCCAGCCTTATCCCATCTAGTGGGCCTGTGGACACATGGCTGGGGCCTTTTTCCACCCGTTGGGCCAATTTTGCCAGCCTTCCTTGCTTCTTTAGACGCAGCATCGGGTAAAATGAAAGATTGTGGCTAAGCCAACTAAGAAACCCGAGAAGGGCAAAGACGCAAGGGGTCCCCGCGACCTCATCGTCGCCCAGAACCGCGCCGCTTCCTACCACTATCATATTCTGGAGAAGCTGGAAGCGGGTCTGGTGTTGCACGGCACGGAAGTCAAGGCCCTGCGCGAAGGCAAGGCCAACATTCGCGACGCTTATGTGGACTTCAAGCCCAGCGGCGCTTACCTCGCGAACGCGCACATCGCCCAGTATATGCCCGGCGGGCCGTGGAATCATGAACCGCTTGGTAACCGCAAGTTGCTGCTTCATAAACGTGAAATCTACAAATTATCTGGCCGTACCGAATCGAAAGGTTTGACTGTCATTCCCTTGCGGATTTATTTCCGCAACGGCATTGCCAAAGTCGAAATCGCGCTGGCCCAGGGCAAAAAGTCGTGGGACCGCCGCCAGGACGAACGTAACAAGGATGCCCGCAGGGAAGCCGAACAAGCGATGTATCGCAACCGGAGGCGATAAACGAACCATGCAAATCACCCTAGAAACCCAACCCATTGGCATGCTCACCGAAGACGCTCTCGTCACCTATCTCTTCGAAGAGAGCGACCCCATCCAAGGCCGCATCGCCGAACTTGACAAACTCATGCGCGGCTTGCTCGGCCGTTTGGCGAAGAGTGGCGAGCTCACCGGGAAGGCGCTCGAACTGACCCTCATCCACGCGCCCGCGGGGCTGAAGACCGCCAGGCTCCTCCTCGTCGGGGCAGGGAAGCGTGAGCAATTTAACCCCGCCACCCTGCGAAAAGTTGCGGGAGCGGCGCTCCGCTACTTGAAGACCCGCGGCGTCCACAAGTTCGTCTTCGCCCTGCGCGAGGGCGATCTCAGCGAAGAATCCAACCAAGCGATCACCGAAGGGGCCATTGCGGCCGATTTTGAGACCGACAAGTACAAGACCGACAAGAAGAACGATAAATTCATCGAAGCGCTGTCTATTGCGGGCTATGGCGAAGTGGAAAAGGCAGCAGGCGAAAAGGGCATTGCCCGTGGCCGCTTTGTTGGCGATTCGCAGAACTTTGCCCGCGACCTTGTGAACGAGCCCTCCAATAAGCTTACGCCGCGCATCCTGGCCGAAAAGGCCGAAGCCATGGCCAGGGAAGCGGGCCTCGCGATTGAGATTCTCGACGAAAAGAAAATTGCCGGCCTAAAGATGGGCGCGCTATTGAGCGTCGCGCAAGGCAGCGTCGAGCCGCCTCGCGTGATCGTGATTACCTACACTCCCGCCAATGCAAAGCCCGGCGCACCCGTCGTCGGTCTCGTCGGCAAAGCGGTCACCTTCGACACTGGCGGCATTTCCATTAAGCCCTCCGAGGGCATGGAAAAAATGAAGTACGACATGGCCGGTGGCGCCACCATGCTCGGCGTGATGCGCGCACTGGCCGCCCTTAAGCCCCGTGTCAAGGTCATTTGTGTGGTCCCGGCAACCGAGAATATGCCGGGCGGTAAGGCGCAAAAGCCCGGCGACATCCAGACTGCTATGTCGGGGAAAACCATCGAAGTGCTGAATACGGATGCCGAGGGGCGATTGATTCTCGCCGATGGCATTCACTACGCCAAGCAGCTTGGCGCGACTCATCTTGTCGATGCCGCCACACTGACCGGGGCTATCGTTGTGGCTCTGGCGGGGATCAATGTGGGCGTATTCGGTTCCGATCAGGCTTGGACCGACAAATTGCTGGCCAGCGCCAAAGCTGCCGGCGAAAAAATGTGGCCCATGCCCATGGACGAGGAATACCGCGAATTCATCAAAGGCAGTTTCGCCGACATCCAGAACATCAGCAGCGGCAAAGGCGGCGGCGCCATCACCGGCGCGATGTTTATTCGTGAATTCGCGGGCGATACACCATGGATCCACCTGGACATCGCCGGCACCGCCTGGAACGACGACTCCAAACCCTGGCTAGCCAAAGGCCCCACCGGCGTAGCCCTCCGCACCCTCGTCCACCTGATCACCGCGCTCTAATCGCTTCGTTTTTGTCCTTGTAGGGGCGCAGCACTGCTGCGCCCCATGTCCGCAAGATCCAAACAATCAAGACGTCTTTCTCCTAGTCTTTTCTTTTCCGTCTTGACGGATTCTCCAAATCCAACTCCCATCTAAATGTGTTTTCCTGAATGTACCGGTGAGCATCGGCGTGTTCTTTCCCATCCCGAAGCGCCCGCTCAAAGTAATTCCTCTGCCAAATTTCCCCATCCCATCT
>JGI12270J11330_10002230_pt1 | contig 14253 bp, 7 predicted proteins | sample PeaSoiMetSII2010_FD_11330 | JGI IMG/M metagenome (IMG submission 11330)
GTGGTGCTGACCGTGGCCGTGCTTTTCCTCTGGCGCGAGTTTCCGAACGCGGCGGGTTTTTTTCTGGCAGCTTCGGCACTCGGAGTCTATTTGGCAATTCGCGGAAACACGACGCCGCACCGCTGGGCGCTGAGCGCGCATATTTTTGCCGCGGCGATCGCGCTGGCTGCTGTGATTCCGTACGCCATGCGCCAGGCGCCGCGATTTCGCACGCCGTTTCAAGTCTCGCTCGCCCTGCTGGTGCTCCTGCCGCTCGGGGCTAAGGTTTACCGGAAGGCGTTTCCAGATCCGGACGCGCAGATCCGCAACGGCCTGACAGTCCCGGTTTCCATGGACGGCGAAGGCGGGGGGCCGAAGTCGCCGTTCTTCCCATCTTCGGCGAAGACCAACGTCGGCGGCATCATTCCCGCCAACTTTTTCATGGATTCGGAGCGCTGCGGCGAATGCCATAAGGATATCTACCGGCAGTGGAAAAGCTCGATGCATCATTTTGCATCGTTCAATAACCAGTTCTACCGGAAGTCGATTGAGTACATGCAGTCGGTAGTGGGGACGCGACCGAGCAAGTGGTGCGCGGGCTGTCACGATCACGCGGTTTTCTTCAACGGACGCTTCGACCGGCCGATCAAGGAGCAAATCGACACGCCGGAAGCGCGCGCGGGCCTGGCTTGCACGTCGTGCCACTCGATCGTGCACGTCAACAGCACGATGGGGAACGGCGATTACACCATTCAGTATCCGCCGCTGCACGAGCTGGCCACGAGCCGTAACCCGTATCTGCACGCGATCGATACCTTCCTGACCTATCTCAATCCAGGGCCCCACAAGGCGTCTTTTCTGAAGCCGTTCATGCGTGGGGAATCGGCCGAGTTTTGCGCGGTCTGCCACAAGGTACATCTCGACGTTCCAGTAAATCAGTACCGCTGGTTCCGCGGCTTCAACGACTACGACAATTGGCAGGCGAGCGGCGTTTCGGGTCAGGGAGCGCGGTCGTTCTACTATCCGGCCAAGAGCCAGGTTTGCGCGGACTGCCACATGCCGCTTGTGCCGTCCCAGGACCCAGGCAACCACGACGGCATGGTGCATTCGCATCGTTTTCCGGCGGCTAACACAGCCGTTCCTTACGCCAATCACGACGATGAGCAACTGCAGGCGACGGAGAAATTTCTCAAATCAGGCTTCATCACGGTAGACATTTTTGCGGTCTCACCGGTGAAGGACTCCGGCACGCCCATGGTGCGACGCACGGGCGAAGGGCCGCAGGCGATGTCGGGCTTTGCCGTGGGTGAGGAAGCCGAACAGGCCTCGACGGGCGTGATCCGCGAGGTGGGCGAGATCGCCGCGCCCATCGACACGGCGGGAACAAAGCTCGCCCCGGAGAGCACAGCCCGCGTGGACGTGGTGGTGCGCACGCGTAAGATCGGCCATTTCTTTCCAGCGGGAACGGTGGACGCTTTTGATGTTTGGCTCGAGCTACAGGGCAGGGACGCCGATGGCCGTGTGATGTTCTGGAGCGGGCAGGTCGCGGACGGCGGGCGCGGGCCGGTTGAACCCGGTGCGCACTTCTATAAGTCGTACCAGCTCGACGGGGCAGGAAATCCGATCGACAAGCGCAACGCCTGGCAAGCTCGCAGCGTACTCTACGTGCGGCTGATTCCGCCTGGCGCGGCGGACGTAGCGCATTATCGCGTGCGCGTGCCGAAGGACGCCAAGGGACCGATCACATTCACGGCGAAGCTCAACTATCGCAAGTTCGCGTGGTATTACACGCACTTCGCTTATGCCGGACAACCGAAGTCCGGACAGGACGCCGCGCTGCTGAATGCCTCGCAGAACAGCCTGGAGTACTCGTTCGATAAGACAAACATTCCGAACGATGTTTCGGGTGAGATCAAGGACCGGGTGCCCAACATTCCGATTGTCACGCTGGCGGAGGCGAAGGCAGTTGTGGGGCTCGGTGAGACCAGTTGGACGCCAGTTGTCGCGAAGAAGGATCGTGAACGTTGGAATGACTGGGGCATCGGCCTGCTGCTGCAAGGCGACCTGAAGGGCGCGGAGTACGCATTCAAGAAGGTTACAGAAGCCGAGCCGGACTATGCAGACGGCTGGGTGAATGTGGCGCGCGCGCTAATTCAGGAAGGCGAAACCGACGCTGCCAAACCGTATATCGAGAAAGCGCTCGCCATCAATTCCAAACTGGGCCGCGTTTACTTTTTCAAAGCGATGATCCAGAAGACGGATGGCGACTACGACGGCGCATTGGCCTCGCTGCGAACGGCGGAATCGATGTATCCGCGCGACCGCGTGGTGCTGAACCAGATGGCGCGCATTTTGTTTTTGAAGCGGCAGTACGCGGATGCGCTGAAGGTGCTGGAGCGGGTCTGCGAGGTGGACCCTGAAGATTTGCAGATGCACTACACCATGATGCTTTGCTATCGCGGGCTGGGCGATCAGGAGAAGGCTGCGCACGAACAGCAGTTGTTCCAGCGATTCAAGGCGGAAGAATCGGCGCAATCCATCACGGCAATCCGGCGCCGCATAAGCCCGGAAGACAACAACGAGCGGCAGCAGATTCACGATCACGAAAGCGTGGTGCTCACGGGCGGCGGGCAATGAAGATCTTTGTAGGTATCGGCATTCTGGCAGTTGCGCTATTGCTCTATGCGGCGGAGACGAAACTACCGGATGCACCTATAGGGGCGGTTCACTTCACCGACATCACCAAACAGGCGGGCATTCACTTTACGCATAACAGCGGCAGGGCGGGGAAGAAGTTTCTGCCGGAGACGCTCGGCTCGGGCGTCGCGTTCTTTGACGCCGATGGCGATGGATGGCCCGACATTCTGCTGCTGAACTGCAAGGACTGGAAGCCGCGCGGGCGCAAAACCTTGAGCGCGCTTTACCGCAACAATCACGATGGAACCTTCACCGACATCACGGCCGGCTCCGGGCTGGACGTCGAGATGTACGCCATGGGCGTGGCCATCGGCGACTACGATAACGACGGGCGCGACGATGTCTACATCACGGCGCTCGATGGCGATCATCTGTTTCACAACGAGGGCGGCGGCAAGTTTCGCGATGTGACGGCAAGCTCTGGAATTCATAATGCGAATTTCGGCACGAGCGCGGCGTGGCTGGATTACGATCGCGACGGCAAGCTGGATCTGTTCGTCGCCAACTACGTGCAGTGGAAGCCGGATGGCGATCTGTGGTGTTCTCTCGATGGGGCGACGAAATCGTACTGCACGCCGGAATCGTACAAGGGGACATCGTGCAAGCTGTATCACAATCTGGGCGGCGGCAAGTTTGAGGACGTGAGCGTAAAAGCGGGCATTGCCGAGCCGACCAGCAAGTCGCTGGGCGTGACGGTGTTTGACTACAACAATGACGGCTGGCCGGATATCTTCGTCGCCAACGATACGCAACCCAACAAGCTGTATCGCAACAACAAGAACGGCACATTTACCGAAGAGGGCATGGCGGCGGGCGTGGCGTTCGGCGAGGATGGCGTGGCGCGCGGCGCGATGGGCACGGACGCCGCAGACTACGATCGCTCCGGCCGGGCGGATCTTCTCGTCGGCAATTTTTCCAACCAGATGCTGGGCCTCTATCACAACGAAGGTACGGGATTGTTCGTGGATGAAGCGCCATCGTCCGCGGTGGGCCGATCGAGCTTACTCACGCTGGCGTTTGGCGTTTTCTTCTTCGACTACGATCTGGATGGATATCCCGACATCTTTGCGGCCAACGGACATATCGAGGAAGAGATCGGGCGTGTGCAGCCGAAGGTGCAATACAGGGAGCCGCCGCTGCTGTTTCACAACCTGGGCAAGCGGCGATTCGAGAATGTGACGGCGTCGATGGGGGCGGAATTCAATCGCCCGATCGTGGCGCGCGGCGCGGCTTACGCCGACTTCGACCATGACGGCGACCTTGACGTCGTGATCACCACCAACCACGGCCCGGCGTATCTGTATCGCAACGACGGCGGCAATCGCAACAAGTGGCTTTGCGTGCGGCTGGTGGGCACCAAATCGAACCGCGATGGCATCGGCGCGGTGGTTCGCGTGGAAAGTGCGTCGGGCAAACAGTGGAGCACTGTGCACTCCGGCGGCAGCTACTGTTCGCAGAGCGACTTGGCGCTGACGTTCGGTCTCGGGAAAGATCCGGTGGTTACTGCGCTCGAGATCGAATGGCCCAGCGGGACGAAGCAGCGACTGGCGAATCTTGCGGCGAATCAGTTTCTGACGATCGAGGAGGACAAGGGAGTGGTGGCGAAGTCGGGGCCAGCGAGGTAAGGGGCGCAAAATCTGAGGACAAGCGTGAGGATCTCGGCACCGCATTTTCGAATTCTGTTCTTGATCCCGTCCCTTCTGCTGACGGCTGCTGATCCGGCTGAGGAGGTCCGAAAGGATATTCTCGCGGCATATCAACGGTCGCTCGACGCATTGCAGCGCGGCGACGCCGATGCGGCTCTCCAGATGGATACCGACGATTGGGTCAGCGTTATAGTCGGGCAGAAGCCGAGGACACATGTGGACCCTCGGCCTGGCACGGGCCGCCTCAGCCTAGATGGGCGTCCGCTGTTCTGAAACCCGTGGTTGTCAACTTGGTTGTCAAACAGGGAGCGATCCAGGGCATAAGCTTGACGCGCGCGGACCAGGGCTAAACGCTAGTGTAGTGCGGCTTGCAGAACGGGGATTATCTTCTTCATCGAGAAGACCGCTCCCTATGGTCGCGGCTCAGAAAAATCCCCGCAAGGTCGCAGAACTTGCTGAGCCGCGCGCGTAGCAAGCCGTTAACCCCTTAACCATAAATGCCGCGATTTCGGACGCACTACACAAGGATCCAGCCAATCGGGAATCACTACGATGATCTTGCGGAAGGGTACCGGAACAAATAGACCCAAAACGTGCGAAGATGTTTTTCGATATTCGGCAGAAACAATATTCCATGATTGCATGGCTGAACCATTACCAGCGCCCTTCCTGAAGTTTGAGGACGGAGACGGACGAGAGATTCAGCTGAACAACGGCAATGTCTGGAAAATCGGCCGCACCGAGCAGAACACCGTGATGCTGCCCGACGACATGGTCTCCCGAAACCACGCCATCATCCAGCAAATGGAGGGTGGGGAGTTTTTCCTCATCGACATGGGTAGCCGCAATGGATCGTTCGTCAATGGCCGCCGCGTCTCGGCGCCGGTTGCTCTGCGCGATGGCGACCGTCTGTCGTTTGGAGAAGCACGACTGAGTTTCCATAACCCGGCGCAAGCGGCAGCCGCCCGAGCCGCGGCCGGTGTTTCGACCGAAGCAGCGGCGCGCGGGGAAACCGTTGCATTATTCAAGCGGGACAATGTTTCCGTTCTGGTGGTGGATATCCGAGGATTCACCGTGTTGGCGCAGAAGATTGATGCCGAACTACTGAGCCGCCTGGTGAGCACGTGGTTCGCCGATGCCGACCGCATCATCCACCATCACGGCGGCATGGCACCGAAGCACATCGGCGATGCCGTGATGGCGATCTGGACGCACGGCGCGCTGGGGACCGAAGCCTTCGACATCCTGCGCATCCTGCGGGCTGTCGCGGAGATCGCACGGATGACGGGCAGGCTGCACGAGACGCTCAATTTGGCGGAACCGGTGCGCATCGGCGCGGGCCTGAATACGGGCGTGGCTACGTTGGGCAACACAGGCGGGGGAAGCGCCAGCGATTTTACGGCCATCGGCGACAGCGTGAATGTGGCCTTCCGGCTGGAATCCGCCAGCAAGGAGCTGGGCACCGATCTGGTGCTGGGGACCACCACGTTCGGTTACTTGCGTCTGTGGCCGCCGGCGGTCACGCACTTCCGCACTTCCGAGGCGAACTTGAAAGGCTATGACGCACCTGTCAAAACCTGGCACATCTCCTTCGCGGCATTNAGCGAATTTCTCGCGCAACAANGCAAGGAAGGCGACGCCTAGCTCCGCCGCGCTCNCAGGGAGAAGTTCACCACTCGTAGCTACGGCCGATTTCCACGACAGAAATGCGCGGATCGCTCAGTTCGGTGAGCTGNCGGTGCACGGCTTCGCGATAGGCAGGTTTGATATGAACTACGCAGATCGAAACGTCCCGCTCCAGTTTCCTTAGGTCGGCGGCCAGCGAGCGCGGTGTGAAGTGCCGGGTGGCTGCGGCCAGATCTTCCATTTCGTTGGGGTAAGACACGTCCACAAAAACGGCTTTGACACGCTCCGAGCGGCTGACGGCACCCCAGATTTCATGTGTCACGTAGGTGTCGGACGTGATCACAAAGCCGGCATTCTGGCCTTCGACAACGAATCCGACGGTGGGAACCACGTGATTCACGCGGATCGGGGTCACTTGAAGGTTCTCCACCAGCACGGGTGTTCCAGGCTCAAGCGGACAGAACTCCAGCGCCGGACCGAGGCCGTTGAGCAATGGGATTTGCGCAAAGTCGGGCCAAATATCGCCATTGAACATAAAGCGGCGCAGCGCATCGATCACTTGCGGTGTGGCGTGGACGATGACGGGCGCGGTCAAGGCAGGGAATACTTCCGAGATGAAGATGGGGAGCGATGCCGTGTGATCGGCGTGAGCATGAGTGATCAGGATNTGGCGGATGCGNCGCATTTCCTCNGCNGTNAGAGCGAAGGCCAGGCTGCCGGCGTCGATGGCAACGGAATCATCCACCACAAACGTAGTGAGNAACTGGCGCTGNGNATCGGNNGCGGTGGAGCTGGGCAGAAGCCGGACTTGCATTCAATGCCCCATCTGCTTCTTTACCAACTGGAAGAACGGCCCAGGTGTGGCCGACAGCTCCTGGTAGGTTCCATGCTGGACCACCCGGCCCGAATCGATAACGTAGATTCGGTCCACATTCTGAATGGTACTCAGACGATGCGCCACAACGATGCGAGTGGTTTTTAGCTGGCCGAGGCTCTCTGTGACTGAGCGCTGCGTGCGGTTATCCAAGGCGCTGGTGGCTTCATCCAAGATGAGAACCGCTGGTTTCTGGACGAGCGCGCGGGCGATAAGGAGACGCTGCCGCTGCCCTCCGGAGAGGTTTGTTCCGCCTTCGGAAACGACGGTGTGCATGCCCATGGGCATGGCTTCAATATCGTCGGCGACCGCGGCGGCGCGCGCTGCCTCCCAGGCGTCATTCAAGGTGCAGAGGCTGCCGCAGACGATATTTTCGAAGATCGACTGCGAGATCAGCTTACTATCCTGGTTGACCACGCCGAACTGGCGGCGGACGGCGGATATGTCGAGACTGGAAAGATCCTGGCCATCGATGTAGACCGCGCCCGACGAGGGCACCTCGAACTGCAAGAGCAAATTCAATATTGTCGACTTGCCGCCTCCCGACGGGCCGACCAGCGCCACGCATTCGCCTGGCTCCACCTCGATATTGATGTCTTGCAGAGTGAGTGGGCCTCCGCCGTAGCGAAAATCGACGTGCTCGAACTGGATCCGCCCGGAAAGCCGGCCGGGGTGCGACTTGGTGTCCCGAACTTCGGGGGTCTCGTCGAGAATCGGCTTGGTCCGTTTCCAGACAGTGGCGGCACTGAGACCCGCGATGGTTTCACTGAGGTTCACCATGCCAGACATGAAGACGCCAAATGAGGCCGCGAACGCGAGATACGTGCCGATGGGAAGGGCAGGTCCATCGGCGCTTGGGGCAATCCAGGCGAGGATGAGCGCGGTGGCGACCGCCGGCAACGTCGTATTTAAAATGTGAATGCCGTCGCGGAGGCGCCTGGTTTGCAACGTAATCTTCTGCTTGTGGCCGTACGAGGTTCCCCAGCGCGCGAAGGCGCGCCGCTCGGCTCCCGCGACCCGCAGTTTTCCCACTGAGTTCACCAGCTGCACAACAAATCCGGACAGGAATCCATCCAGTTCCTGGCTGGCTGATTCCAGATGATAGAGCTTTCTGGCTGCCACAGCCGTCGTGACCAGAATCACCAGACCGGCGATGCAGGCGATGGCGGCGAGTGGCACGGAATAATAGAGCATCAGCGCGATGTTGAACAGCGACGCGATCCCGGCAAAAATGGCGGTGAGGGCGCCTAGCGTCAGTTGGCGGCGGATCCTGTCGACGGCGTCAGTTCGTACCCAGAGATCCCCCACGCTGAACTTTCTAAAGAATGCGGGGCTGAGCCGCAGGAGGCGGTCCCAGATCCCGCATTGGAGCGCTATGCTCATCCCGCTCTGAATCCTGACCAGGGCTATCGACTGGGCCAGACTGAAAAGCGCGGAGCCTAAAAACGCGACGGCCATTCCCAGAATGACTTGCCAGGCCAGACTGCGATCCGCGTCCGGAATCGCCTGCCCGAACAGAACGGAATTGGCAGCGGGCACCGCCATTCCGAGCAGACTAGCGGCGACGCTCGCGAACACCACCATGGCCAGATCGCGCTTGTACGGCCGGAGGGCGAATCGGGCCAGGTCGAGCAACCCGGTACTGGCTCCGAATTGCCGGTAGAAACTGAAAGCTCGCGAATCAAGCGAGGCTGCGGTTTCGCGATCGACCGGAACGGCCGACCCATCCAGCGGGTCGATCAGCTCGTAACCGCTGCCGCCCGACGGGCGCCGCCGGGGAATCAGGGCCACGGGGGCCTTTTCCTCGATCCGGTACCCGAGCAGCGGCCCGTTGTCGTGGCGCCACCAGTCTCCGCCGAGCAGGACGCGGCGGGTGCGAAAACCTGAAGCGTTCCCAATGGCCGCTACAGGATGCTCGCGAGGGCCCGGGTTCACAGGGGCGCGCACCTCGAGTCCAAGGCTCTCAGCGACCACGCGCGCCGCCGACAGGAGCGGTGACTCGGGAGGCGCGCTCGGCCGCTCCTTGGCGCCGGCGAGGTCAACCAGGGTGGCCGCACCCATGCGCCGCTCCAGCTGCCTTCGCTGCTCCAGGCGTAACCGGGCCTCGGATTGCTTCTGCGGTTCGATCTCCCGCGATGCGCGCAAAAGAACTCCGGAGAGCGCTTGCATCGTCTCTATCCGCAGCTCGCGCGCGGCCGTTTCGCGGCTGACGCGCTCCACCTCGAAAGGGCGAGGCGCACCGAGCCAGATTCCCGGCGCCATGGGAACGATGGATCCGGCGGAAATGTCCGCGCCGAGGGCGACTACGGATGCTGAACCGGAAACCAATCGAACCCAACCGGGCTGCGGATCGAGCCAATACAGCGCCTTCCCCGCCACAGCGGCCCCCGCGGCGGGCAGTGGCATGGGCTTCGCCTCTTCGGGAATCGCGAATACCGAGAGAACGCGCGCGACGTTGACGCACCACTTCTCGATCCCGTGAATATATTCCGCGTGCGCCACGAGTTCGCTTGCCATCAGTGGTACGACGGTGGCCGCCTCGGCGGGAACGGCAATGAGCGTGCGCTCTGGATCAATCGGAGCCACGGCGAACAGAATCTCGCCATCTCCGACGCGGAATAGAAACTGCCGGCGCCCACTCGCTCCATCTCCAGTCTCCACGGCGAAAAGAGCGAGCGATCCCGATTTTACATGCCAGGCCGGGAAGGTGCCGGACAAGGTGAGGGTCCCATCGCCGGACAGAGAGACCGGCTGCCTTCGCGGCCCCTGCTCGACGCCTGCCCTCAAAGCGCCACCTCCATCTTGCCCTCGGCCTCCAGCAAATGCGCGTACGCGCCCTGAGCGCGAATCAAATCGTCATGCCGGCCGCGTTCTACCACGCGACCGCGGTCGAGCACGATGATTTCGTCGCACTCACGAATCGTGCTGAGGCGGTGGGCCGCGATCAGGCAGGTACAGCCGCGGCGGCGCAGGCTCTGATCGATCAGGCGCTCGGTCTCCGCATCAAGGGCGCTGGTGGCCTCATCCAGAACCAGGATGGAAGGATTCAAAGCCAGCGCGCGCGCCAGCTCAAGCCTTTGCCGCTGGCCACCGCTCAGGTTCGCGGCGCCTTCGAGCAGGCGGCTGCCGTAACTCCCAGGCATGGCGGAAATCACATCGTGGACTAGCGCGTCGCGGCAGGCGTGCGTGATCGCTTCGGGGGGAAGGCTGCCGTCCCAGAGAGTGATGTTCTCGGTAACCGTGCCCTCGAACAGCGAGAAGTCCTGCTCCACTACGGCCAACGAGTTCGCCAGGACTTCGCGCGGCACGATGGCGCGCGGGTAATCGTCGAACAGGATCTCGCCGGTTGCCGGCTCGTAAAGGCCTGCAATCAGTTTCGTGATGGTGGACTTTCCCGAGCCACTGGCGCCGACAAATGCCACTCGTTCCCCTGGCTCGACGGTCACGGAAAGATCTTCAATCAGCGGCGCTCCCAGCGGATTGTAGCCGAACGAGACGTTGCGCAATTCCACGCGCCCAGTCAGCCGGTAGCCGCCCGGCCAGGAATCCGTTGCCTCGGCCAGCGACGGAGGCTCTGCTTCGACCGGATTTCTCAGTACGTCATCCAAGCGAGACAGATCGGTCTCCAGCAGTTGCATGACCGAACCGAGCGAAACAAGACTGTTCACCGGCAACAGAAAGCTGGCCATCAAGGCCTGAAAGCCGACGAGCTGGCCAATGGTCAATGCGCCGTTCATCACGCGAAATGCTCCGACTCCCAGAATCAGAATCGTCATCACGCCGGAGAGGAAGAAGGGCAACAGGCCGAGGTTTTGATTGAGCAAATCGATCTGCTGCCGGGTATTCATGAGCCTCGCGAAATGGCCTGCCCACTTCTCGAAGAAGTCGGATTCAAGTGCGCTGGCTTTGATGGTGCGGATGGTCTGCAGACCCGAAATCGCCACACCGCAAGTCTTCCCGCCAAGATGCGCCAGCTGGTTATTGCCGTCTACGCGCATCGTCCCGACCCATCGCAGCACCACGAAATTCAAGGCCGCAAAGATCACTCCGATTCCCGTCAATACCCGGTCAAACTGGAGCATCACTGAGAGGTAGAAGACCATCATGAAGCCGTCAATGATCGTGGTGGCCAGGCGGCCGGAGAGCACATCGGCGACGGAATCGTTCAGCGCGATTCGCCCGCTCAGCTCGCCCGCATAGCGCTGCGCGTAATAGGAAGATGGCAAATGCAGCAGATGCCAGATAAACCCGCTTGAGAGCACCGTCGCGAGTCTCTGCTGCAACCGGCGGAGCATGGCGCTCTCGATGCGAATCAGGACGCCCCGGAACAATGCCGTCAGCAGAATGCCGATAATGATCGGCCGGGCCCAGCCGCTGTAAGTCTGAATGAGTACTTTATCGATGAACACCTGCAGCAACGCCGGGTACGCCACACCGGGGAAGACCATGAGAAGCGCCGCGAACATGCACATCAGCAAGGCCCCTACCGACCCTCGCAGCCTTTCCCACAGGCTGGATGCCACGCTGAGCTTCCTGCCGCCGCGTTGAAACTCGGGTCCGGGCTCCATCGCCAGCACGACACCGGTGTAAGACTCGTCGAATTCGTCAAAGAGCATGGTCCGGCGGCCGGACGCCGGGTCGTTCAGGTACACCCTGCCTTTGCCGTATCCCTCGACCACAACAAAGTGGTTGAAGTTCCAAAAGACAATATATGGATATCGCAAGCTTCCGAGTCCCGGAATGTCTTTCTTGAATCCCTTTGCCTGAAGGCCGTGGGCCTTGGCAGCGGTGATGATATTGGAAGGGATGTAGCGCCCATAATGGCCGAGCATGATGGCCAGCGAGGCGGCCCCGCATTCCGTGGCCTCCATCTGCAACAGAGCCGGTGTTCGGACGCGGCCGACCGGCAGAATCGGCTTGCGGTCCCTAGATGCCACTGGCTTCTCGCAGCGAGGGGACCACGTAGCTTGCGGGCGCGCGGCGCTCGAGGGTTACGCGGGCCGCCGTGGTGGTGCCCGGCGACATCTTGAGCTTCGGGCCTCGCGAGGAAGACCAGCGATATCCGCTAAAGGTGGATGGATCGTCCTGAAGCTGGGCTGTTACTTCGACCCACGAACCAGATCCGGTAAGCAGTCCCTGGACCATGTCGGCGTTGCCGACGGTATTGAGGGCGCCTTCTCTCGTCACCGGCAGCGGCGAAACGGAAACGACTTTTGCACTGATCCCCCCAAAACGGTTTCGTTCCACGTTGTCGGGTATCACCTGAACGGCCATTCCGGGCTGGATGTTTTTGCCATCTTTCGCCGGAAAGTAGGAGATGCTCAGCATGGCGGAATTTGGGTCCTGCATGTTCAGCGAGAGTAGGCGCGAACCGGATGTGAGCACCTGGCCTTCCGCGGCGAAAACCTCGGCCACTTTGCCGGAATAGCTGCTCACGATGTCCCCGTTCTTCTTGAGTTGCAGCTCGCCGGCCGAGATTCTGGTTTTCACATCCACAATCTGGTTGTGCCGGGCCGTGGAGGAATCGAGAGTCTGTCTCACCAGCGCGCTCAGTTGAGTCTCGAGCCCATGGAGTTGCCCGTCAATCTGCTGAAGCTGCGCCTTGAACGAGGAGATCTTTGAGTCATTTTCGCGATAGGCGACGTGGGCATTCGTGAAGTCAGGGCTGGCCTCGGCGATCAGGCCTTCCTTCGTCAGCTCCTCCGCCGTTTTGACGCGTTTCGCGAGAAGCGGTTCCACCGCCTCGGCATCCGCCAGGCCGCGGGCGAGATTGGTACGTTGGGCTTCGTAGAATCTCGTTTCCAGCTGGTTTTGCCGTTCCTGCAACTTTACCTGTTGTTCTTCGGAGGCGATTTTGACGCGGTCCTGCGATTCGAGTTCGGCAAGCAGGCGCTTGTCCTCCTCGATCCGGTGCTGTAATTCCGCCTGATCCAATCGCCCGATCACCTCGCCTTCCCGGATGGCGTCCCCGGCGCGTGCGCGAAACCAGGCCAGCCGCCCGCCGCTGACTGTCTCGATGCCCACCATGTGCCGCGGGCGCACCAGCACACCCCGGCCCGTGACCGTACTTGGGACACTGCCCAGCACGCTCCACGCGACTCCGGTGGCCATCAGCATCCCAATCGCCAGGAGCGGGATCCAGTCCTTGGCCGTAACTACAGTCATCAACTGGTCGGGACCACCCATGAGTCAACCCCAAGGAAGTTAAATAGCCCGCAGGCGGCGTTGAAGAAGGTCGAATCGCGCGCCAGCGAGAGAAACATTGTCTAGTACTGCTGTGTCGATTTCATCGGCATAACTCGCCTCGTCTTCCAGTGTCTGGCCTGAGCCGTAACCCAGAAGGCCCACCGTGGAGCGAAGGCGGTCGGAAAGAAACACTGCCATGGCGCGATAAAAGCGCGCGGCGAAATGCGCGTCCTGGGAAAGTCGCGCCTCTAACTCGAGTCTCGGGATGGCGAGAACCGACGATGGCTCGACCGCCTGAACGGTGGCGGACGGCGGCCGCGAATCCACGAACGACATCTCGCCCACAATCTCGCCGGACCGCAGCCGCGCGACTTCCTTGTTTCCGGCGGCCCGCGCGACCACCGAAAGTACGCCCTCCAGAACGAGAAAGACCGAGGTCGCGGCCTTGCCCTCCTGAATCAGCACCTCACCTGGATTCAGATGCTGCTTCGCGCCGGCCGCGATCATCCATTCGACGTCTGCGTCGTTTAGAATCCCCAGGAAGAAGAGCGCCTTTCGCATGAGAGTCCCCCCAATGGATCGGTTGATTATGTCACAAAACGAGCGGAAGTCGACCCGCCAACGCATTCTGAGCGTGCACGGCGCAGGGGTAGGAATGACAAAAGTACTATCTATTTCAGGTGGTGATGGCAAGGGACACATTTTCGAACGGGCCGACACTGGGATCATCAATCCATCAGCCAATAAAATGGACCGCTGGCGCAGTATATTCCACCCGGCCAGCGGCAACCACACTTGTCTTCAAGCCAAACCGCGGCGGCGCCAGTGGACCCGACATCTAGCGCTTGGCCGTCGACTGGGGAGAAGCCTTCGGACGCAACGCGCCCGTCACGTCCACCAATCCCGGCCGTACTGGTACAAAACGGGCAATCCGGACTGATTTACTGCAACCGCCATCCTCTCGATCTTTTTGTTTCGGCTCTTCACTTGGCTCTGTCTAAGAAGGCGCGAACGGAAGGCCAAAATCGTAACCGCGTGCGTAAGAAAGTTGAATGAAATGCGGACCACCGCTCGGACAAAAACAGCCAGCGGTGCGAGACTTCGGAGGCGCGCATCGATGGGGCAGCCTCAGCATACTTGGCATATGCATGCCGATACTGGATGAGGAGTCATCAGGCGGGCTGTTATTTCGCAGGCGGCGCCAGAACCAGGACCGAGGGAACTCGTTCCGGGCAGGCCAGCCGC
>JGI12270J11330_10002233_pt1 | contig 14246 bp, 15 predicted proteins | sample PeaSoiMetSII2010_FD_11330 | JGI IMG/M metagenome (IMG submission 11330)
CCGCCAACCCCGCTAGTGTTTCTCTGACAAACTGCTTCCCTTCCTCAATCTGCTGTGTATAAGTCTCGTCTGCCACAATTCCTCCTGACATCCCCCTGACAGCATTGTACTGCCGTGCGGCGATCTTCTGTGCAGTAGACTCCTATCCCGCTATCTGCGACCGCTGACAAAGTGAAGGCCAAACGGAGCAAGCAACGATTGCGTTCAGTCCTGCTGTAGTTGTTGTAAGCAGGCGATTACACTCAGAACCCCATCCATCAGCGTCCATGGGTCGTCAGATTATCCGCTCTGCTGTACCAAGATCAAAGTTGCTTGCCAGCCTGCCCGCTCTTGCTGTGGTGGGACGCTGGCGTGTCAAGGTAGCGCTCTGTTGCATCCCTGTTAGGGGCGGGTTTTCTGTGCTTTTACCCATCGTTTTGAGTGCTTTTGGGGCGGGCTTTACCAAGTACAAAGGGCGGGGACATGCCCGAAATGCTGAGGTAATGCGCTCATCCCCCAACCTTTTTGATTTCATTGAGACACATGAGCACGGCAGAATCGTTCTGTTTAAACCCGCTGTTGCTGCCAATGAGATTTGCCAATGGCGCTATGTTGGTGTTCTTTTTGTAATCCAGATTGAGTGCGATAAAAACCATTACGTGTCGGGCGAAATCGGGAACCTGAGTCTTCCAATTGCCGCCCTCACCCAACAGTTCGAACGCCCGCTCGTACTTTTTCAAGTCATATTGCATATTGCGCTCCCTGATTCATAGAACGAAAAAGACCGGACAGCCCCTTCGCTAGTCGCGTCACGAATGCGGGTTTCTTTGTCTTGGTCTTCCATGAGTAATCCGCGCGGTTCTGTTGCATTCCTGTTGCATAAAACTGGTCCGACACTCCCAGATGCGCCCGAATGCCGTCCCCGCTGCACGCCTATGTCTTTGAGAACATTGCACGCCTGTGTTAGGAGCAGGCTTTGAAGACCGGGACGATCACCGGACCGCATGCGCTTCCGTAATTCGGTTGCGGCGAAACACGAACTACTTCGGCTGCGCCACCACTCGCAGATAAGGCTTCAGAGTCTTCCAGCCGGCTGGATATTTTTGCTTGGCCTGTTCTTCTGAAACCGATGTGGGAATGATCACGTCCTGCCCCGGCTTCCAGTTCACGGGCGTCGCCACATTGTGTTTCGCGGAGAGCTGGATCGAATCCAGCGCGCGCAGCACTTCATCGAAATTGCGTCCGCTGCTCATGGGGTAGATGAGCATGAGCTTGATCTTCTTGTCCGGACCAATCACGAACACTGTGCGCACCGTGGCATTGTCGGCCGCCGTACGGCCCGCGCTGGTGGTTCCAGCCTCGGCGGGCAGCATGTCATAGAGCTTCGCCACCTTGAGTTCCGGGTCGCCGATTATCGGATAGGTCACCTTGTGACCCTGTGTTTCTTCAATGTCGGCGGCCCATTTGCCGTGGCTGGTTACCGGATCCACGCTCAGCCCGATAATTTTCGTGTTGCGCTTGGCGAACTCCGGTTCGAGACCCGCCATGTAGCCCAGTTCGGTCGTGCACACGGGAGTGAAATCCTTGGGGTGCGAAAACAGGATCGCCCAGCCGTTGCCGATCCATTCGTGAAAGTTGATCGTGCCTTGCGTGGTTTCGGCAGTGAAGTTGGGAGCTTCAGAATTGATGCGTAGAGACATGTTGGTTCCTCGCGTAGTTTCTTTGAAATCGACGGATGGCCAGCGCGTTTAAACCCTACTACATTAGTAGAGAATAGAATATCCAGCGGCCACCAGCTCGTCAACCGGGGACCAGGCCGGTTCCGGCAAGGATTATGGTATCGCATCGGGCCGCGATTATGCCTTGGCCTGCCAAATACGGCCCGATAAAATGTCAGGCATGGCTGCTTCGGTACGGAATCTCTCCATGGTGCAGGTCGATGTGTTTACCGACCGCGCCCTCACCGGCAACTCTCTGGCGGTTTTCCTCGACGGCCGCGGCCTCAGCACCGAGCAGATGCAGGCGCTGGCGCGCGAGATGAATCTCTCCGAGACTACTTTCATTCTGCCCGGAGACGCCGCCGCAGAGAAGACGCGTGGAGTCCGCGTGCGCATCTTCACCGTGCAGGAAGAACTGCCCTTCGCCGGACATCCTACGCTCGGCACCGCTTTCGTTCTGCGCGGCCAGACCGGCGCGCCTGAAGTCCGGCTCGATCTGAACGTGGGCACCATACCCGTGCGCTTCACCCAAGAACCAGCGCAGCCCGCCTTCGGAGAGATGACGCAGAAGAGACCCGAGTTCGGCGCGATCCACGACGCGGAGGCCGTCGCGCGTCTCACGGGCCTGAGCGCGGGTGACTTTGATGACTCCGCGCCCATCCAAACCGTTTCTACCGGCGTTCCTTTCACCATCGCCGCGCTGCGTTCGCTGAAGAAGCTGCAGAACCTGCGCCTCGATCTCGACGGCACTGCCGAATACCTTGCGCGCAGCGGCGGAAAGTTCTTTTACTTTGTTTGCCGCGAAACCGTCGATCCCCGAGCCCGCCTCCACGCGCGCATGATCTTTCACGGAGGAGACGATCCGGCCACCGGGTCCGCCGCCGGATGCTGCGCCGCTTGGATGGTTGCGCACGGCGTTGCTGCCAGCGATGAGCAGATTTTGATCGAGCAAGGCCTCGAAGTGCATCGTCCCAGTTGCATTTTTGTTCGCGCCACGAAACAAGATAACCAGGTGGTCACTGTGCGTGTCGGTGGAAATTGCGTGCCAGTTCTACGCGGCGAAGTCACGCTCGCGATCTAGCGGATCGAAACACTGCGACAGTCGCGGCTTTCAGCCCGATGGCACGATCTTCCCTTGCACCCGAGTGCCATTGGCGAGCGCGCCACTTTGCCGGCGCTCCGATTCTGTTTAGCATTCACCTCGCTTCCGGTTCTCAAGAAAAGAAATTAGGTACAGAATTCAGAAAAAATTTGTGACGACAGTCTCCCGGTCAGGTCAATGAAGCCCAAGAAAACGATTCTTTGTGTCGACGATAACGAACAGTCGCTCTCCATCCGCAAAATCCTGCTGGAAACGCGGGGCTACCGCGTGCTCGCGTGCAACAGCGGCGAAATGGCCCTCGAAGCTTTCCGCCGCGGCGGCGTTGACCTGGTGCTCACCGACCTGATCATGCCCGGTGTGGATGGTTCGCGGCTGATCGAAGAAATCAAAAGTCTTTCCCCGCAGACTCCGGCCATGCTGATCTCCGGTCGCACCAAAATCTACGAGCGCGAAACACTCGCCGATGTTTTTCTGCCCAAGGGAATGTACGAACCCGCGGATCTGCTGGAACGCATTCGCCTGTTGCTGGTGCGCAAGCGCGGCCCCAAGCGGCACGTTGAACTCCGCGCCCGTGCGGTGGACGTGGAGAACGCGACCGTGGCATGAGGTGACGCCCGCTGGCGAATCTTGCTGCCCTCCGTGTGATATCGTTTTCACTGGATGTCGGCCTTCATCGAAGCCAGGGAACTGCGCAAAACCTACCGGGTTGGCAAAGTTGATGTGCCCGCCTTGCGCGGCGTCTCCTTCAGCGTGCAAAAGGGAGAGTTCGTCACCGTCGTGGGCCCTTCGGGCAGCGGCAAGTCAACGCTCTTTTATCTGCTCGGCGGGCTGACTCGCGCCGACTCAGGCAGCGTCACCATCGACGGTGTGGATTTCGCTACACTTTCGGATGGCGAACGCACCCGGTTGCGCAAAAGCAAGATCGGCTTCGTCTTCCAGAAATTCAATCTTCTGCCTACGCTCAGCGCGCGCTCGAATATCGAGATCGCCGCCGACATCGCCGGCAAGGCCATGCCCGACCCCGCGTTCTTCAAGAAGATCACCGAGATGCTCGGCATTGCCCAACGTCTGGCGCATCGGCCCAACGAGCTTTCCGGCGGCGAGCAGCAGAGAGTCGCGCTCGCCCGGGCTCTGATCAACCGCCCCGCCATCGTGCTCGCCGACGAGCCCACCGGCAACCTCGATTCGAAAAGCTCGAGCGTCGTCCTCAACATGCTGCGCCAGTCGAACAAGGATTTAGGCCAGACCGTGCTCATGATTACGCACAATCCCGAGGCCGCCGAGTATGGCGACCGCATCGTCCACATGCGCGACGGCCAGATCGTAGCCCCGGATGAAGATCCGCAGTGGTCGCCGCATCATACGGCCGAACACTTGCAGTCCTGAACAGGTTCCGAATGGCACATCGCGACGAATTCACAAAACCGATTCTTCCCGGCAAGGGAGCGACTGACTACGAGCGCTATCTGCGCACCGACGAGCTGCTCGCCCTGCAAAAGTCGCCCGAAGAACTCCTGCACAAAGACGAAATGACCTTCCTGGTCGTGCACCAGAGCTCGGAATTGCTCATGAAGGGAGCGGCTTTCGAACTGGGACGCGCCCTCGAAGCGCTCGAGCACGCCGACTATGGCAACACCACACGGCTCATCCGCCGCGCCATCCAGCTGATCGAACCGCCCATCGGCCTGCTGCACATCTTGGAGACGATTACTCCCTACGATTACCACCTCATTCGCGCCGGCCTCGGCCACGGTAGCGGCCTCGACTCTCCCGGATTCCTTTCGCTGCTCCACATCGGTCCGCGCCTCGGCCACGCCTTTCACGATCAGCTCAGCCGCGCCGGCCTCACCGTCGGCGACCTCTACCGCCGTCGCGAAGAATTCTTCGGCCTGCACGATGTCGCCGAGCGCCTGCTCGACTTCGACGAACGCATGCAGCTCTTCCGTTTCCACCATCTCAAACTCGCCGAACGCATCATCGGAGGCCGCGTCGTCGGCACCATGGGAACGCCCGTGGAAGTTCTGCAGCACCGAATGGAAAGCTGGCTCTACAAAGATCTCTGGGACGTGCGCAACCAGATCACCGCGGCCGCCAACCAGACAGCAGCGGGAAAGCAGTATTAAGCTGTTTTGCTCAGAACAGCATCCGCGCCGTGAGCACAAGTCCATGATTGTAGGTAGGGAACTGAGTAGTTGCGATCTGCATTCCTCCGCCGAAGACTAAAGCGAGGCGATTGCGCGGATCGCGCTCCAACTTAAACTTGCTGACCATCAATCCCGCCGTGACGAAGTTTTGTGTGCGGCCATCGTTGGGCCCGCCATGGTAGAAAGTCGCATTGCCCTCGATCTCCGGCCAAGATCACCTTGCCCAGTTGAAACGGATCCAAAGACTGGCGAAGTCTTTTTAGTTCTGCCACCTGCTCCTTCTTGGCCTGCGCACTAGCCAGTTCACACCGCTGCTTTCGCCGGTCATAGCAGCCACTACGGTAGTTTCGGCGTTGCGGTCGCCGAAGCCTGAACCGGTTGGGCTGAGGCTGTTTTGGATAAGCTACCAGCTTGCGCTTGCTTGCTAGGCGGAATCTCAGTTCCAGCTGGATAGATGAAGATCTGGACCTTACCCCAGCCGGTATCCGAACTCGCATCCGTCTCCTTGCCCATTCCGAGAGTCTTAAGCAGACTGTCATCAAATCCGAAGTTCTCGACTAAATACTCGCGCACAACCATGGCCCGGGCTTCGGTTAGCACCAAGTCCTTCTGGGTGTCGCCTTCCATGCCAACGGATGCCACGATCACCGCGAACCCGAACTGGTTGTTAGCCAGGAAGTCGCCGCCAGCGTTTAGAGATTTCTGGTTTTTCAGCTTGGCTGAACCTTGCTTATCGAAAAGCTGCTTCGCTGAGTATGTGAACTCCTTTATCGTCGTGCCTTGCGGCAGGCGTTCGATCTCATTTTGTGCCAGCTCGGCGGAATCTTCGTAGCCGCGGTTCTTGAAATACCCGCGCAAGAAAAAGTTGTGTTTCATGGCTTCCATATTCTCCTGGAAGTCAGTGACGCCAGCTTGCGCCTGGACCATCGTGTCACGCATGGCGTTCGTCGTCTGTTCGAGGTTGTTATAGAGCTGTTTGTCGTTAACCAGCGCTCCTGCGGTTCCCTGACCCTGATCGATTTTGGCGCTGATCGAGTCTAGATTGGCCGTCGCCCGAGTAGCGTTCTGGATGGCTTGCTGGCTGCTGTCCAGAATGCCGCTCGTCTTTTGGAGCAGGTCTGACATTTCGAGTGGTGGTTCGCTTGCGATGGTGTCGCCATCGCGCACGTCGGATTTTCCCGCTGATCCAAACGAGATCGCGAGATACTGGTTCCCCAATAGCCCCTCGGTTTCGATGGTGGCAACGGAGTCCTGCTTGATAATTTCGTGCGTCGACTTGCCGAGATCGATTACCACCGTGACCTTTTCACCGGGTTTGTGGGGCAACGCGATGCTGCTCACGGTTCCACTGTGAACACCGCCCACCCGCACATCGGCTCCCGCATCGAGGCCCACGACATTGTCGAATTGCGCCTTCAATTGATACGTGGAGCTGAAAAGATACTGCTTACTCCCGATGATGAAGACACCGACCACCAGAATCGCCAGTGTCGCAACGATGAAAGCTCCCAACCGCGCCGCTCTCGACATAATGCCCTCCTACGAATGCCCTAGAAATTCCCGAACAAATTCAATGTCACTGTTTTGCAGTTCTTCAAAGCTGCCTTCGATCACCACATTTCCCTCATTGAGCAGGGCAAGACGGTCCGCAATCGTCTTCGCGCTGTGCAGATCGTGAGTCACGACGATGGATGCCATGTGATGTTCCTCTTGGAGCTTGAGCACCAAATCATCGATCTCCGCGGCGCTGATGGGGTCGAGACCAGCGGTAGGCTCGTCGAGCAGCAGAATATCCGGCTCCAAAGCCAGAGCACGCGCCAGCCCTACTCGTTTCTGCATGCCTCCCGAGATATCCGAAGGCATCTTCTCCAGGTGTCCCTCCATGCCCACTTCCGCGAGCAGTTGCCTCACCCGGTCGCCCCGCGCAGACTTCGACATCGCCTTTCTATGGTGCCGCAGAGGAAATGCCACGTTCTGCTCGACGGTTAGCGAATCGTAAAGCGCGGCGTGCTGAAACAGAAAACCCATCTTCATTCTTATTTCGCCGAGTTGGTCGAGACCGAGGCCGGTGATGTCTCGACCGTGGATGAGAACCGATCCCGAGCCAGGCTTCTCCAGGCCGATGATGAGCCTCAGCAAGACGCTCTTACCGGTACCACTGCGCCCTAGCACTGCCAGAGTCTCGCCGCGGCTCACGGTCAGGCTAATCCCGTTCAAAACCTTTTCTCTTCCGAAGGACTTGTGCAAGTCCTCGACGGCGATAGCTGGCGCACGGCCGTCTTTCGCGGCTTCTCCTGGCCCCATCGCAACTTGATCGATTGTGTGCATACTTGTTTCGCGAGCTGTTTAACCAAATGGTCATGGGAAAAATATGAGAATGAGTTTCACCAGCACGACATCGGCCAGGATCACGAACAGCGAAGACAAGACCACTGAGCTTGTCGCCGCACGGCCCACGCCAGCAGCGCCTCCCTGTGTACGCATTCCCTGAAAACACGCAATTAGCCCAATGATCAGACCAAACACCATGGTCTTGAACGTGGGTGGCAGGAAATCGTTGAAATCGGCGCCATTGAAACCGCTATTGATGAACTGATGTAACGAAAGCGGCTCAACTAGGGCCTGCGTAACCCAGCCCATTACCAAGCCGCAAAAGTCGGCAGCGAGGGTCAGAAGAGGCAGCATCAGAATGCAAGCCAGGATGCGGGGCGCCGCCAGTAGCCTATAAGGGCTAACCGCAGATGCTTCGATGGCATCTATCTGTTCGGTCACTTTCATCGACGCCAACTCCGCGCCAATGCCAGCGCCCACTCGCCCACTCACTACCAGACCGGTGATGATCGGGCCGGTCTCGTGGATGACAGAGAACACGATGGCGGCGGGAAGCAGCGATTTGGCCCCCAATCGAGTCAGGCTGTAACGGGCTTCCAAAGAGAGAACAACCCCGGTGGCGGCGCCGGCCAAAGCGACCAGCGGCAGAGACATTGATCCGACCTCGTCGAGTTGTCGAAACAATTCTCGGAATTCAAACGGCGGCGTCCCTGCAGCGCGCAACACTCGCCAGAAAAATATGCCCAGATCGCCGAACCACTCGAAAAACCTGTTGATCGGGCCCAGAGAGGAGCTCACCATGGGGAACATAAGTGATGTCCGGGGCCCTGGAAGTGGAGGTTCCGAGCCTGCGACCGGGCTGAATTTCCGGTTGATCATGGATTAGGGCCCGAATTTGGCGCTCCGTGCCCATTGTTCAGGTGCATGCGGGAAATCCACGAGTGTGGCCCGCTATAGAGGAACTCCAGGGCGATGTTAGCGCCTACATACCCCAGCAAGCTGTAGTTGCCCATTCGGAATGCATCCTTGTAATCGTAGCGGCCGGGATACCAACCATAGACGGCCGTCATGGTGCCGGCATACGGAGCAACCAGATCAGGAAACGAAAAGACGCGATGGCCATCGTCGCCGCGACGTGCAGTAAAGGTCGAAATCACGGCATGGCTCAGCCGCCGAAACACGCCTTTACACTCACAGCGGTAATACAACGTGTCTTCGTGGAAGGCTTCCGAGAGCGCGTAGCGCGTCGTCGTGGTTACCGCCGCGATGCCGAAGTCAGACCCAAATCGCTTGCTATAACCACCCGCGCCTTGTCTCCACTCCGGCGGAGTGCTCTGCATCTGGTTAATGCCACCAGCGAGTCCGGCGCCCACGATCGGATATGGGCCGAACGCATCGAAGAGGTAGTTGTGGAGCTTCGTTGCCTGCGGCGGACGTATGTACGTCAGATCCGGTTGCGGGGTCGCCGTACTTACTGACAGGTCGACAGTGCCGCTGGAGGAGTCTCCCGAATCGACCAGTGACTGCGCCTTTGCCAGCACTGGTAGGACTGCGAGGTCCGCGATTACCAACAGCAAGAGCATAATTCGGCGCATTTTCATATCGAAATTCTCCTTGGTCAATCCTTGGTCAATCTGACCCAGCCCGCGCGCCAATAAAAGTTACTGTTCTTCACACGGTAAGTGGGCAAGTTCTGTGGCCGCACTGACACGCAATCTCGACCTCCTCGGATCCCGCTTCTTTAAGGCTTGACCGCAGTATTTGTCGCCAGCCTGCGCCACGCCCGCCACGGCGGCGAGGACAATCAGATTCGTATCCCGCAGACGTAGATTCATCGAAACCTCCAGCATCAAGAATGTCCACAAATCCAACTTTGTTCACGGAGTTCACTTCTGCGTCAGCAACTTGTGAGTTGCCAGTATGAAACCTTTGGGCGTCGGAAGACTGGTCAGAATTGATCGGTTTGTAAATCAGCGCTATGGCGTCCAGCCGGAGTGCCGAAACCACATCAGCGTTCTCCCGGCTGTTGGGTAAATGTCGGCCGAACGAGGCGGGGCGGGCCGACTTGCTCATTGCTGCAGGACAGGTTGGTTTGTGGGAGTGGGGCGCGGAAGCTAATCGTGGAGAACGATATTTAGAAGTGAGCTATGAACTTGCAGTCCACCCGCGCCATAGTCAACGAAGCCTAACTCCCTGAACCTATTCATGAAAAAACTGACCCGAGACCGGGTTGTACCTATCATATCGGCGAGGGTCTCCTGACTGATCTTGGGGATGACCGTTTCGGGCACACCTTCCTTGCCGAAATGAGCAAGCAAGAGCAGAATCCGAGCTAGTCTCTTTTCGCTGGAATTGAAGAGCTGGTCAACTAGATCCTCTTCGTATCGAATGTTGCGTGCCAGCAAATAGGCCACAAACATGTCGGAAAATTGGTGTTCCCGATGAAGCGCTTCCATCATGGCTTTCTTGTCGATGCGCAGAAGTTCGCAGTCCGTCATGGCAGTTGCAGACCCCATGCGTAAAGGCTGTCCAGCCAGGCCACCTTCTCCGAAAAACTCTCCCTCGCCCAATATGCCCAGGGTTGCTTCCTTGCCAATCTTGGATACGACCGTGAGTCGAACCTTGCCTTCCTGAATGTAGAAGACTGAGTCAGCCGCATCTCCCTGCGCGAAGACTGCTTCTTTTTTGGGAAAAACCACGACCTTTCTACCCACACCAATAGTGGCCAGGAAGCTCTTTGGGTCGAAGTCGCGCTTTCTCCTGGCCAACGTGGTCGGTGGTGCCATCAATGATTTCTCCCGGTGTAGAGCTACACCCCGGGGTAGTTTGACAGAATCGAAATCACCGACGATGTTCACTTTTGCTCATAATCTTGAAAAAAGCTTTGGTGGACCCAAAAATGAAGCCTGGACCTTCCCTAATGTATTGAGAATGATCAATATTGAACATCTTTCGTGCTCTGAGCGTTGCATTCTATGGTGGTGAAGACCAAAGAACTTACCCCGAAACAGATATTATCCGTGCCCTGTGACACTTGTGGGGCAGCGATCGGGGAGGCTTGTGAACTGCACACGGGTGCCCCACGCACCGAGCCACACCGGGATCGGAAACTTTCCGCAGCCGAGGCCATGGAAAAACAAACGCGCAAACGATAACAGCCCGTGAGGCCACAGGGCTCTTTTGCGCAGACAGACCATCCTGCCTCATAAACGGGAATTGTGGGGACAACGACCGGACTACTGCGGCGTTCTTGAAGTGAAGTTAGTTGCGCGACAGAACCGCAACATGGGGACTATCGGCAAGGCTCGACCGTATGGAGTGCATCAGCGCCCAGGAATACTCGAATTCTCGTCCACACTTCAAGCAGACCTGATACGTCCGCTTCTTGATCGTGAACACACTACTGAGTCGGCGGTGATGGCACCCGAAGGTAAACTTGAGCATCGAAAGCGGCGGTTTCACAAATCCTCCGCTCGCTGGCGGCGCTCGCAACTTCCATTAGCATCCAGCCAAGCCAGTAGAGCGCGCACGCTAGCTCGAGCCAAGGCAATCGAGCAATCAGCGGCTCCGTAGTAGATATTGATGGTGTCGCCATCGGCGTCCATCGTGTAGCCGCAAGGGAACACGACATCGTTGACGTCGCCGTGGCGTTCGTACTCGGCTTCTGGGCCAAAAATCCACGAATCTCCTCGCAGCAGGCATTTTTCCGGATTCTCTAGATCGAAGAGGGCCAAGCCCAATCGATACAGACAGCCCGAAGGCGTATGCCGTACTCCGTGGTAAAGCACGAGCCATCCCCTGGAAGTCTCAATAGGCGGCGTTGACAATCCAATTTTGTTTGCGTCCCACCAGGCACCCCGGCGAGCTTCTAACATAAGCCTGTGCCTTCCCCAATAACGCAGGTCAGGAGAGTAGGAAATCCACATGTGCGCCCCGAGTGCCGTCATTGGCCGATGGATCAGCGCCCAGTATCCACCGATTCTCCGTGGCAGAAGCGCTGTATCTTTGTCGTCCGGAGGCATAATCACACCATAGCGCTCGAAGCTGCGAAAATCTTTGGTCAGCGCCAGAGACACTCCCGGGCCGCCGCGCGAATACGAGGTGTAAGTGACCACGTATTGCAGCAGTTCGGGCACGAACGTAATGCGAGGATCCTCGATACCCCAGATTTCCTCCGGATACTGCTGCGGGCTGGGCATCAAGGTCGGTTCGCGATCAATCTGCCATCCATCGACACCATTTCGAGAGCGAGCGGCGCAAAGATGTGACAAGCCGCGGCGGTCTTCGACGCGGCATAGGAGCAGAGTGGTTCCATCCGGCAACAAGGTTGCACCGGCATTGAACACGCTGTTGATGGAGTACGGCCAATCCTTGCCCGTCAAGATGGGGTTGCCAGGGTGACGCAGAAGCAGTGGCGGGTAGTGCGTGCTTTCGACGTTTATAAGTGTTGTTTCGGGAGCAGTCATGACGGGTCTTCCGGCCTTTCCGATTTTTGCAGCGAGTGCATTTCGAGGAGTGCCATCAAGAACGATAGCGTTGATTCCGCTCCCTGATTCTGGTTCGCGCGGTCGGGATGTAAGCCGTCCCGGCATCCGCCCGTAGCGGAATCATAAAGAGGAACTTGCAGATCGTTGTCGCCCAGAAACCAGTTGAACGCCGACCAAGCTTCGCTCCGCCAGCGGCTGTCTCCAGTTACACGGTCAGCTTGCAGACACGCAGAAACCGCGCCAGCGGCTTCAATCGGCTGTTGATCGAAGCGGGCTTTTTCACCACCCTGGTGATAGAAGCCTTGCGACCCGATCGGCACAAAGTGGCGGTTAGTTTCGCAGCGCTGCGTTTCTGAGAGCCAACCCAGGGCCTCAAGACCGGCGGAAACCATACGATCATCCGAGCAAGCTGAGCCCACGAGCAATAGGGCTTGGGGTAATCTCGCGTTGCCGTAGGCGAGAACGTTCTCGAACCACTTCCAATCCGGCCTGCGAATCGACTCGTACATTTCGAGCAACCGCAGGCTGAGTACGGATCTTATTTTCTGCGCGTCGCGGTCTCCAGGATACGAATTGAGGTATTCCTGAATTCCGAGCAGGGCATAGGCCCAGGCACGAGGGCTGCTGAATTCCACGGCGGCGGGGAGGGAAAATTCGAACAGACGCCCGGCCGCATTCCTCAATCCCTGATTATTGGATCGGCCTAGGACAGTTCCAAGGCTCCACAACGCGCGGCCATGGCAGTCTTCAGACCCAACAGGTTCGTTCCACCGGCGGTCATAGTTGAAAAAGTTTCTGAATCGACCATTCGCCGAATTAAACGCATGTTCGAGGAACGACAAATACCGCGAAGAGAAATCCAGAGCAAATGGTTCTGCTTTCTCCCGACCGTCTTTATCGAATTGCTCCAGCATAACCGTTAAAACCAGCGCGCGAGCGTTGTCGTCGGTGGTATAGCCCTCGGCTCGATTGGGGATGATAAAGATTGCGTGCTGCAGCATTCCCGTGTCATCGGTTAACCGATTCACGTGATCGAGTCTTAATTCAGGCAGTTGATCGAGAACTTTAGGAGTAGCGCGAGCCGAAAATTGAACGCGGGGATTTCCCATGCGATCGCTGCGAACCCGGGCAAAACTCTCCATGTAACCCTGCGCGACTTTCTTCCAAACCATGTCTCGCGCGAACACATAAGCGCGTTTGCGCATGGCATGGCGAATCGCGGGCGTGTCCAAAAGTTCGACTGTCTTGTGTGCGATAGCACCGGGATTTTGGAAGGGGACAAGCGCACCACGGCGGTCGTCTAGTAACTCAATCGCGTGCCAATAAGGAGTCGAGATGATAGCCTTGCCTGCACCTAAAGCATAGGCAAGCGTTCCGGAAACCACCTGCGCTTCATGTCGGTAGGGCGTGATGTAAATATCGGCGGCGCCAATAAACTCGGCCATTTCCTCAGGACTGACGAAATGGTCATGGAAGATCACATTCGACTCCACTCCCACTTCCTTTGCCAATGCCAGCAGGCTGGCTCGATACTTGTCCCCCTCGCGGCGGAGGACGTGAGGGTGGGTAGCGCCGGCGACAATGTACGCAACATTCTTGTGTTTGGACAGAATCTGCGGCAGCGCTTGAATGACGTTTTCGATTCCCTTGTTCGGCGAAAGCAGACCGAACGTGAGCAGCACCGCCTTTCCTTCCACGCCGAAGCGGTCTTTGTAAAAGTTGGGATCGAGAAAGGGCAGGTCCGGAACGCCGTGCGGTACCATGTCAATCTTGTTGCCGGGCACTTTGAAAATTTCCTGCAAGAACTGGGAGGAGAGCTGGCTCATGACGATAAGACGATCCGAAAGCTCTGCGACCTCTTCCATGACCATCAGTTGATTAGGATCTGGCTCGCGCAGAACCGTGTGCAGGGTCGTCACCACGGGCATCTTCAAGCCGCGCAGGAGATGCAGAATATAGCTTCCAGCCGGACCGCCGAAGATTCCATACTCGTGCTGCAGGCACACCATGTCGATATTGTTGAAGTTCAGGAATTCAGCTGCTTCCTGATACGACCTCACGTCGTCCTGGGCGAGCGACCATCGCACCCGTGGGGGATAGTCATATCCATCTTCTGTATCGTTTACCGGTAGCGCCAACAATCGAGCTGTTCCGTACTCTGCGGCTATGGCCGCGCACAGGTCGGTGGTAAACGTAGCAATTCCACATTGCCGCGGAAGATAATTTCCGATCACCGCGATTCGACTCGGTAGCGATGGCTTCGCCTGCAACCTTGGGCGAGTCGCTGACATCCCGTCTCGCACCACGAGGCGGGGGGGGACTACTTCCAATATTCCATCTGGAAGGGCGGTGACTGGTAGCGACATTAGCCCCTCACTTTCTTGAGTACAAGTATTGACAAAGGATGGTTTGCAGACGAGCCGGGCCGGATTCCAGTCTGGGTGTTTCGTCCACCGTGAAATTCGCTTCTGGTTAGGTATGCAAC
>JGI12270J11330_10002236_pt1 | contig 14233 bp, 4 predicted proteins | sample PeaSoiMetSII2010_FD_11330 | JGI IMG/M metagenome (IMG submission 11330)
CGACCCGAGTCGGTTCCCGGCCTCAGCCGCCAGTTACCGGTGGAGTCAACTGCCCAAGCCCCGCACGCCTCGACCGTCCGAAGAGGAAGTTGAACTGGAGAGCAAACTCCCCTGAGAAGGGTCGCGGTCCCGTGACCGGAGTAACATAGCCCGCAGTGAGATACGAACAGTTGAACAGGCCAAAGTTGACACCGAACGTCATATCGAGAACTGGTGGAACTCCGTAGGAGTCCGTATTCGAATAGCCGTAGTGGTTCAGCGGGATATTCATGTGAAGCTCGTACGTGGGGATGATGGCGGTCAAAAAGCGTTGTTCCTGAGTTCTGTAGAGGAAGTACCCGATCCCGGCGTCGAGGTACATCATTGTCGGCATGGCCGATACTGTCGGCACATCGATTGACCCGAAGCCTTGAAGGAACCACTTGTCTCCCTTGAGGATGTAGCCGAGAAACGGTTGGATGCCGACCGCGTTCTGTGCGAACCGAACCGGGAACCCCGCGAATGATGCCGGGCCAGTCGGCGTATCAATAAACAGCCCCCCCGAAAGCAGGTTACCGCGGTTGTCCTGGTACAGGATGTATTTACCGAACACGCCGAGGTTTCCAAAAGCGGAATGAGTCCCGCCTATACCTGGATAGGAACTATCGACCGTCAACGAGTTCACGGGAAGCCTCAAGCCAAGTGACGCGTTTCCATCGAGGAACGTCTTCTCGGCGCCGAACAGCTCGTGGTAAGCCTGCATGTTGCTGATCGGGGCCCCGAGCCGGTGGTTGAGTGCGGAGTTGACGTTGTCATAGTAGTTGAAATCGACGAACACGCGGTCCATGGGACGCGGGCTCTGGTTGTCCGCGATTTTGAAACCGCGCACCGCCGGGACAACCGCGTTTACCGAATGGTTAAGCTTTGAGGAAGGGCTGGTTCCAGGGACCGGCCTCCCGGGCGGGTACGGCCCTGGTATCGGGGGGATTTGAAGGGGCTGACGGATCGGAAACGGCCCTTGGTCGCCGATCATGAACGGCGGCGCGAACGCGGCCCCGCCGGCTCCGACCTCGCCACCAAGGCCGGCAAGGCCCCCTTCCGGTAGTCCCGCCGCGCCAGCAGCGGCACCCGCTCCGGCCATGGGAGCACCGGCAGCCGGACCACCGGGTGCACCCGCGCCACCCATCGCCGTTCCGCCCAGGCCAGCCCCCGGCCCGAGCTCGCCGGGTGCCAAAGCGCCCGGAGCTGCTCCCGTCAGTGCTTGTCCGGGCTGTCCTGGAACCAGGCCGTAGATCCCTGACGGACCAAGGCGAGATATCCAGGGAATGTAGGCTTGCCCGGGCTGTCCTGGAACCAGGCCGTGGATCCCCGCTCCCGGTGCCCCGAATTGCCCTGAGGGACCCGGTATGAAACCGGGAGGGCCCTGGCTGATGACTCCATACGGAGTGGCCAGTGATCCGAGCTGAGGGGAGGGACTTGTTACCATGCCTCCCAGCGGTTGTTTCCCTTGAGGGAAGGCCGCCCCTCCCCGGGGATAGCTGGCTGTGAATTCCGAGACTCTCGGGATCGGCTGCGAGGTGGGCTGGCTGGGGCTTGCATTCGAAGGAACACTCTGTTCGCTCGCCTGGCCGAAAGCCACACTCGTGGACGAAAGGCCGAGGCTGGCTATCCCAGCAACGAGCCACTTTTGCAGTTGAGACCACATCGCTTCGACTCCTCTGCCTGACCGGCACGACCCATCTTGCACGCCAATTCCAGGGTTCTCCCACCTCGGCGACCCGAATTGAAGAGGCCCAATCGCCCCCGCCCATCTGCTTGGGATCTGTCGCTGACCGCCACACCAGATCCATCTCCGGATTGAGACACGCCGCGACTTCTGGGTCGGGTCCTGTGGGAATTACCACTTTTATCGGCCACATCAACCCTTCTATTTTGGTTCTTTTCTATGGACGATAAGGATTGTACTCGTGCTGTTTGCATCCAATCACCTCAGGGTTTCCGGCGTGACCGCCGGGATCAAACCTCCGACAGGTCTGTTTGCGTATTGCCCGCGGTCTGCGAGAATGGCGCAAGCAGATCGCCTTGCAGGTCGCGACCTCGAATTAAGGGGATGTCGACCGACAATGCTCGAGTAGAGACCGGCTTTTTTCCAGACCGGGGCATGATCGCCGGTCGGCCGAGGGCCAAGTTGATGGACTGGTCCAGTTGACCTCGGTGGCTTCGATGGTTCTCAGCGCCATCCCGCTGGGGCCGTCAGGAGGATTTCCGATGGCTTATCCTTCCCTGAAGGCGTGTTTCACGGCGGCGAGTCGTCAGAGCCTCGAGTCGAGGTCACGCATCGTGCGAGGTCGAGGTTGGCTCGTTCCGACCACCTTGCTCATCTGCTCGCTTGCGGCTACTGATCCGGTCCAAGCCCAGTCGGGGAGACAAGACTTCGTCAAGCCGAAACTGGTGATCAACGGCCTGGGACATACTGCGCCTCTGCGGGCGCTGGCTTTCAGCCCGGACGGGAAATACCTGCTCTCGGGGGGAACGGACAAGGTCGTCCACGTCTGGGAATTTCGACAGGGCCATCCCAGGCTCACCTGGTCCATCCGTCCCCCGATCAATCGCAAGGCGGGGTGGGTTTATGCTCTGGCGGTCTCACCTCCACTGGCTCGGGACGGGTCGTACCGAGTGGCCGTGGCTGGTTACGGAGCCTCCATGCCGGCTGGTGACATCCGGATCTACCGACTACCTCCACTGAATAATGTCGACACGGGCGACCTGGTCCTTCATCTCGCCAGCGATAGTGCCAGCAAGCCGCTCGAGCAGCGTCAAGGCCATTCGGAGGCTGTTTTCGGCCTGGACTTCTCGCCCGACGGGCGGTACCTCGCGTCTTGCGGCGCGGACAAAACGGTCCGGGTCTGGGATCTCGAGGCTGACCCCGACCACCGCACTCTCGCGATTCTCGCTGGTCATGAAGGCGAGGTGACGCGCGTGGCGTTTCTGCCCGGTGACAGGTTGGTGAGCGCCGGCGGTGCCGGGGATGGCAGCGTGCGCATCTGGGACTGGAGGCACCCGACGACCTGGTTGGACTGGACCCGTCCCTCGGCTGAGGATCTCACGCTGCCCGAGGGAGTTCGGATCAACGCCATGGCCCTCAGTCCCGATCGCGGCCAAGTTGTCGTGGGCCGAGAGAACGGCAGGCTCGAGCGGTACGCGACCACCAACCTCCGCGACAGCATGTTGCTCAATCCCAACGACGCGGGCCAGCACCGCGCGGTCGAGGCGCTGGCGTTCAGTTCCGATGGCACATCCCTGGCCACCAGCATCCTCAAGGAGAAACCGAGTTACGAGCCTGGGATCCTCACTCGGACTGACTGCGTGGTGAGCATCCGGCCGATGCCGGCCGGCCAGCCCAAGAGCGAAGTGCTTACTCGAGGGGATCGTGTGAAAGCCCTGGCGTTCAGTCCCCGCGACCCACGCTTGCTGGCAATCGGTGGGGGCGAAGCTCATGCCGTCATCGTCAAGGATCTCGGAGCAGCGGCGGACCAGCCCGTGCTGGAGATGCCCGGGCCGGGAACCGTGATCTGGAATGTCGCGTTTGTGGACAACAAGCCGGCCGTGGCCTTGGCACGGCAGCGTCCGCCGGGAAAGGCTGCCTGGAAGTGGGAGGCATTCGATCTTCCCGCCCGGTCGTTCAAGCCGGTCGAAAATCCTGCCGGCCTGTCCCAGGCGATTACCGGCTATCAAGGATGGTCGATCGCGACAGTCCCGAAGAGCCGGCAGGACTTTCTCTTCACCCTGATCGCCGTTTCCCCACAAGGCCGGCGGATCTCACTCGGGTTGCTCCCGACAGAGGATAGGCGCTGGACCAGTTACACGTTCATTCCGCCCAACCCGGATGCGGGGCACACCAAGTTGACGGTTGCGATCGGTTGCCTGGGGGGAACCGTTGTCATGTATAGTCTGCCCGACGGTCCAAAGACACGTGTCTACCTGGGACACGCCGAAGCCGTCTACGGCCTCGCACCGTCGGCAGATGGGCGCTGGCTGGCGACCGCTTCGGCCGACGAGACGGTCCGGCTTTGGTCGCTTGCGGGATGCGATGCGCGGCCGGCATTGGGGGCGACCGTGGTGCCGGATCCCCAGGGGGGGCTGGCTGTCACGGACGTCGGCATGCGGAGCTTCGCACGGGAGATGGGGCTCCAGCGGGGTGATCGAATTATCAAGTGTACCACTGGGCGCCAGCGCACCCCGCTTTCCGTCGGCACTCTCGACGCCCTCCGTCCATCGATGGAATCGGTCGAGCCGGGCGTCCCCGTCTACTTCGACATCGTGCGGAACGGCAGACCCGACCAATTCCAGACCTCGCGTCGCGATTCTCCGGCCCTGAGCCTGTTCCTGGGGAACAATCAAGAATGGATCGTCTGGATGCCCGAGGGTTACTACCATAGCTCGATCGCCGGGGACCGAGAGCTTCTGGGCTGGCACGTGAACAAGGAGCCCAATGTCGCCACGACCACGGCGTTCTATCCCATGTCCCGATACGAGGCACAGCTCCGCAAACGCGAGGTTATCGACAGACTTCTGACCACGGGTGACGTCGTCGCCGCGCTGACGCTGGGCCAGGGACCACCCAGGATCGTCCCTCCGCCCAGCATCCGGATCGTCGAGCCGGCCGGCCAGCCGGGCAGGGAGATCGTTGCTCAGAACCCGAGCCAGCGCATCCGGATCGAGGCGACACCTGGCGCCGAAGACCGCCGCATTCGCTCCCTGGTCGTGCGGAATGGCACCAGGCGATACAGCCCTCACCCGTACGATCCGGGCGTGACCAAGGCCGACCTGCAGGAGGTGATCTCGCTCCAGCCGGAGACCAACTCGTTGAGCGTCGTGGCCACGGATGACCAAGGGGTTACGGCGATCGAGAACCTGGAGATCCGCCTGCAGCGCCCGGTCAAGCCGCTTCGGCTCGCAGTGCCTCGCCTGGTGATTCGATCGATCGGGATCGAGTCATTCATGGGTCGGGGGATCCCCCCGATCCGCTTTGCCACCGAAGACGCTCGTCGATTGGCGGACTTTCTGAAGGCCCCCGCGGACCAGAAGCGCTTCCCCGACGATCGCATCGATGTGCAGACCGTCACCGGCTCGACGGTGACGTCCCGGCAGATCCTCCAGGTGTTCGATGACCTCTCCGCCGATCTCAAGAAAGGCAGGCTTCGCGCGGGCGACACCGTCTTCCTGGTGCTCGAGTCGCATGTCGTGAACCTGAGCTCGGCGAACTCGCTGATCCTTGGCGTTGATACTCAGAACGAGCCGGAACTCCAGCCTTCGGTCCCCTCGCGGACCATCACAGAACGGCTGGAAGAGGTCGCCTCGCAGGGGTGCCTGGTCGTACTTTTGCTTGACGGCTTGCACGACCTGGATCACTTGCCGCCCCAGAGCCCGATCTACCTTCACGATTGGATTCGCGATCTCACGAGGCGTGGCGTGATCGTGCTCCTGGCCTCGAAGCAGGCGCCAAGTGAACCACTTTATGCTCGACAGCTCGGTGCACTTGCCCAGGCGGTTCTCGATTCCGTGACCGTCGCTGGGCAGTTGGATACACAGGCCAGCCCCGGACGCTCACCGACACTCGAGGATTTCCAGGCTGCCGTGTTGCGCCGGGTGCTGGAGCTGACCCAACGCCGGCAATTCGCCGGGTTCTTCACGCCGGAGGTTCTCCCGCGCGCCGACCGGGCACGGATCCGGATCTTCGAACCCCAGTCGCCTCCGGTCGAGGATCTGGCCGGTCGCTGACCAAGGACTCCCGGGCAGGCAAATCGCAGATCGGGGTCGTGAGAATGAGGTCGAAAAGGCCGGCAACGATTGCGATCGTACCTGCGAAGATCAAGGCGAGGGAGCCTCGATCAGCGGGAACGAGAACGATGCCTCGGAGTCCTGAGAGAGCGCTGCCCGGGGATTCGCGTTGGTTGTTCCTCGGGGCCCGCGGAGAACGAGCTCAGGGAATTTGTCGATGATCGCCGGCACGGTCATCTCCGCGTACTGCCGCAGTTCTCCGGTCGCCACCCAGCCGTCCTTGTCGAGGTCGGCGGTCGGATACTGGATGAAGACGGGCAGTTCGGGTTGGAGCTTGCGCAGGCCCGTTTCGCCCATGCCCCGAAGCAGAACGTAAGTCAGCAAACCATGCTCAAGGAGTTCCGACTCCGCTGCCTGTTCACGCTCGCCGCGCCTGGTGGCCAGGATATACGACGTGCGCGCCGTGTGAGCCTCCCGTTCGGCGAGGTTCCGCAGCGTGCGGCGGACCTTGGCACGCACGCGAGGATCATCGAAGAGAGCCTCGGCCTGGCAGGCGTCGACAATCACCAGCCGATTCAGGGCGTCGAGAAACGACAGGTTGTTGTGAATCATGCCGTAGGGCAGGACGCTGGGATCGTTGATCGGGGGCTTGTCTCGAGGCGCTCGCGCCTGGTTGCCCGCGGGACCGCGGAGGGCCACGATGGGCGGTCCATCCGGCAAAATCGCGGTGGGGAGCAACAAGCAGAAGAGTCCCTGGCGGACGTCGCTATGCCCCGCCAGGAAGACGACCACCGTGTCCTCGGGACGCCCTCGGACGCGTCGTCCCAAGTCCTCGAAGCCCTTGCTGACGCTCTCCCAGGACACGTCCTCGTTGACCAGAACGATGGGTTGATTCGCTGGAGGGGGGTTTCCCGCCAGCTTCCTCTGCTGCAGGAATCCGGCCACCGCCTGAGCATCCTTGTCAGCGAATTGCAGAGCTTGGGTCTGGTACTTGCTGACTCCCAGGGCGAGGATGTGAGTCCGGCCGGGAGTCGGCCCATCGTAGACCAGGTCGAGCTGGTTCGATCGGCCATCGATGCTGCCGGGCCGTCCCGCCAGGGCGTAGATCCGGTTTGGGCCACTCACCAGCACCACGCTCGTTTCCAGGATTTTTCCCTTGCGCCTGAGATCGCCTGCCACGGCCACGCCGTTCTGATACAGCCGGAGGTCGGAGAGCCCTTCCTCACTGACGCGGATTCTGAGATCGACTCGTCTCTGCTTCGGGCTGGGAGGGGAAATCGGCTCAACGATGATCTGCGGAGGACTGGTCTGAGGAACCACTGCCGGCTCCTTGGGTTCCTCGCCGCGACTGAGTGAGTCCACCAGGTCGAAGACGTGTCGCTGCTCTCGGTACTGTTCGAGCCGCGCCGGCAGTGCGTCTCCCACTCCGGCCTGTCGTTCCTGCCGCCAGGTGACGCGAGTTTCACCCTCGGTCGAGGCGTCGAACAACCCCTCGGGAGTGAAGGCAACCCAGTCGGCGCCATCGCCCGCTGCCGACAGGGTCCCGATCAACTTGGGTCGAGCCAGTCGCCACAGGTGGATCGTGCCGTCATCGCTGGCACTGGCCAGCAACCGCCCGCTCGGCCAGAAGACCAGGCTATTGATCATCTCGAAGTGTCTGGGACCTGCGCCCAGGGGGATCGGCTGGCCAGGCTGACTGACAGCGCGAAGCACAAGCTGTCGGGGATCATCTCCACCGGCGGCGAGCAGGTTTCCGTCAGCCGAAAAGGCCGCGGTTCGCACGTGCCCATCCAGCGTCGCGATGACTGTGGGCTGGGTGGCCTCGGGTTTCCAGACCTCGAGATGCCCATCCTGCCGGCCCAGAGCGATCGGTCCCAGAGCCACGGGAGAGACCGCCGCGGCCGTCACCGGCGAGAGGGGGGTGGTCGCGTCCGGGTTCTCCGGACCGAGCACGCGCTGGATTCTTGGCTCTGCGCCGGTGATGTCCCAGAGCTTGGCCAGGCCATCGTCCCCGGCGGTGAGCAAGGATCGGCCATCACCCGAAAAGCTCAGGGCGGTGATCCCGCCCCGATGGTCCCGGATCGGCTTGCTCAGGGTGAGACGGCCGTCGGTGGACGACCAGACGCAGGCGAGCGCGCCCTCCCGGCTTGCCCCGGCGACGCGGCCATCGGAGGCGATCGCGAGACTGTGGAACGGCCAGCCCGATCGCCGTTTGCTGTTCTCGGCCAGGGGGCGCTCGAACACCGTGGGACGCCGGACCAGGGTCGCCCGGTCATGGAGGACAACGTCGCCCTCCCGTTCAATGAGCACCAGATCGCCCGCGGGCAAGAAACCACCGGCCGGCGTGTACAAGCCGGGAATCCGTCGCGTCCCCCGTCCGGCCTCGAACTCCCAGATCAGGGCGATGCCATCTTCCGTTACCTGGAGCAGCCTCTTCTCGTCGGGCGAGACAGCCAAGTGCCGGACCCGCCCTCGACTGGCCGTGATCGCAGGTCGCGCCTGTCCGCCGGGCAGTTCCCAGGATCGAATTCCTCCGTCACCATCGCCCGAAACGAGTCTGTCCCCACCGGGAGAGAAGGCGAGAGAGAGCGTTTTCCCTCGTGTTTTCTGGTCGAGGTCCACAACGCGGGCCGAGGCGCAGTCGCCGTCAAGCTCCCAGGCTCGAAGTGTTCCATCGGACGGGTCGCAGGCCGCGAGCCGCCGCCCATCGGCTGAGACAGCCAGCCGTGCGATCGGTTGGTCCATCCCTAACTCCAGTCCCCGACCGTCTCGATTCAGGGGCAGCACATGGATGATATGCCCGGCCGCGACGACCAGTGCCGAGGGCGCCGCCACCAGGTCCGAGACGGCTCCGTGAAAATCTCGCTGGGGCCGTTGGTTGCCCTTCTCCAGATCGAACTCCGTCAGAATCCCTTTCTCGGTGGCTACCCACAAACGGCTGCCGTCATCGGAAAGGCACGTAGCCGAGATCCGTCCTGGAGGAGGCGGAAATTCCTTGAGTTGCTCGCCACGGAAATCAAAGGTCCGGATCGATTCGTTGCCGGCCCTGTCAGGGACCACCAGGGCGAAGGCGGCGCGGCCGGCGCGTGTCGCCACCGCCGGCAGCCTGCCCCCTCGATTTGAGGGCTGGCTGATGCGCCGGGGGGTGGCCTCACTCGCATCCCAGACCAGTGACTGGCCCTTGTTGTCGACAGTCAAGACGTGGTACACGACCTTCTGATCGGGTGGTTCAGGCAAGGACGGGGTGGGCAAGATCGCCACCTGATCGACGCTTCCGGAGTGGGGGATCTCGCCTGGCAATGCTTTGATGGACTCGTGATGGAGGTCGAAGAACAGGACATTCCCGTTTCCTCCACCGGCGACCAGGAGACCGCCGTCGTTGCTGAGAGTCAGACACTGAACGCCGTTGGTCACCGACGGCAGGACCCTGAGTAACATCCCACTCGCGGTATGCCAGGTTCGGACTGTGGAGTCGATGCTCGCGGTCATCATCCGGCTGCCATCGGCGGTGAAAGCGATGGCCGTGACCCGATCAGCATGGCCACGTTGCAGGATGGGTGGGTCCCTGCGCGGTCTGGATATGGCTCTGGCTGGCCAGAGCGTCAAGTTCGGCTCGAATCCCCCCGCGGTTTGAAATCCCTGTTTCGTCAACGACGGCTCGCGCCGGAGGTGATGAAGGCAGGCCGACAAATTGCGTGGCTCTCGTATGGTGCCCAGGGCCCCGAGCAACGACTTGGTCAGCAATCCCTCGCCGCTCTCGGTCTGACCGGATGGCTTCTCGGTCGCGGCGATCCAGGAGGTCACTCCTTGCCAGCGGCTGATTCCTTTCAACATACGCTCGCCTGTCGCCACCCGGGGCGGGTCTCCCAAGACAACAGGGTATCGGACCCTACCGGCCGGCGAGGTGTCCAGTAGGCAAACGATCGAGTTGCTCCCTCGCGCCGCCAGTTCCTCGATGGCGTCGCCCAGGCTCCAGCCCGTCGCATCCACATCGGCAGCACGCGCATCAACCGGCAGCAGGTAGTCGCGATGAGGCCGCCCGGGGGGCTCATCCGAGCGGGGCAAGAGCCCCACCGCATGACCGGCGAAGAAGACTACGACCACGTCGCCTGGCTTGGCTCTCTGTGCCAGCCACTGGCGAGCTCCCCAATCCAGATTGGCCTTGGTCGGGCGCCGATACTGGGGCTGGCGGGCCGGAGTCCTGAATCCGAGCGACGCCAGGTCGCGATCGCTCAAGAGCAGGACGTGATCCGGTCCCCAGCCTGCCGTATCGATCAGCCACTGGGCCAGCGCGGCCGCGTCCGTGGCGGCTCCCCGGCAGCGGGCGAAAGCCAGAACCTCCTCGTATTGCTGGATCCCGACCAGCATGGCCCACAACTGAGGTCCAGCTCCTGGGTTCGCCGCCTGTTGACCCACGGACGACGGAGGTGCAAACAACGGCAAGGCCAGCAACAGTGGCCATGCAAGTCGTGGAATCGCCAGTCGCCTTGCTTTCATGGGGAAGACTCCCTTAAATTTACCGTCTCGGATCCCCCCGCCCTGCCCAGACGCTCGGTCACCAGCACCTCGAGCACGACCCGGAAACCCACATCGGGAAACGCATCTTCGTTCTTGCCTTTCCATGCCAGGTCCTGGGCGTCCTTGCGATATGTCACGCGAGCATATTCGCCCGGCGTGTCGTAGGAGCCACCCCGGATGACGTAATCCGGATCGGTCTCGCCATCGTCGGGGCCTCGAACGGGATCGACGAAAGGCCCGGAGTCAGTGTAGGGCTTCCAGACATCCCGGCACCATTCGCGCACGTTCCCGGCGAGGTCGCGGATCCCTTGCTCGGTGCGATCGCCGCTTACCGTTTTGACCTCGCAGGTGTTGACCTGGCCATCGGCGTTGTTATCGAGGTTGGCCTTGCGGTTCCGCGGATTTGCTCCCGGTTCATTGCCCCAGACATAAAGGCACTGCAGTCTCCCGCCGGAACGCGCCGCGAATTCCCATTGCGCCTCGGATGGGAGCTCGCCTCCCANGCTCTGGGCGTACAGGACGGCCAGCTTGCGCGAGACCCCGGAGGCCGGGTGGTTGGGGCACTCGCGCTCGTTGGTTTTCTGGAGAACAGAATTCCGCGCCTCGTTGTAGATCTTCAGCTCGGGATCGTTCGGCCTGCGGTCGGTCTCCTTGCAGAATCGATCAAACTCCGCGATCGTGGTCTCTGTCTCCTGCATGTAGAACGTGGAGAGAGTGACGTGGTGGCTCGGCTTCTCGGTGTCCGTGAACGTATCGCTGTTGTCGAAGGCCCCCATCATGAACGAGTTCCCCGGGACCTGGATGAACCGGACGCCGTTCTGACTCTTCACGACGCGAGGCAGACCGTCGTCGCTTCCCTCGGATTCCGGCTCATAGCCTTGGGGAAGGTAGAGCCTTCCGTGGAGAGTCAGGGTGCGGTGGTCGTCTCCCGTGCGAATGATGGTCATCGGCCACCTGTCCTGGGCGATCCTGGTCTCCTTGGCGGGCTCGAACCCGCGCTTGGCAAGGAACTTCTTGATCTCGGGAGGGATCGGCTCGGGCCAATTCCTACGATCCATCAGATACCAGGCGATCGAGCCCAGGGCCAGAAGCAGGGCGATGGCGAGAACGGCTGCCCTTCGTCGGGTGAACCAGGCGAGACGTGGTCTGGCCAATGATTCTGCCCTGGGCAAGGTCGGAACCGGGGATTCGAGCAAGCGGGCCGGAGTCGGCTCCCAGTTCGCTGGGATGGGTGTTACTCGCTCCTCCCGCGTGATCATCTCCTCGATCGCGCGGCTGAGCTCGTCGTACAGTTCGCGAGCGGACTGGGGCCGCTTGTCCGGGCTTTTCTCGAGGCAACGCCGCACGACGGCTTCCACGGCCGGCGGGATGTCGCGTTCGGGTGCGATTTCCTTGAAGCGGGGCGGTTCAACCTGCGCATGCTGGTAGAGAAGTTGAGCGTGTCTTCCCTTGAAGGGTCGGGAGCCGGTCAGCATCTCGAACAGGATCACTCCCAGCGAGTAGATATCGCTTCGCCCGTCGATCGCCCGGCGATGATTGGTCTCGGGTTCGATATCGTTCTGCTCCGGGCTGGAATAGGCTGGGGTGCCCAGCAGTCCTTCCGTGTTGAGGGTCAAGCCGGGGCCGCCGTCGTCTTCCACCTGCACAATCTTGGCGATCCCGAAGTCGAGAACCTTGAGCTCGGGCTTGCCACTCAGCGGCTCGCTGCTGATCATGATGTTCTCAGGCTTCAAGTCGCGATGCACGATTCCCAGGGCGTGGGCCCTGGCGAGAACCTCGCAGACCTCCTTGAGCAACCACATGATCGTGGCGATCGGGATCGGCTTGCCGGGTGCGAGCAGCTCCCGCAGGGTCTGACCCTCGAGATACTCCATCTCGATGAAGGCGACCTGACCCACGATTCCGGTATCGTGAACGATCACGGCGTTGGGGTGTTTCAGCTTCGCGAGGATCTTGGCCTCTTGCTCGAACCGAGCGCGAACCCGGCGATCAGACGCGACGACCGCATGGATCACCTTGAGCGCGCGTTTCTCTCCGAAACCCAGGTGCTCCACAAGCCAGACCGCACCCATCCCGCCGCGGCCGATCTCCTCGAGGACGCGATACTTGTTGAGCAAGACGACACCAGGCTCGATCACGCTGGGTAACTCGAACCCATGCTCACTCAGGGGCGAAGGGATGGGAACCGGCGAGCGATTCTGCGTCGATTCTTCCAACGGGCCACCCGTCTCGTCAAGCGACCGCTCGGTCGCGGAGACCCCGAAAACGGGAACCGTCCTGTGAACTTCATCCCTCTGGTCATTCCGTCGGTCAGAACCCATGGGTGCTCCCTACAGAGCGGATGACTTACATCGGCGAGTCGGCCTGATGGCAGCCAGTCGCCCCGGAAGCGTCCTGCCACCCCCAAGCCTCTTCGGGCATGCCCGCATTTTCAAAATAATATGATCTATTCTTTTGGTTTTACCGTTTCCCGCTCGATTCGCCCCGTCCACGGCAATCTTCGGGTGTCTCGGGCCGGGTGATGAAAGATAATCCACCTATCTGGCCAGAGTAAGTAATCGTCGGATAATATCGCTTTCGAGCCGTTAATCGTGCACTCGAGCTCGCTGGCGCGAATGGGCTCAGTAACTGGGTCGTCCTTCTTGCGGCGAAAGTAGACCAGAAAGCAGGGTTCCGGGGGCTTACCTGGTTCGTGGACGAAGGCATTGTCGAACTCTTCCTCAATTTTCATGTATCTTTCGATTGTGACTTGCTGGAACGTGACCTCAAGAGGTTTTGCCAGTGGCTTTCTCTCCGCGTCGAGTACCGTGACGCGGAGTTTCTTCGGTTTGCCGAGCGGCACGTCGAGAGAGGTGATCGTGTGCTGCAAAGAAATAGGCTCCTTGGGCTTTAACGTTGTCGCGACTGGCAAATCGTCGAGTTTCTTGTAGATGGCCCCGGCATCGTCGAGAAGTTCACGCTGATACTGGATGTCCAGATTGCGGAAGGTGAGATTCTCGATGGTCACGACATACGGAAGATCCTTGTCTTTGTGCATGCAGCCTTCATTCTCGTGGACCGTGAATTGGTCCAAGATCTGCTCGCCGACTTTCTCGCCGTACTCATTCTTGAGCTTCTGCCGATCCTGCTGGGTCTTGACGAGGATCTTGTCCGCGAAGTTCTTGGGGATCACGTCGAGCGGGACCGAGCAAGTCTGGTCGACACGCCCGCGATAGAAGAGCTTGGCCTCGAGTTTGAGAACGTTCGTCTCTTTTGTGGTAATTAACTGACGAACAAGGAAGTCCAGAGGCGGTGTCGAAGCCGTGGGTACTGGCACCAGACAGCCTGGGATGTCGCCGTGCTGCTTTGTACAGGAAATCTCCATACTCTTCTCACGAGCGATAACGCCGACAAAGGCTTGCCCCGTGGGGACTGGTTGGGTCTGATCGAGTCCTTCATCAGGCGTGCTCACCTTGAGCTTGAACCGCGTTTGGCCGTCCTCTCCGATGGACAGTCGGTGGATTCCTTCCCCTGGCGAGAGTCCACTTCCTGCTCTCGCTTCCTCGCCTCCGGGTCTTGATTGTGTGGCAGTTTCGACGTCAATTCGCAGTGATTGCATGAGTTTCTGCCGGCGTGGGGCCTGTGTGATGCGCAGGGACTTCCCGACGGAGTCGATCAGTTTTCGCAAGTCGCTCAGGGATGGGGCGAAATCCTCTGCAAGCCGGTTCGCATGAAAGATCAGGCTTTTATATTCAGCGAACCTGTCAAGATCGCTCACCGCGCGATCAAGGCTAGCCGCGCCTTGTCGCCCGATCTCGCCCGCGGAAAGAAACCGAACCACGTTGTCCGCTGCACTTAGATCGGATTCGATGTCGTCAGCGAGCCGCTCTCGGTCAGCCAGAGACTCCAACTCCTGCTTCCGAAGAGTCCGCACCGCCTCGGTGATGTCGGTGAACTGGGTTACGCCCTTCCCGGC
>JGI12270J11330_10002243_pt1 | contig 14165 bp, 9 predicted proteins | sample PeaSoiMetSII2010_FD_11330 | JGI IMG/M metagenome (IMG submission 11330)
CCGAACGGCCAGGCGACCTACACGGCCGACGGCTACGGGCAGGGCGGTTTCGGCGCGCCTGGCTCCCGCCAGGATGCCTACCCGCAGGACCCGTACGTCCAGGACCCGTACACCCAGGACCCGTACACCCAGGACCCCTACGGCCAGGCCGGATACGGCCAGCCGGGCTTCGAGCAGCCGGGCTTCGAGCAGCCGCCCGGTCCGGGGTACGACGATGACGACGTCGCCGCCCGCGGCCGCGCACCACGGTCGCGTTCCGGCCCGCCGCGTTCTGGCCCGGGATCACCGCAGCATCTCGCCGGGGCGCGGATGGCCTTGTACCTGGCCGCGGCCGTCGTCGGCGTGATCGTGATCGTGATCGCCGTCGTCCTGCTGACCAAGAGCGGGGGGAACAAGGCAGCCACTGGCTCGTCCACGCCGAGCACCGGTACCACCGCGGCCGCCGGCTCGAACGGGACCAAGGGCTACGTCTTCATCCAGGCGGCCAAGATCGGCACCAGTTTCCCGCTGAACAAGACCGCGACCGAGACGCTCACCCCGACCGCGGTGAACCAGTCGGCTCCCATGGCCGAACAGATCAAGGCCAGGGGATACGGCAAGCCGGGCCGGGTCACGGTCGGCATCTACGACCTCACGCCGGTCACCTCCATCAACTCCAGCGCCTTCAAGGGCATTGACTTCGTCGGCTACGACGGCACCTTCAACCCGAAGTCCGTGATCAAACTCGTGCGGTCCACCCTGGTCTCCTCGCGCGTGGTGAAGCCCGGTACGCACGGCGGGGAGATGGTCTGCGGCTACGACACCTCGGGTGGGTCCGAAGCCAGCGAGTGCGTGTGGGTCACCAATACCACCTACGGTCAGGTGCGGTTCCTCGAGGGCCGGGTGGCGGTGAAGTACCCGGGCGCCGCCACGCTCGCCCTCGCGGTCAGGAACGCGGTGGAGGTCAAGCCCGCCTGAGGCGGCGAGCCTGGCTAACGAGTAAGGCAGAGCGCACCGCAGGCCGTAGACTCACCTGTCGTGAGCAGACCCGACGCCAACGTGCCGATCGAGCTGCCTTCCCAGTACGCGCCCGCCGAGGTGGAGGGGCCGCGGTACGAACGCTGGGAGAAGGCAGGTTACTTCACCGCGGACGCGCCATCCGACGCTCCGCCGTTCTGCATCGTCATCCCGCCGCCGAACGTCACCGGCGTCCTGCACATCGGTCATGCGCTGGACCACACGCTGATCGACGCGCTGGTCAGGCGGCGGCGCATGCAGGGCTTTAACGCCCTGTGGCTGCCCGGCATGGACCACGCGGGGATCGCGACCCAGAACGTGGTGGAGCGCGAGCTCGCCAAGGAAGGCCTGAGCCGCCACGACCTGGGCCGGGAGGCCTTCGTCGAGCGGGTCTGGCAGTGGAAGGCCGAGTCGGGCGGCAAGATCCTCAGTCAGATGCGACGGCTCGGCGACAGCGTGGACTGGTCCCGCGAGCGGTTCACGATGGACGAGGGCCTGTCCCGCGCCGTGCAGACCATCTTCAAGCGGCTCTTCGACGACGGCCTGATCTACCGGGCCGAACGGATCATCAACTGGTGTCCCCGCTGCCTGACCGCGCTGTCGGACATCGAGGTCGAGCACAGCGACGACGAAGGCGAGCTCGTCTCGATCCGCTACGGCTCTGCTAGCCAACACGGGGCTAGCCAACACGGGGCAGACGATTCCATCGTGGTCGCCACCACCCGCGCCGAGACCATGCTCGGCGACACCGCCGTGGCCGTGCACCCGGACGACGACCGCTACACGCACCTGGTCGGCACGATGGTGGAGCTGCCGCTGACCGGCCGGCGCATCCCGGTGATCGCCGACGACCACGTCGACCCGGCCTTCGGCACCGGCGCGGTCAAGGTGACCCCGGCTCATGACCCGAACGACTTCGAAATCGGCCGCCGTCACGGCCTGCCCAGCATCACCGTCCTTGACGAGCACGGCGTGGTGACCGCGCACGGCCCGTTCCAGGGCCTGGACCGGTTCGAAGCCAGGCCCGCGGTGGTCGCCGCGCTGCGCGCGGACGGACGGATCGTCGCCGAGGTCCGCCCGTACGTGCACTCGGTCGGCCACTGCAGCCGCTGCGGCACCACGGTCGAGCCGCGTCAGTCATTGCAGTGGTTCGTCCGCGTCGGGCCGCTCGCCCAGGCGGCCGGCGACGCGGTCCGCGACGGCCGCGTCCGGCTGCATCCGCGGGAGATGAACGCCCGGTACTTCGGCTGGGTGGACGACATGCACGACTGGTGCATCAGCCGTCAGCTGTGGTGGGGCCACCGTATTCCAGTTTTTTACGGACCTAACGACCAGGTGATCTGCATCGGCCCAGGCGAGCAAGCCCCGGCGGGCTGGCGCCAGGACCCCGACGTGCTCGACACCTGGTTCTCCTCGGCCCTGTGGCCGTTCTCCACCCTCGGCTGGCCCGAGGACACGCCGGACCTGCGCACGTTCTACCCGACCAGCGTGCTGGTCACCGGGTACGACATCCTGTTCTTCTGGGTCGTCCGGATGATGATGTTCGGCTTGTACGCGATGCGGGAGGCCACGCAGGATGACGTCTCCGGGTCGGTGCCGTTCCGCGTCGTGGCCCTGCACGGCCTGGTCCGGGACCAGTTCGGCAAGAAGATGTCAAAGTCGCGCGGGAACACCGTGGACCCGCTGGACTGGGTGGACCGGTTCGGTGCCGACGCGACCAGGTTCACCCTGGCCCGCGGGGCCAACCCGGGCGGCGACATCGCCATCAGCGAGGACTGGGCGGCGGGCTCGCGCAACTTCTGCAACAAGCTGTGGAACGCCGCCCGCTTCGCCCTGCTCAACGGTGCGCACGTCCCAGCCGCCGCCCCCAGTCCAGCCGCCGCTCTCAGTCCAGCCGCCGCCCCCAGCCCGGCCCCGACGCCTGGCTCCTCTGAGGTGCGCAAATTCGACATTTCATACTCCGTGCCAGATCGATGGATTTTGTCGCGTTTGTCCGCCGTGAACGCCGAGGTGGACGAACTGTTCGAGGCGTTCGAGTTCGGCAAGGTCTGCGACGTGCTCTACCACTTCGCCTGGGATGAGGTCTGCGACTGGTACCTGGAGCTGGCTAAGGTGCCGCTGACCTCTGGGGATCAGGCGGCCGCCGAGACCACCAGGCAGGTGCTCGGTTTCGTGCTCGACAAGCTGCTGCGGCTGCTGCATCCGGTCATGCCGTTCGTCACCGAAGAGCTGTGGACCGCGCTGACCGGCGAGGACTCGGTCATGGTGGCCGCGTGGCCGGCCTACTCCTTCACCGATGCCCAGGCCGAGGCGGAGATCTCGTCGCTGATGCGGCTGGTGACCGAGATCCGGCGGTTCCGTTCCGACCAGGGGCTGCGGCCGAGCCAGCGGGTCGCGGCCCGGCTGGCGGGCATCGAGGGCACGCCGCTGGCCGCGCACGAGGAGCAAATCCGGGCGCTGCTGCGGCTCAACCCGCCCGCGGACGGCTTCACCCCGTCAGCCTCGCTCGAGGTCGAGGGGATCACGGCCGAACTCGACGTGGCCGGCGTCATCGACGTCGCCGCTGAACGCCGCCGGATGGAGAAGGATCTCGCGGCAGCCAGGAGCGAGGCCGACCAGGCGGCGCGGAAGCTAGGCAACGCCGATTTCACCGCGAAGGCGCCCGCCGCGGTGGTGACCAAGACCCGGCAGCGGCTGGAGGCGGCCAGCGCGGACATCGCCCGGCTCGAGCAGCGCCTGGCCTCAATCTGACGCGATCAAACGCCGGAAGTAGGCTGATGCGATGGACGTCGAGGCGCGGATGCACGAAGTCGAGCGGGAGATCATCTCCCGTCGACCCGAACATTCCGTTGATCTTGCCCTGGACCGGATGACCGAGCTCGTCGGGCTGCTCGGCGATCCGCAGCGCGCGTGCCCTGTCGTTCACGTGACGGGAACCAACGGCAAGACCTCGACCGCCAGGATGATCGATGCCCTGCTGCGCAGCCGCGGGCTGCGGACCGGGCGGTTCACCAGCCCGCACCTGGTGTCGATCAGGGAGCGGATCTGCGTCGACGGCGCGCCCATCGACGCTGAGCGGTTCGTCGCGGCGTACGAGGAGATCCTCCCGTACGTGCGGCTGGTGGACGAACGGCACCCGGCCGCGATGTCCTTCTTCGAGGTGCTGACCGGGATGGCCTTCGCGATCTTCGCTGACACGCCGGTCGACGTGGTCGTCCTCGAGGTCGGCGTCGGCGGCAGGCTCGACTGCACCAACGTCGCCGACGGCGTGGTGGCGGTCATCACCCCGATCTCGATCGACCACACCAGGCTGCTCGGCGACACTCTCGAGGAGATCGCGGGGGAGAAGGCCGGCATCATCAAGCCCGGCGCGACCGCAGTGCTGGCGCAGCAGCCGCTCCCCGCCGCTGAGGTGCTGCTGCGGCATGCGGTCGAGGTGGGCGCCACGGTGGCGCGGGAAGGCGTGGAGTTCGGCGTGCTCAGCCGCGAGCCCGGGGTCGGCGGCCAGCAGCTGGCCCTGCGCGGCCTGCGCGACACCTACGAGGACATTTTCCTGCCGCTTTTCGGTGCGTACCAGGCGGGCAACGCGGCCTGCGCGCTGGCCGCGGTGGAGGCGTTCGCCGGGGTCTCGGACGAGGACATCTACGGATCCGGCGGACTCGACGCAGACCTGGTCCGGGAGGCCTTCGCGAAGGTCACCTCGCCCGGCCGCCTGGAGGTCATCAGGCGCAGCCCCACCATCATCATCGACGCCGCGCACAACCCGGCCGGGATGGCCGCGACCGTGGCCGCCGTGCCGGAGTCGTTCACCTTCAGCCACCTGACCGGCGTCTTCGCCGCCAGCGGCGACAAGGACGTGGCAGGCATGCTCGCCGAACTCGAGCCGCTGCTCACCGACATCGTGGTGACTCGCAACTCCTCCGAGCGGTCGATGGATCGCCAAGAGACGGCGGAACTGGCGGCCGAGATCTTCGGCGAGGACCGCGTGGCCTCAGCCGACCGGCTCGATGACGCGATCGATATCGCGGTCGGGCTCGCCGACGAGGCCGTCGCGGAAAGCGGGCCTGGTACCGGCGGCGTGCTGATCACCGGATCCGTCATCACCGCGGGCGACGCCCGCAGGCTGCTCGGTCCGGCCGGCGGCGAGCTGCCACCGGAGCCGGCGGCCAGCCAGCCCTCCCGCCACCCGTTCACCGCCGCGGAGCTGTCATGAGCGGGTTCGACATACCCCTTGAGGGGAAGGGCATCAGGCAGCTGTGCGGCACGGTGCTGATCATGGAAGCGATCGTCATCGGGCTCGCCATCCCGGTCGCCATCGTCCTGGAGCACGCGAACCGCGGCCTGGCCGGCGGGATCGGCGGCGGCCTGGCCGTCTGCGCTCTGCTGATCGGCGGGGTGGTCGGCCGGCCGCGCATGGGCTGGGCGCTGTGGGCGGGAACGCTGCTGCAACTCCTGGTCATCGCCGCGGGTATCGTAGTGCCCGCGATGTACATCCTCGGCGTGATCTTCGCCGCACTCTGGGTCACCGGTATCTGGCTGGCCCGCCGTCACGAGACCCCCAAACCCCAGCCCTCGGCCCCGTCGGCGAACCCTCACCCCCACTCTCCCGCTCCTTAGACCTCCCCCCACCCTCCCACCGCTCATCCTCGCTCCCCGCGCTCCCGCTCCTCAGCCCGCGCTCCCGCGCCAGTAACAGCCACGATGGAACATCGTTGCTGTTCTGGCAACATCAATGCTCCATCGTTGCTGTTGGGCATGGGCCGGGACCGCGCCTACGGCGTGACTGGGTCTTGACACGCGAGCCAGAAGAGATAGGCGAGCAATAGCGGGATTTCTCACCTTGATCATTAAATGGCCGGCCCTTGGCCGCCAGGCGCGGGGACCTTGGTCATCTCTGGAGAGTGCCGATGAGCACTAGCCGTCACCTTTCCGCGTGAGTCACGGTTGGCTTACACGGATGAGGTGATGGTGATGATGGTCTGGTTCGGCAGCCACTGGACGTTCTGGCAGTCCGGCCTGATGTCGATCGCGATACTGGTCTTCTGGCTTCTGGTGGTCTGGGTGATCTACGCCTTCATCACATCGGGTCCGCCCAGGACGCGCAGCCGTGACGACGGCTCCGACGCCCGGCAGATCCTGGACCAGCGGCTGGCTCGCGGTGAGATCGACGCAGAGGAGTACCAGCGCTTGCGCGACCTCATCGCCTCCGACGGACGTCACCCGACCGTCAGCCCGTGGCCGTCCGAGAAGACCGGGGTCTCATCCCGCCGGTAACCGGCCGGTCGCGGTGGCGATCACCGGCTTCGTCGCACTGGCTCCGGCAGCACTCCAGGCCGCCGGAGGGGTGCCCGGCCCGGCCGGAGGGCTGACGGTACCTCGGGCGGAGCGCCGGTCCCAGGCGCGGGGGGCACCCTCGATCACGGGTAAGCTGGCCGCAGTAACGAATCGCATCGTCGACCGCGGCGAGCTGTCTGTGCCCGGTGAAGGAGCGTCGTTGTCAGAACACGCTGTCCGTCCTGATAAGACCCGATGCACCGGTATCGCGAGGTAGACAGGCCCGGGGAGAGATCGTGCTCCTCGTCCCGGAACCGTCTAGCTGGCATCACCGTTTTCCCGATAAGAACACCACGGGCCGCTCCATCGGAGCCGCCCCTCTCGATAGTTCCAAAGAGATCAAAAAGCCCGCGGAAGGTTCCCGTTCCCGATGAGCAACGCGCTGACTTTCCTCGGCCGTGACATGGCGGTCGATCTCGGTACTGCGAACACACTGGTCTACGTGCGCGGCCGCGGCATCGTGCTGAACGAGCCGTCGGTGGTGGCGCTCAATACCAACAACGGCCAGATTGTCGCGGTGGGCGTCCAAGCTAAACGCATGATCGGCCGCACCCCGGGCAACATCGTCGCGGTGCGTCCGCTCAAAGATGGGGTCATCGCCGACTTCGACGTGACCGAGCGGATGCTGCGCTACTTCATCCAGAAGGTCCACCGACGCACTCACCTGGCCAAACCGAGGCTCGTGGTGGCCGTGCCGAGCGGGATCACGGGCGTGGAGCAGAGCGCGGTCAAGGAGGCCGGCCACCAGGCCGGCGCGCGTCGGGTCTACATCATCGAGGAGCCGATGGCGGCGGCGATCGGCGCGGGACTACCGATTCACGAGCCCACCGGCAACATGGTGGTCGACATCGGCGGCGGTACCACCGAAGTAGCGGTAATCTCGCTGGGCGGCATCGTCACCTCACAGTCCATCAGGATCGGCGGCGACGAGCTCGACCAGGCGATCATCACGTTCGGCAAGAAGGAGTACTCACTGATGCTCGGCGAGCGAACCGCCGAGGAGATCAAGATAGCTCTCGGTTCCGCGTTCCCCACGGAGGACGAGCCCCACGCCGAGATCAGGGGCCGGGACCTCGTCAGCGGCCTGCCGAAGACTGTGGTGATCTCCGCGGCCGAGGTGCGCCGCGCGATCGAGGAGCCGGTCAACCTGATCGTCGACGCGGTCAAGAACGCGCTGGACAAGTGCCCGCCCGAGCTGGCCGGCGACGTGATGGACCGTGGTATCGCGCTGACCGGCGGCGGTGCCTTGCTGCGCGGCCTAGACGCGCGAATCCGCGAGGAAACGGGGATGCCAGTGGAGGTCGCGGATAACCCGCTCGAGTCCGTGGTGCTCGGCACCGGGAAGTGTGTCGAGGACTTCGAGACCCTGCGTCAGGTGCTGGTGCCCGATACCAGGCGCTAAGGGCGGCGTCGTCTGTTAGACCCTTAAACCCCGCCGTATGTCGCGGCGGGCCGACGAGGAGCTGCTGTGCACGACAACCGGCGTACTCGCCTGGTTCTTGGCGTGCTCCTGATCGTCGCGATCATCCTGATCACGCTGGACTTCAGGGACGGCGGCGCGTCGCCGGCCCGGAGCGTCGGCGCGGACATCTTCGGGCCCATCGAGCGGGTCACGCACGACGTGACCGACCCGGTGGCCAGCCTGTTCGACTCGATCACCGGCGGGCCTTCGGCGCAGGGCACGATCGCCACTCTGCAGCAGGAGAACGCCGAACTGCGCGCCGAGCTCAGCTCGGCCCAGCTGAGCCAGGCGGCGAAGAAGCAGCTGGCCCAGCTGCTGCAGCTCGATGCCGGCGGCTACCGCATCATGGCTGCCAGCGTCATCGCCGCCGGGGGTGACTTCTCCGATACGGTCACGCTGGACGCGGGCAGCAACGACGGCATCAGGCCGAACGAGACCGTGCTCAACGGCTCGGGTTTCGTGGGCACGGTCACCCAGGTGAGCGCGGACACCTCGACCGTCTTGCTAGCCAACGACGCCTCGTCGGTGGTGGGCGTGCAGATGGCGGGCAGCGGCGAGATCGGTGATGTGACCGGAACGGGCAAGTCCATGTCCGGATCCGCCCTGCTTCGGCTGAGCCTGTTTGACGCGAACGCGGTGCTACGGCCCGGGCAGCAGGTCATCACCTACGCCTCGGTGGGCGACCAGCCCGAGGTGCCCGGCGTGCCCGTCGGCACGATCGTCTCGGTGAGCAACAGCGCGGGGTCGCTCACCCAGACCGCGATGGTACGGCCCTACGTCAACTTCACCGCGCTCGGCGTCGTCGGGGTGGTGGTCCAGGTGCCGCGGCACAATCCACGGTCCTCGGTCTTGCCGCGCCCCGCGCCGACGGTCACCATCACCGTCACCCCCAGCCCGTCCGGCACCCAGTCTCCGGCCAACTCCACGACCACCCCAGCCGCCTCCGCCTCCGCGTCTGCCACGGGCGGAGGCTGACGTGCGCGGGCTTATCTCCGTCCTGGTGGTCGCCGTCACGGTCATCGTCCAGCTGACCATCGTGGACCGGATCGCGTTCCCCGGTGGCGCCGGCCCCAACCTGGTACTGCTCGTGGTGGCGGCGCTGGCGCTGGCCGGCGGGCCGCTAGCCGGCGCGCTGACCGGGTTCTGGGCCGGCCTGGCGCTCGACGTCGCGCCCCCGGGCAGCCACTTCGTCGGCCAGGACGCGCTGGTGTTCTGCCTGATCGGGTACGCCTGCGGGCTGCTGGCCGACGACTCCTCCGGCGACACCGCGGAGCAAGGGCATACGGCGCTGTTCGAGATCGTGGTCACGGCGGCCGCCGCCGTCTGCGGCGAGGCCCTGGCGGCTCTGCTCGGCGTCATGCTCAGCGACCCCCGGGTCACCTGGCCGGCGATCAGAAACGTGCTCCCGGCCGCTGTGGCCTACGACGTGCTGCTGTGCCCGTTCGTGCTGTATGCGGTCGCGGCATCGCTGCGCCTGGCTGGCGCGCGCGGCGAGGTGCGGCGGGCCGGCTGGTCGGCCAGCCAGGCGCGGACCCCGGTGCCCGGCGCGAACCAGGGCGCGATCCGGCAGCTGGCCGGGGGGAACAGTCTGCGGCTGCGGCCGTCGGACCGGGATAAGGGGCCAGCGGCGATCGGCGGCCTGCGCGGCCCGGGGGCCGGCCGGCCGGTAGCCCGGCGTGAGCCCCGGCTCAAGCTGGGCCGGGCCGGGCCGAGGACCTCGACGACCGCCTACCGGGACGGGCGCGCCGTGGGCGCGTCCAGGGTCAAGTTCGGCGGCAAGCGCCGGGAGGGCGTGCTCGGCGGCTCGCTGCTCGGCAGCGCCAGCCCCGGCGGCTCCGCCCTGCGCAGCTCCGCGCTGCGCGGTTCCGGGCTAGGCGGCTCCGCGCTGCGCGGTTCCGGGCTAGGCGGCTCCGCGCTGCGCGGTTCCGGGCTGAGCGGCTCCGCGCTGCGCAGCTCCGGGCTGCGCGGTTCCGGGCTGAGCGGCTCCGGGCTGCGCGGTTCCGGGCTGAGCGGCTCCAGGTTCGGCAGCTCGAGCATGGGCCGGTCCCTGCTCGGCGGATCGGTGTTCAGCCGCTCCTCCTCCTCCTCCTCCTCCTCCTCCTCCTCGCTGGGCCGCAGTTCTGCCTTCGGCCGCTCGTCGTCCCGGTTCGGGCGGTCGGCTGTCTTCGGCCGGACCGCCCCCCTCCGCCGGTCGTCGCCCCTGCGACACCGGGGCAACCTGGTGCGTTCCGCGGGCGGCGGGCTGGCCGGGCGTGCTCCCCGGTTTTCCCGGGGTGGCTCGCTCGCCTGGCTCACCGGCACCCTGCGCGGGTCGGCTGCACCGAAGTCACCCGGCCGGGGCTGGCTGCGCGGCGCGTCCTCGCCCGGCCGTTCACCGGGCCGCAGCTCACTGGGCCGCAACCCACTGGGCCGCAGCTCACTGCGTCGGAACCCACTGGGCCGCAGCTCACCGGGCCGCAGCTCACTGGGCCGCAACCCATTGGGCCGCAGCTCACTGGGCCGCAACCCATTGGGCCGCAGCTCACTGGGGCGGAGCGCGTTCGGCCGCCGGGGCACGGGCCGGGGTTTCCGCGGCTGGTCCAGCGCGGGCACGCCCCGGCTGAAGGCGTCACGCACCAGGCAATTCGGGGTTTTTGGGTCGACCCGGCTGCGCATGCCCCGTCCGAAGGCGAAGCGGAGATGGCGGACAGGAGGTTACCGATGAACGTGGCGTCGCGTCGCCGCCTGCTGGTGCTCTACGTGATCGCCGCCGCCATGCTGGTCTCACTGGGCGGCAGGCTCTGGTACCTGCAGGTGATGAACAACACCGCGTTCACCAAGCTCGCCGCCGCGAACCAGACCAGGGACGTCATCGTGCCCGCGGTCCGCGGCCAGATCCTGGACGACGTCGGGAACCGGCTGGTGACCAACCAGACCGCCCTGGTCGTCTCGGTGGACATGATGAACCTGTCCCAGCAGCCCGGCGGCGCCGCGCCGGTACTGCATCGACTGGCCTCATTGCTCGGCATGTCCTACAAGCTGCTGACCTCCAAGACGCGGCTGTGCACCGCGGGTGTCCCGCAGCCCTGCTGGGCCGGCTCTCCCTACCAGCCCATCCCGGTGGACCAGAACGTCTCCGCCCGGGTCGCGCTGCAGGTGATGGAGGAGCAGAAGCAGTTCCCCGGAGTGACCGCGCAGGTCCAGCCGGTGATCAATTACCCGCAGCCGGACGGGGCCAACCCGGCTCAGGTGCTCGGCTACCTGCAGCCGATCACCCCGCAGGAGATCGCCAGCCGGCACCTGCCGGTGACCGGCTTCTCCGGCGTGGACCTGGTCGGTCAGGCCGGCCTGGAGGCCCAGTACGACAGCCAGCTCCGCGGCCGGGCCGGGACCCAGGTGGTCTCCGTCAACGCCGCGGGGGACGTCACCGGTGACGTCAGCCAGACCCCGCCGGTCAACGGCGATGACCTTGTGACCAGCCTCAACGCGCAGATCCAGGCCGACACCCAGAACGCGCTCAACGGTGCCATCGCACGGTCGCGGGCAGCCGGGAACAACGCCAACCAGGGCGCCGCGATCGTGATGACGACCACCGGCCGGGTGGTGGCCATGGCCAGCTACCCGGACTACGACCCGAGCGTGTGGACCGGCGGCATCTCCCAGCAGGAGTTCAACGCGCTGTTCGGCACCGCCGACGGGCAGCCGATCATCAACTGGACCACCCAGGGCCAGTACGCGCCAGGCTCCACCTTCAAGGTCACCTCGACCGCCGCCGCGGTGGCCGACGGGTACCCGCTGAACGGCCTGTACAACTGCCCTGGCTCGGTCAGCATCGGCAACCAGACCTTCGGCAACGACGGCGAGCCGAGCCTTGGCGACATGACGTTCGCCGAGGCGCTCATCCAGTCCTGCGACACGGTGTACTACAACCTCGGCTACGACATGTACCTCAGCGACAACGTGAAGGCCAACTCGGCGAAGTCGCCGAACGCGCCGGTGCAGAAGATGCAGCAGATGGAGCTGGCCTGGGGCTTCGGCCAGGACACCGGCATCGACCTGCCCGCCGAGTCGCCCGGCACCATCCCGACCAGGCAGTGGCTGTACTACCTGTGGGAGGACAACGCCCACACCGGCCAGGACTGGTGCAAGAACGGCCGCCAGTACGGCAGCTACGTGCAGCAGATCGAGTACCAGGACTGCCAGAGCGGGTGGGTGTGGGAGCCGGGCCAGGCAGCCATCGCCGCGATCGGCCAGGGCTACGTGACCGTCACCCCGATCCAGCTCGCCGACGCCTACGCGGCGCTGGCCAACGGCGGCACGCTGTACAGCCCGCGGATCGGCGAGGCGCTGGTCTCGCCGGTCACCGGCCAGGTGGTCCAGCGGATCAACCCGCCTGTCATCCGCCACCTGCCGGTGTCCGGATACACGCTGTCCTACATCCGCGACGCGCTGGCCGGCGTGGTGACCCAGGGCACCGCGGCTGGGGCCTTCAGCGGCTTCCCGCTCAGCAAGGTCTGCGTGGCAGGCAAGACGGGGACCGCCCAGCTGTTCGGCAAGAACGCGACTTCGGTGTTCGCCTCGTTCGCGCCGTGCAACGACCCGAAGTACGTGGTGCTCGTCATGGTCCCCGACTCCGGCTACGGCGCCGACGTGGCGGCGCCCGCGGTCCGGCAGATCTGGGACAGCATCTACGGCCTCGAAGGGCGCAAGGCGGCGGTTCCCGGCGGCCAGGTGCCGTCCGTGCCGCCGCAGATCTCCTCGACCGGGACGATCACCGCACCGTCCGGCTACACCAGGGGGAAGTGATGCTGGGCCGAAGCACGAGCTACACCGCGCGCGGCCTGACCACACCGCGGTCGGGGGTGTTCTCCGCCCGCCGCCCGCGGTCCCTGCTGGCCCGTGCGTTCGCCAGGAACTCCCCGCTGCGGCACATGGACTGGCTGCTGGTCGTGGTCGTGCTCGGGCTGAGCGCGATCGGCACCCTGCTCGTCTGGTCAGCCACCCAGCCCAGCCTGCTCGCGGCCGGCCTGGACGGGCGCACTTACCTGAAGAAGCAGTTGCTCAACGTGGTGATCGGGCTGATCTTGATGGCCGGGGTCAGCCTCGTCGACACCAGGCAGCTGCGGACTTGGGTGCCGTTCTTCTACGGCGCGACCCTGCTCGGCCTGCTGGCCGTGCTCACCCCGATCGGCTCCGACATCAACGGTGCCCACGCGTGGATCTCGCTGCCCGGCGGCTTCCAGGTGGAGCCGTCGGAGTTCGCGAAGGTCGCGCTGATCCTGGGGATCGCGAGTATCTTCAGCCGGGCCCGCCCCCGGGGCTCCGGCGGACCCGGGGTCAGGTCGCTGCTCACCGCGCTGGCTTGCGCCGCTCCGCTGATCGGCCTGGTGGTGATCGAGCCGGCCCTGGGCGTGGCCCTGGTGCTCGTCGTAGTGACCGCCACCATGATCGTGCTGTCCGGCCTTCGGCTGCGCATCATCGCCGCGCTCGCGGCCCTGGTGGCCGTGACGATCGGCGCGGTAGGCGGCCTGCACCTGCTGAAGTCCTACCAGCTCACCCGGTTCACCTCCTTCCTGCACCCGTCCGCCGACCTGGCTGGCGCCGGCTACAACGCGGCCCAGGCCAAGATCGCGGTCGGCTCCGGCGGGATGTTCGGCCAGGGCCTGTTCCACGGCCGGCTAGTGGCGGGCAACTTCGTCCCGTCCCAGCAGACCGACTTCATCTTCACGGTGGCCGGCGAGGAACTCGGCTTCGTCGGCACGATCGTGATCGTCTTCCTGCTCGGCGTGGTGATCGTCCGGGCCCTGCGGATCGCGACCCGGGCGGACGACCTGTTCGGCCTGCTGGTCGCGTCCGGCATCGCGATGTGGTTCACGTTCCAGTCGTTCGTGAACATCGGCATGACGATCGGCATCATGCCGATCACCGGCCTCCCGCTGCCCTTCGTCTCCTACGGCGGCTCAGCCGTCTTCGCCAACATGATCGCGATCGGCCTGCTCCAGTCGGTCCACCGCCGCCACACCGTTTTCGAATGACGCAGCTGTCGAAATGACGCACCGGCCGGACGACCTGCAGGTTCGGCTGACGCGCCATCCGGGTGACCTCGAGCCCGGGGGAGGGTCACCCGCGTCCGGCCCCTCGTTTCGCTGGGGTGGAACCGGGATCCGTTCGGATAACCTGGTTTGATGCCTGTCGAATCGGTGTACCCAGCGCTTGAGCCGCTGCTGCCGCGCGTGCGCAAGCCAATCCAGTACGTCGGCGGCGAGGTGGGCTCGGTCACCAAGGACTGGGACAGCGCGGATGTCCGGTGGGCGCTGTGTTACCCGGACGCCTACGAAGTCGGGCTGCCCAACCAGGGCATCCAGATCCTCTACGAGGTGCTGAACGAGCGCGC
>JGI12270J11330_10002245_pt1 | contig 14159 bp, 15 predicted proteins | sample PeaSoiMetSII2010_FD_11330 | JGI IMG/M metagenome (IMG submission 11330)
TACCTGATCCAACGTGCGGATCTGCGATTCGTTCATGTCGATCACCATCCCATCGATGATCGACCCACCCCGGCAACCCCTAAAAGGCGGCCGAACCACCCCCTCCAGGCTCATACCTCGTTGGAATCACGAGAACCACCCCAAAACCGGACGCATTACGTGCTACAGAACCGGACAGATCACGTGCTCTTCACAATGGATAAGACTACGACTTGCGGGCTGGCACCTGGCGACGTACAATCGACGGCTTTTCGCGGTCCGCACACGCATGTGGCGGAAGCGGCGTGCTCCGCCGCCCCCGTGAAACGAGCGTTTCCCGCCTGGAACCCGTGTTACGGAATGATCGGTTCGCTATGAAGACTTTTTCGGCCAAACCCCATGAGGTTCGCCGCGACTGGTTTGTCGTCGATGCCAACGAAAAGATCCTTGGACGGCTGGCGGCCGAGATTGCCCTGCGCTTGCGCGGCAAGCACAAGCCCGAGTACACGCCGCACGTCGATACGGGCGACTTTGTCATCGTCGTCAACGCCGCCAAGTTACGCGTCACGGGCAACAAGTCGGAGGGCAAGATCTACTACCGTCATTCGACCTACCCGGGCGGTGTTTATGAAACCAGCTTTGGCAAGATGCAGCAGCGATTCCCGGGGCGGGCGCTGCAGCTGGCGGTCAAAGGCATGTTGCCCAAGGGACCCTTGGGCTATGCCATGATCAAGAAACTCAAGGTGTACGCGCAAGCGGAGCATCCCCATTCTGCGCAGCAGCCCAGGCCGCTGAACATCGGAGCGCAAGCCACATCATGATCGGTAACCATAATTACGGCACGGGCCGCAGGAAGAGTTCGGTAGCACGTGTGTTTTTGCGTCGCGGTACTGGTCAGTTTAAGATCAACGGACGCCCGCTCGAGGAGTATTTCCATCGTGAGACCGGGCGCATGATCGTGCGCCAGCCCTTGGTGCTGACCGACAATCTCACGAGCTTCGACATCCAGGTCAACGTCGACGGCGGGGGAGAATCGGGTCAATCCGGAGCCGTGCGTCACGGAATAACGCGCGCACTGATCGACTACGATGCGAGCCTCAAGCCCGTGCTCTCGAAAGCGGGCCTGGTCACGCGCGATGCGCGCGAGGTCGAGCGCAAGAAAGTCGGTCTGCGCAAGGCGCGCCGCCGCAAGCAGTTCTCGAAGCGCTAAACGCCTGTCCACTACCCCGGGTCAGGGGCGCGCGGTTTTGGCCCTGCCGAATTCGGCCGAGGAACCGGCGCAATTGTCGATGAGGGCGTCTGGATGACGCCTTTTCAAGCGGTAGCGGCGGCTGCACGGAACTGCCCAGAACCTATACTCCGGCCTTTAGCCTTGTCTCTGGCAGCTCGCCTCCGTGCGTGCCAGCGCACACTAGCGCTGGTGTGACGGAATAGCGAAAAACGAGCGAATGACGCGCAAGATTCGAGTTGGCATCGTCGGCGGGACCGGCTACACCGGGGTCGAATTGCTGCGCCTGCTGCTGCAGCATCCGTCCGTTGACCTGGCGCTGATCACCTCCCGCAAGGAGAGCGGTACTCCGGTCGACCAGGTCTTCGGCTCGCTGCGCGGACGCATCGGCCTGCGCTTCTCCGATCCGGACTCCCCGCTGCTCCAGGCCTGCGACCTGGTCTTTTTTGCCACCCCACACGGCGTCGCGATGAGCCAGGCCCGAGCGCTGCTCGCGGCCGGCGTACGGATCATCGACCTGGCGGCTGACTTCCGCCTGCGCGATCCGGCGCAATTCGAAGCCTGGTACAAGATGCCCCATGCCTGTCCGGACCTGCTGGCGCAGGCCGTCTACGGGCTGCCGGAACTCGGGCGAAACGCGGTCCGCTCGGCGCGGATCATCGGTTTGCCGGGTTGCTACCCGACCAGCATTCAACTGGGATTGGCACCGCTGCTGGAGCTCGAGCGCAGCACCCCGTCCTCGATCGACGCGGATTCGATCATTGCCGATTGCAAGTCCGGCGTCAGCGGTGCCGGACGCAAGGCCGAACTTGAGCTGCTCAGTGCGGAGGTTTCGGAAAACTTCCGCGCCTATGGCCTGGCCGGGCATCGCCATCAGCCGGAAACGGTGCAACAGCTGGCGGTCTTGGCCGGCCGGCCGGTCGGCCTGACCTTCCTCCCGCACCTGGTGCCGATGATCCGTGGGATCTTCAGCACGCTGTACGTGCGCCTGCGGTCGGCGGCAGGCCTCGATCTGCAGGCGCTGTATGAAAAGCGCTACTCCGGCGAGCCCTTCGTCGATGTCTTGCCGGCTGGCAGTGCGCCCGAAACACGCTCGGTGCGCGGAACCAACATGGTGCGCATCGCTTTGCACCGACCCAAAGGCGACCTCCTTACGGTCCTGGTCGTCGAGGACAATCTGGTCAAGGGCGCTGCGGGCCAAGCGGTGCAATGCATGAACCTGATGTTCGAGCAACCCGAAACCGAGGGCCTTGGACACCTGGCCGTGGTTCCCTGAGCCTGACCGATGAAGTGGAAGCTCCTTTTCCGCAACATGTCGGTCAGTGCCCCGCAGGTCACTGTGCGCTCCCGCCTGTCCTGGCCCGTGCGCCTGATTCTGGCCTTCGTGTTCGCCACGGTTGCCGCCGCAGCGGGGATCAGCATTTACGAGTTCGGCCACGACATCAGCGGCCCGGACCGCCGGGATTTGCAGGCCGAGGTCGAGCGCTTGAACTCCCAGCTTCGCGAGGTCGCCGCCGAACGCGACCGCAACGCTGCCGAGGCCACAGCGTTTGAAAGCGAACTCAAGGTACAGAAGGCCGCGCAGGACCAGCTGATGCAGCAGGTCACCGGCCTGGAGGCCGAGCAGACGCGCCTGCAGGCCGATTTATCGTTTTTTGAGAGCCTGCTGCCGACAGGGAAGGGCGATAAAGGGATCGTTATTCGCAGCTTCAGGGTCCAGCCGGACGTGGAAACTTCGCAGCTGCGCTACCGCCTATTGGTGCAGCAAAGCGGCAAGCCCGACAAGGATTTTGTGGGATCGGTCCAATTGCTTGTGAATTTCACCCAAAACGCGCACGGTTTCACCCTGCAGGTGCCAGATCCGAATGCGGCGCCGGAAACCGCGAAGGGGCTGCAGCTTTCCTTCCGCCATTACCAGCGAGTTGAGGGCGGTTTCAGCTTGCCTGCCGGTGCGATTGCCCGCTCCGTGCAGGTGAGAATCCTGGCAGGCGGCGAAACGCAGTTGCAACAGACATTCAATCTATAGAGGTCACTGGGACTGCGAAACGGCAGGCAGGAGCCGGTTCCGCTTTCCCGCTCGATTTTTTGTCTTGATCTCCAAGGAGATGGCGATGTTTAACAAGAGGACGGTCAACCAGCACGAGATCGGCAGCCTGGTCGGTGCAACGACAACGATCACGGGAAATGTCGAATTCTCCGGTGGCCTTCGCATCGACGGCACGGTCAAGGGATCGGTGCGTTGCGCCGAGGGTGATCAGGCCGGCATGCTCGTGGTGAGCGAGAACGGCCATATCGAAGGCGAGGTGCGCGCCGGCCACCTGGTTGTCGCCGGCCGCATCGACGGGCCGGTTTGCGCTGCCCAATTGATCGAATTGCAACCCAAGGCGTGCGTGACCGGCGATGTGCGCTACCGCGCGCTGGAAATGCACCACGGTGCCGTGGTCGTAGGCATGATGATCCACCTGTCCGAAGACGGCAAATCCGAGACCAAGTTCGAGCCTCGCAACGACTCCAAGACGAGCCTCAAGCTGGCGGCGAACGCGGAAAAGGCGCAGGGCTAGCGGCCATTTCCGGCCGCTGGGGCCGGGCGATCCCCATATTTGCCCCTGTTTGGCGCACCCTGCCGCCCGCGCGGGCCGGCCGCGCACCGGGCAGCCGGCGAGGTGGTGGCAAGAAACCCGGCCCGACAACCGTACACTTCTTAGGGTCGTGTCCGCCTCTTTGGGGCCGTCGCCTCTATAATTGAGGCCAAATTGGAATCTCAGGAGCACGGCCATGAATGCAGCAGTTGACACCCCGTTACCATTGATTTTCTCCGACTCTGCCGCCGCCAAGGTGCGGCAGTTGATCGATGAGGAAGGCAATTCGGAACTCAAGTTGCGCGTCTTTGTGCAAGGCGGTGGGTGTTCGGGTTTTCAGTATGGATTCACCTTCGATGAAGTCGTCAACGAAGACGACACGACCATGGAGCGCAACGGGGTCACGCTGCTGATCGACGCGATGAGCTACCAGTACCTGGTAGGGGCAGAAATCGACTACAAGGAAGATATCGAGGGCGCGCAGTTCGTGATCAGGAACCCGAACGCGACCACTACCTGCGGTTGCGGCTCCTCCTTCTCGGCCTGAACGCGGCTCCGTGGTTCCGGTCCGGCTCCCCGTCGGATCGGGCCGGTTCTTGCCAACTCCGCTGCTTATCTTGGGTAGCGCGCGCCTAGAACCCGCGCCGCCCGCGCTCCCGTCACTGCGGTAAGGTTGCCGCTGCGCCCCAGCAGGTGTTCGCGCGCGAGCCAGGCGAATGCCAGGGCCTCGACGTGATCGGGCGCAATGCCCAGGCTCGCCGAGCTGGTCACCGGCACCGGCGAGCACTCCTCGGCCAGCATGCGCATCAGGCAGGCATTGAAGGCGCCGCCCCCGCACACGACCACCTCTTGCGCCTGCGGCCAGTACCGTTGAATCGACTGGGCAATGGTGGTTGCTGTCAGGCGCGTAAGGCTCGCCTGGACGTCCTGCGCTTCGATCGTGGCGCCGGGGTCGCAGCTCGTCAGCTTGCGATCGAGCCAATCGGCATTGAACAAATCGCGGCCGGTGCTTTTGGGTGGCTCGCGCACGAAATAGGGCTCGTCGAGCAGCGCATTGAGCAGGCCGGCCTGCGAATGTCCTTGGCCCGCCCACGCACCGTCCCGATCGAAGACCTCGCCGCGGTGGCGCGCGACCCAAAGATCGAGCAGTGCGTTGCCAGGCCCGCAGTCAAAGCCGATGATCGGCTCATCGCTGATCACGGCGGGCAGGCCAGTCAGGTTGGCAATGCCGCCAATATTGACGATGGCGCGGGCGAAGGGCGCACGAAAGACTGCGGCGTGAAACCCCGGCACCAGGGGCGCGCCCTGACCTCCGGCGGCCATGTCGCGGCTGCGAAAATCGGCGATGACGTCGATTGCGGTGAGCTCGGCAACGGTCGCCGGTGCGTTGAGCTGAATCGTATAGGCAGCATCGGGCCGATGGCGCACGGTCTGGCCGTGGATTCCCGCGGCGCGGACCTGATCCGGTTCGACCGAGGCGCGGTACAGCAGCTCGGTGATGGCCTGGGCGTACGTGCGCCCCAGGTGCTGCGAGGCAATTGCCGCGCGGTGCAGCTCGTCCTGCCCCGAGGACTGCAGCGCCGTCAGGGCGGCGCGCAATTCGGGTGCGAAGGCGCGGCGCAAATGAGCCAGAAGCCGCACCGCATTGCCCGATAGGTCCGCCAGGACGACATCGATGCCGTCCAAGCTGGTGCCGGACATGATGCCGATATACAGCTCGCGCGCCTCCCGGGCAACGCCGGTCACCGATGTGTCATCGGGCCCCGTCGCCACGCCCACATCGGCCGCGACATTGGATCCGCCAGTGGGCATCATCGCCTCAGCTCTCGTTCATTTCCCGTTGACCCCTACGCTCATTGTCCGGATGGCACGAGAGTTTGCATTAAAATCTTCCATGATCGCGCCCGCCCGCCTCCTGATCCTGCTCTGCCGACCCCCGCGATGCTATCGCGCACCGCCGCCCTGCGTGCGGCCTAATGCCGGCGGAGCCGCGGGCCCGTGCAACCGCTGTCCTTGAGAGCTTCGTGTCCCAAAACGCCGCCAGCCCGGATTCTTCCGCAATCGAGCAAACACTGGCCGTCATCAAGCGCGGCTGCGAGGAACTGCTCGTGGAGAGCGAGTTCATCACCAAGCTCAGCCGTGCCATGGCCAGCGGCACGCCCTTGCGCTGCAAGCTCGGGCTCGATCCTACGGCACCGGACATCCATCTGGGACACACGGTGGTGCTCAACAAGCTGCGCCAGCTGCAGGACCTGGGCCACACCGTGATCTTTCTGATCGGCGACTTCACCTCGATGATCGGTGACCCGTCGGGCCGCAACACCACCCGCCCGCCGCTCTCGCCCGAACAGATCCGCGTCAACGCAGCGACGTATTTCGAGCAGGCTTCGCTGGTGCTCGACCGCGAGCGCACCGAGATCCGGTACAACTCCGAGTGGTGTCAGCCCCTGGGCGCTGACGGCATGATACGGTTGGCATCACACTACACGCTAGCGCGCTTGCTCGAGCGCGACGATTTCCGTATTCGCTACGCCGCCGGTCAGCCGATCGCCGTGCACGAGCTGCTCTATCCGCTGATGCAGGGCTATGACTCGGTAGCGCTTCGTGCCGACCTCGAGCTTGGCGGCACCGACCAGAAATTCAACCTGCTGGTGGGCCGCGAGCTGCAAAAGCACTATGGACAGGAGCCACAGTGCATATTGACCATGCCCTTGCTTGAAGGCCTGGACGGCGTGGAAAAGATGTCCAAATCCAAGGGCAATTATGTCGGTATCAACGAAACGCCGGCGCAGATGTTCGGCAAGCTGATGTCGATATCCGACGTGCTCATGTGGCGGTACTACGATTTGCTTTCGTCCTGCTCGCTGGAGCAGATCGGCCGGCTGCGGCGCGAGACCGAGGGCGGGCGCAATCCGCGCGACGCCAAGGTCGCACTGGCGCTGGAGATCGTCACCCGCTTTCACTCCGCGGCGCAGGCGCAAGCCGCGCTTGAGGAGTTCGAGGCGCGTTTCCGGCGCGGAGCCGCGCCCGATGAAATGCCGGATGTGCGGCTGGAGGCCGCCGGCGGTGCCGTGCCGATCGGCTCCTTGCTCAAGCAAGCCGGCCTGGTGCCCTCTACCAGCGAGGCCTTGCGCAGCATCGAACAGGGCGCGGTCAAGGTAGACGGTCAGCGCATTGCCGATCGTGCGCTGCAGCTGCACCGCGGAACATACGTCGTGCAGATCGGCAAGCGTCGCTGGGCGCGCGTCACGATTACCTGAAGACGGGCAAGACCGTGGCAAACGACACGACGCTGCTCCTGATCCGCCACGGCGAAACCGAATGGAATACCCAGGCGCGCATCCAGGGCCATCGTGATATCGCCTTGTCGGCGCGCGGCCTGCGCCAGGCCGAAGTTCTGGCCCGTTTTCTCGGCGGCAATGCGATTGATGCCGTTTTCACGAGCGACCTGTCGCGGGCGAGCCAAACCGCGCAACCCCTGGCGCACGAACTCGGCCTGAAACTGCGGGTCGATGCGCGCTTGCGCGAGCGCGGCTTCGGTCTGTTTGAAGGATCGACCTATGCCGAGGCCGAGGCGAACTGGCCCAATGAATACGCGATCTGGCGTCGGCGCGATCCGGCGCACGCATTGCCGGGCGGGGAGTCCTATCTGGGCGCGCGGGCCCGCGTCCTGCAGTGCCTCGATGAAATTGTACCGCGCGGCATTCGGCATTGCCTGGGAAATACCGCGTTCGCACCTGCTGCCCAACGCCAGCATCAACCGCGTGCTGGCCCGCCATCCGGGCCCCGCCCTGACGGTGTGCTCGTGGGCCGAACGCAGCCACCTCGACGGCGCCTTCGACGAGCTGCCCTAAAGCTGGGCGCCGCGCCTGCGCTGGCATAATCCGCGGGACGGCCTTGCCGCTGGCGCCCGTCGCCACCATGCACCCGGTTTACTCCACCCCCGTTTGCCGACGTCAAAGGCCTCGGCGAACCCCTTGATTTCTTTGTGAGGTGCGCAACATGTACGACCGTTCCCTGACCCTGGAGCGCACGGACCCCGAGCTCTGGGCCGCGATCTGCGCCGAGAACCGCCGCCAGGAGGAGCACATCGAGCTCATCGCCTCCGAGAATTACACGAGCTATGCGGTGATGCAGGCGCAGGGGACCCAGCTCACGAACAAATACGCCGAGGGCTATCCCGGCCGGCGCTATTACGGTGGTTGCGAGTACGTCGACGTGGCCGAACAGCTGGCACTGGATCGCGTGAAGAAGCTTTTCGGAGCGCAGGCTGCCAATGTGCAGCCCAATTCTGGTTCGCAGGCCAACCAGGCCGCATTCCTGGCGGTGCTCAAGCCCGGCGACACCATCATGGGAATGTCCTTGGCCATGGGCGGACACCTGACACACGGATCTCCGGTCAACATGAGCGGCAAATGGTTTCATGTTGTGAGCTACGGCCTGAACGCGCGCGAGGAAATCGACTACGACGAAGCCGAGCGCCTGGCGCACGAACATCGTCCGAAGCTGGTTCTGGCAGGTGCTTCGGCGTACTCCCTGGCGATCGACTTTGAGCGATTCGCGCGCATCGCCCGCGACGTCGGCGCGTGCTTCATGGTCGACATGGCGCACTATGCTGGCCTGATCGCCGCCGGTGTCTACCCCAATCCCGTGCCCCATGCCGATATCGTTACTTCCACCACGCACAAGAGCCTGCGCGGGCCGCGCGGCGGTTTTATTCTGATGACGGAAGCCTACGAGAAATTGGTCAATTCGGCGGTGTTTCCCGGCCTGCAGGGCGGGCCCCTCATGCACGTGATCGCCGGCAAGGCGACGGCATTTCGCGAGGCACTGAGGCCGGACTTCAAGACCTACCAGGCGCAGGTCGTGCGCAATGCCCAGGTGCTGGCGCAAACACTCACCGAGCGTGGCCTGCGAATCGTCTCCGGCCGGACCGAAAGCCACCTCATGCTGGTTGACCTGCGCTCCAAGAGCATCACCGGCAAGCAGGCCGAGGCCCTGCTGGGGCAGGTGCATATCACGGTGAACAAGAACGCCATTCCGAACGACCCGGAGAAACCCATGGTCACGAGCGGAATTCGTATCGGTTCGCCGGCGATGACCACGCGCGGTTTCGGCACCGAGGAGGCCAAGACCACGGCAAATCTCATCGCGGACGTGCTCGAGCGACCGGACGACGCGACCGTCGCGCAGTCGGTGCGGCACAAGGTTGCAGAACTCACGCGGCGTTTCCCGGTGTACGGCTAGCGCCCCGCCCTGGGGCGCGCTTGCCATGAAGTGTCCTTTCTGCACGCACGCCGACACCCAGGTGATCGATTCGCGCGCCTCCGATGAGGGCGCGACGATCCGGCGGCGCCGGCGCTGTCTCGGATGCGACAAGCGCTTTACCACCTACGAGCGGGTTGAACTTGCCCTGCCAACGCTCATCAAGCGCGGCGGCAGCCGCGCCGACTACGACCGCAACAAGCTGCGCGCGTCCATGCTGCTGGCACTGCGCAAACGCCCGGTGCCGCGCGAGTCAGTCGAGGACGCCATCGGTCGGATCGAGGATCGCCTGCTTAGCGCCGCCCAGCGGGAGATCAAGAGCGAGAAACTCGGCGAGCTGGTGATGCGCGAACTCAAGCGCCTGGACAAGGTCGCCTACATCCGGTTTGCCTCGGTCTATCGCAGCTTTGAAGACATCGACGAGTTTGCCGAGGTGGTGCGGGAGGTCCGGCCGCCGCGGCGCCGCCGCATCTGACGGGCGGCCCAACGGTGCCTGGCGGGACTTGAAAGCCGGCTTCTGCACCCCAGATAAGGGATACCGGCTCAGCCGCAGCGGGTGATTTGCCCGGCGCAGGTTTTGGGCTCTCGATATCGAGCGCAAGGCCGGTATCGAATTTCTGGCGGTCTGGATTCCGATTTTCTACATTGAGAGGTGAAACATGAATGCGATCATCCGTCGCGAGCCCTATGGCTCGATTTTTGACCAGCTGTTTTCCGACTATTTCACACGTGGCAACTGGCCGCTGACTTCGAGGTCCGAGGAGTTGCCGACGTCGGTATTGGCGCGCATGGACGTTGTCGATAAGGGCGACCGGTACCTGGTAACCGTGGACCTGCCCGGCGTCAAGAAAGAGGACATCCGAGTGACCGTGGAAGGTGCGCGGGTGTCGATTGCCGCCGAAAGCAAGTCGCAAACCGAGACCAAGGAAGGCGACAAGGTGCTGCATACCGAGCGCTATGCAAGCAGCTATGCCCGCAGCTTCGAGCTGCCGGCCGAAGTGACCGAGGAAAAAGCCGATGCCAACTACGAAAACGGCGTGTTGCGGCTGGCCCTGCCCAAGCGTGCCCACGTGGAAGGCCGTCGTCTGACGATTCGTTAACCTATCCGTCCGTGCACGAGGGGGCGGCAGCGCCCCCTCGCGCCGCGTAAAATCGGCCGGTACCATGTATTCCGAGGCCGATCCGCTCTACATGCAACATGCGCTCCAGCTGGGCACGCGCGCGTTGCTGCACGCCACTCCCAATCCGCGCGTCGGTTGCGTCATCGTTCGCGACGGACAGATCCTGGGCGAGGGATTTACCCAACGGCCGGGCTCCCATCATGCGGAAATCGATGCACTGCAGGATGCACGCCGCCAGGGCCACGACGTTCAGGGCGCGACGGTGTACGTCACGCTGGAGCCGTGCTCGCATTTTGGCCGCACCCCACCGTGCGCGACGGCGCTGATCGAAGCGCGCGTGGCGCGCGTGGTGGCCGCAGTCGAGGATCCCAATCCCCAGGTCTCCGGGCGGGGGATGGAAATGCTGCGCGGTGCCGGGATCGACGTGCGCTGCGGCTTGCTGCGCCAGGAGGCGATCGAAGCCAACATCGGTTTTTTCTCGCGCATGAACCGTGGACGCCCCTGGGTGCGGGTGAAGCTTGCCGCCAGCCTGGACGGACGCACAGCCCTGGAGAACGGCGTCTCGAAGTGGATTACGAGCGAGGCCGCGCGCGCCGACGGTCATGCGTGGCGCGCGCGCTCCTGCGCGGTGATGACCGGGATCGGCACCGCCCGCGCCGACAATCCCCTGTTGTCGGTTCATCGCATCGAGACGGTGCGTCAGCCGCTGAAGATTCTGGTCGACAGCCGGCTCTCGATCGAGCACGATGCGCGCCTGTTCGACGGCAACCCGGTGCTGGTGGTCTGCGCCCAGAGCGACGAGACCAAAGTTGCTCGCCTGGCGCGCAGGAATGCGCAGATTCTTGTTTGCCGCGCCAGCGACGACCGCATCGACCTTGGCGCCCTGCTGATCGAGCTGGGACGTCGGGGTATCAATGAATTGCACGTCGAGGCGGGGGCCACGCTCAGTGGCGCGCTGGTGCGCGAGGGCCTGGCCGACGAGCTGCTGCTCTACCTGGCGCCGCTGCTGATCGGTCCGGGCCGCAACATGGTCGAGCTGCCCCGCCTGGAAGATCTGGCACAGGCGCGACGCTTTCACATCCACGAGCTCGCTACGATCGGCAGCGATGCAAGAATTCTGGCGAGGCTGCAGTAATCATGTTCACCGGTCTCGTGCAGGCGATGGGGAACATCGTTTCGGTTCGCAGGCTCGAGACCGGTGTGCACATCGAGATCGACGCTCATGACCTGGCGCCGCGCAACATCGAGATCGGCGAGAGCATAGCGGTCAACGGCGTGTGCCTGACGGCCACGGCGGTGGCCGGCAGGCAATTTGGCGCCGATGTCTCGTACGAAACGCTGTCCCGGACAAGCGGCCTTGACGGCTGCGGTCCGGTCAATCTCGAAACCTCTTTGGCAGTGGGCGACAAGCTTGGCGGACACCTGGTTGCGGGGCATGTCGATGCTGTGGGTACGGTCGTGCGCTGCACCCCGATCGGGGAGTCGGTCGAGCTCGTCGTTCATGCGCCGCCGGCCCTGGCGCGCTTCCTGGCGCCGAAGGGCTCGGTGGCCGTCGACGGCGTCAGCCTTACAATCAATCGGGTGAGCGACCGCCCAGCAAGCGGCGCGACCGGGGCGCGCGGAGCGGATGCGGCCGCGGACACGGCATCGGCCGGCTGCGAGATGTCGATCAACCTGATTCCGCATACCGTCGCGTCGACCACGCTCCAGCGTCTTGCCGCCGGATCCCGCGTCAACCTCGAAGTGGATCTGATCGCGCGTTACGTAGAACGGATGCTTAAACGCGGGTCAACGTAGGTCGAGTAGCCTGTTCTGCATAATAAAAAGCAACATAATCAATATACTGTCGTAATACTCCGTCGGTCGACGTCGGCCATTAGCAATTCACCTGATCTGTCGGTATCGTTTACAGTACCCGGGAAAGCCCAAGCCGCTATCGACCCCCTATAGCGGTCTCTCGAGTCGCTCCGGTCACAGTGCATCGATTAACACCAGCTGGCCCGCTCGCCGGTGTCGGCCAGTAACTCCTGGATGTTGGCCTCGATGACCCGATAGCCAATATTGCCGTAGAGCTTCTGCCGCCCCTCGTTAAGCATGAAGGTGGGGCTGCCTTCGACAAGATGCTCTTCTTTGGCATCGAAGTCCGCGCAAAGCGCCGCGTAGGCGGCGCCACTGTCGATCTGCCTGCGGATGTCAGGAAGGGACAAGGACAGTTTCATGGCGATGGCTTCCTGATTCGCACGATCCGCGATGTCCTGCAGATCCCGGAAAAAACTGAGACGACAACGCCACACCGCCTCTTCGAAGACGCTCTTGCCGCCAAACCGCTCCTCGGGCGCCGCTGAGATGTCACCGGACTTCTCCAGCAGCTGGATGGCTTTGAGAAATAAGTGGCAACTCGCCGACGTGCGCGGTACATTCTTCACCCAGATCTCGGGATGAATGTTGATGTGATCAAAGCGGGCCGCTATCTGTTTCAGATGCTGCGCATAGCCCATCGCGCCGCCCTTGTCGCGCCAGCCGGAATCAATGCGCGCGGATACATCGCCAAATACGCGGAGAAACTGATACTCCACGCGGAGCTGGTCGCCGAATTGCCGCCGCAACTCATCCAGCTTGATTTGCGCCGCGTAGGCCCATACGCAAAGCACATCGGAAAAATAGGAAATAGTTGCAATCGCCTGCTTACTCATGGTTGTAAGCCCTTCTCGTTGACATTTTTGCCCTTGCTCGCCATTACCCATTCGATACTGAGTGATCGCTGCCACAGGATGGGAGCGTCTTCCAAAAGAACCGCCACGGCTCTTGGTGTGCGGTATCGCCCGCGCCGAAAACTCCGCAGGCGGGCGGGCCGCCTACATTTTCATGACGATATCCGCCGAATTTGACCATGGGCTCAGCGCCCCCGGCCGGCCTGCGGATGACTGTTTTCAAGAATTTTAGGCGTCACGCTTGAACAGCTGGTTTTGGCCAGCCGTAGCAGCCTATTCAACCCTGCAAAGACAATAAAGAAATTGCTGTGTTCCGCCGACTGGGGTCTGGTGGATTTCCGTGGCAGTTTCCAACAGTTGAAAACGCCTTCCGAACTCCGCGTGCAGCGACCGCGCATCGTAACGAACGACGTCCAGGCCGCTACACTTGGTCGGGCCTTCCGGCCCAAAGGTGGCAACAATTACCTGTCCACCGAGCTTCATCGACGCGGCGACGCATTGAACGTATGCCGTGCGCGCTTTATGCGTAGTAAGGAAGTGAAATACCGCCCGATCGTGCCATACGTCATAGCGCTGGCTTGGAAGAACGACGTGCGCAACGTCGGCGACCATCCAGGTGACGTGGCGAGCGAGATCCCCAACGCGCTTACGGGCAACTTCGATAGCCGTAGGTGAGATATCCAAGACGGTGACGTCGCGATAACCCTCCGCGAGAAGATCATCGACCAACGTAGATTCACCGCCCCCAACATCGATGATCGCTGCGGAAGGATCAGGAGCAACACGCCGTATCAGATCGATTGAGGTTTCCAGATGCCGCCGATACCAACTAACCGCATCCGGTGCTTTGGTCCGGTACACCGTGTCCCAATGAGCCCTCGCGTTCCGAGTCATGGCATATACCGTTGCTGTGTGATTTTGGTAACAGAGGCTTCTCTTGCTAGAACACCAAGACCTTATCCGCCCACTGCGTCCAAGAAGTGAGTTCCGCGAGCGTGCTCCGGCGTATGCCTTCGATAAGCTCCGGGTCAGTGATTCCACGCGCGTCCATGCAAGTAGCGCACACCCCTACCTCCGCGTTCGCGCGCAAAACTTTGCTGATCATCAATTGGAGGTTGTAAAAACCTTCCGGGACCTTCTGCCCCGTCTTGGCACACGACGCCGCATCTCCCATCAGAAACAACCGGACTTCTTCTCCCGCGATCTTTGAAAGCGAGCTGGCCAGTCGTAGCGCGTTGTAACTCCGTTCAGTCCCATACGGCGGGTCATTAAGAAC
>JGI12270J11330_10002248_pt1 | contig 14153 bp, 18 predicted proteins | sample PeaSoiMetSII2010_FD_11330 | JGI IMG/M metagenome (IMG submission 11330)
CGCGGGTGCGCGTGCTCGTCAATACGCTGAAGGATGCCGTGACGATCCCGCCGCGGCGGCAGCGTCTGTTCCGCGAGTTCGCCATCACGGTAAGGCGCGCCGACCGCGTAAGCAGATCCTCGGCACTTCCTCCAAACCGAAATTCGCTGGTGAGCGCCACGAGAACCCCGCTTGCAGGAGCCCAGCCAGTGCAAGCGGGTGGTATCCAGCGGGCGCCCAGATCGCGGCTGCTCCAGACCTCGACCTTGGGGGGCGCGCCGGGGACAGCGAAGGCCAGGGTACGCAGAAGACCTGCCACAGGGAGGATTTGGACCCTCTGCCGCCTGTGCCGTCGCCCCGCAAAGGAGCACGATCACCGCGGTGAGAAACGGCTTCACGAGACCTCAACCCTTGGCATTTGCCAACGACTCGTCGGCACCACGCCACAGCGGAGCGCGTCGAGCGCTACCGCCCATAGGCAGCGAGCCATTTGCTTTGCAACTCAATGCCTGCACTGGCTGGTTCCGGCGGCTATACCGAGAGGGCATCCCTCACAACGCGTCGTGGGAGATCAAGGTGTAGTGGCTGGAGGGTTGGGCGATCTGTCCTATTTCAATCGCAGCTTTCGCCGCCGCTTCGGCGCGACCCCAGCAGAGCTGCGCCACGGCCTTCGCCGGGGGCTAAGCATCGACTGCCCCCGAAGCACGTCGAGTTAGCGTGTGAAGCATAAGACCGGTCATCCGCGCGACGGCGGGGGGCACCGCCCGGGTGGCCCTACTCCGAGCCGCGGCGGATCATGTAGCCCACGAGCACGCCGACGCCCAGGGCCACGACCAGCGAAGCCGCGAGGTTGTCAGCCCGGCCCCATTGGCGGTTCGCGATCTTGCCGAAGGAGCCGGTGAGCTCCTTGAGATAAGCGCGCATGGCGTCGAGTTGGTCGTGCAGGTCGTCAGCATCGAGCTCCTTTAGGAGTCGGCTCGCCTTCTGCTCAGTCCTGCCCCAGCTCGTCATTGGCCTCTCCTCTCAGCGCAAATAATGAATTTCGGCGACAGAACGATGAAAACAGCGCGCGAGTTCCAATGAAATGCGAGCGCCCGCCCAAAGGGCGGACGCTCGCAATTTCCAACTTAGGCGCTGTTAGCCTGCGCAATCTTTCATGCCGGCCATGGCCTTCTTAGCCTCGGCCTCCGTCTTGTAGGGGCCGCCCATGCTCTTCATCGAGCCTGTGGGCTGGCTGTGCATCATCGTGCATTTATGGCTGGCGGGATCGAATGCGACATAGAACTGCTCGGCCAGCGCCGGGGTGGCGAAACCGATAATGAGGGTCGCGACAACGATATATTTGCGCATTTATACGTCTCCTTGGGATAGTGGCCTGGATCGCTAAACATGTGGCCACCATGGGAACGCTTATCCCACAATTCCGGCGGATTTCGGTATGAAATCGCCCTGAATGGTGGAAATTCTGGAAATTCGCCGCGCCGAGTCCAGTAAGCTCAAGAATAGGTGAAGCCGAGTTCGGCAAGTTTTCGCACATTCGAAAGGCCGCGTCTGCGGCGCACAGCGCCCTTAGGCCCGCTCGATGACGGCCCGTCACAATTAAGTTACGGGTAAGTGACGGGGCCCTAGAGCAGCGTGTTGCGCGCCCGGATGCCCCGCTCGATCGCTGCCGTCGTCAGTGTATCGAGCTCGAGCCTGTCGCCGAGCAGCTCGAGAAAGCGTATCTCCTCGGCCTTGACCTCCTGGTCGGCCGCGGCCACTTCGAGTGCCACGGCATAAGCCGTCTCGCGGAGCTTCTTCGGCAGTGCGGTGTGCACGAGCCGCAGCACGTGCTCGAGCCCCCCGCCGGCGCTCAAAACCTCGCCGCAGGCCTCGGCGGTCTTCACCAGCCTCTCCTGGTCGAAGTCGGCGAACACCGGGAGATTGNAGACGATCTCGCCGATGCGGGCGAGCTCGGCGTCGGTCATGGTGCGGTCGACGGCCGAAATGGTGACCATCACATAGATGAGGGCGGCGTGATGGCTCAACGGCTCGGTCATAGCTCAAGCTCCCCTAACTCATGTCCGGCTAAGTCCGCGCGGGACCGTAGAGAATTGCGTTTTTCCCGGCAAGCACCATGTCGGGACACGCTAACCCCACCCGGCAAGTCCCGGATCAAGTCCGGGCCTTGCGACCTTTCCAGAAGGGGAGGGAGCCGCGCTTGCGGCACGGCACGGCTTTAATCCTCCCCGCGCGGGAAGGGGGTGCCGCGCCAGGCGCGGCGGGTGGGGCGAAGGGCGCACCCCCAAGCCCGGAAAGACTGGCGTGGGGTAGCAATTTGTGAAATTTGTCGGTCTACAGTCCCATCAAACCTCGACAAACTTCGACGCGCCCTCTGCCATGACCACCCCTACCCGCCCCAAGACGCCTCGCGCCAAGGCACCGAGCAAGAAGCGCAAACCCGAGATGCAGCTGCAAGCCGAGGCGAGCATGGTGCACACCAAGGGCCCGCGGCCGCGCGAGAGAGAGGGCGAACAGGCTTTGCAGCCCAAGCTCGAAATTAGTTCTGAGCTTCTCGCCTACGCCCATGTGAGCAAGGCCTGGCCCTTCGAGGAGGCGCGGAAAGTGGTGAGCCGCTTGAGGCGGCTGCCCAAGCCTACCGGCGCCATCATCTTCGAGACGGGCTACGGGCCCTCCGGCCTCCCCCATATCGGCACGTTCGGCGAGGTCGCCCGCACCACCTTTGTGCGCCACGCCTTCCGCGTGCTGACTGAGGACAAGATAGCGACGCGACTGATCTGCTTCTCCGACGACATGGACGGCCTGCGCAAGGTGCCGGACAACATCCCCAACAAGGAGATGGTGGCGGAGCATCTCGGCCGGCCGCTCACCCAGGTGCCGGACCCCTTCGGCGACCATCCGAGCTTCGGCCATCACAACAATGCGCGGCTGAAGGCCTTCCTCGACACTTTCGGTTTCGACTACGAGTTCCTCTCGGCGACGGAGTGCTATACGTCCGGCCGCTTCGACGCCACGCTGCTGAAAGTGCTTCAGCATTACGACGGCGTGCGCGATGTGATCCTGCCAACGCTCGGCCCCGAGCGCACCGCCACCTACAGCCCCTTCCTGCCGATCTCGCCGGTGACGGGCCGCGTGCTGCAGGTGCCGATCATCGACCGCGACGTGGCCTCAGGCACGATCATCTATAAGGAGCCGGAGACCGGGAAGCTCACCCAGGTTCCCGTCACGCGTGGCCATTGCAAGCTGCAATGGAAGGCCGACTGGGCCATGCGCTGGGCCGCGCTCGGCGTCGACTACGAGATGGCAGGCAAGGACCTAATCGATTCCGTGCGTCTCTCCGGCCATATCTGCCGCATCCTGGGCGCGCAGCAGCCAGAGGGCTTCATCTACGAACTCTTCCTCGACGAGAAGGGCGAGAAGATCTCGAAGTCCCGCGGCAACGGCCTCACCATCGAGGAATGGCTCAACTATGCGAGCCCCGAAAGCCTCGCGCTCTATATGTATCAGACCCCGAAAAAGGCGAAGCGCCTCTATTTCGACGTGATCCCGCGCGCGGTCGACGAATATGTCGGGCACGTCGCAGCCTATCCGCGCGAGGGGCCGGACGTCAAGCTGATGAACCCGGTCTGGCACATCCATTCGGGCGAGCCGCCGGAGGCCGAGCTCCCCATCAGCTTCGCGCTGCTGCTCAATCTCGCGAGCGCGTCAAACTCCGAGGACAAGGACGTGCTGTGGGGCTTCATCCGCCGCTACGCGCCCGAGGCCACGCCTGAGGCGCACCCGCTGCTCGACCAGCTCGTGGGCTACGCCATTCGCTACTTCCATGACTTCGTGAGGCCGGCCAAGCGCTACCGCGCGGCGGACGCGCGCGAGCGGGCGGCGCTGCTCGATCTCGACGCGCGGTTGGCCAAGTTGCCGAAGGCCGTGCTCGCCGAGGAAATCCAGGCGCAAGTTTACGCGGTCGGTAAGGAGCACGGCTTCGAGCCGCTTCGCAGTTGGTTCGGGGCGCTCTACGAGGTGCTGCTCGGACAGACGCAAGGGCCACGCTTCGGCTCTTTTGTGGAGCTTTACGGCGTGCCGGAGACCCGCAGTCTCATACAGAACGCCCTCAAGTAGCGCGAACCCACGACTGGGGAAGCGCGGTAGGGCAACCAGACAGAATGCCCTCAAGTAGTGCGAAGCCACGACTGGGGAGCGCTAGGGCAAACCAAGTAAGGCGCTCGCCCGCGAACTCATCGCCTCCTAGCGCGTCACCCCTTCCCGCGACGGAGTTTGGCGCGGGCGTTCGGCACCCATGAAGCTCAACTATGCCCTTGCTGCCGCTCTGATCCTTGGCTTTGCCGGCGCTGCCCAACACCAGTTCTTCATCGTCCAGGACAAGGACAAGAACTGCCGCATTGTCGAGAGCAAGCCGGACGTGGCGGACAAGCAAGTGGTCCAGGTCGGCAAGGAGGTCTATCAGACCCGCGAAGAGGCCGAGGTCGACATCAAGGTCATCTGCGTCACCCCGTAACGGCGTTTCGTGCGCCGTCCGATCGAGCGGCGCTTGTCAATTCAAAGGCGCGAGCTGCGCGAAGCGGCCCGCGCCTTTTGGTGTCATTATGTGGCCGGACGGTCCGGGTAGTCGGGATCATCCGCTTTGGGCTTGCATTTAGGCTCGTAGCTCCAGGCCTCGTTCGCGTGGGGGTGAGGCTCGCAAGGTAGCTCCGATGCAGTCGGGGGCGCCTCGACCGGCGCCCCGAGCGGATTGATGCAGAGCGCGTGGCCCGTGACCGGGTTCACCTCCGCTTCGAGACAGGCCTTTGCTGCCGCGGGCGCGGCTCCATCGCCGGGATCGGCGGCGAGCGCCTGGTTCGCCCAAAGCGCAAGCCCGAGCGCGATAGGGGTCATGACTCTTCGCATAATGTCCTCGGTGAAATCCCTCGCGCTCAGCATACAGAACCTCGGCGCCCCCGCGAAGCCCCATCCGCCCGGAGCCTGGAACCAACCGCGCGGTCCTGCGTTGAACCTCGTCGCGGCCGAACGGCAGCAGCCCCGCTGCCAAAGCGCCCCCCGCGCCGGCCGCGAGCAGAGACTTGGCGTCAGTGAGAAGCCCGGCTTGGCCCCAAGTCGGGCTTCTTTTCATTTGCCGTTACCCGTGCCGAACGCTCGTCCAGGCAGGAGCAACGTCGCAAAAACCGAGAGTCCAGCCATTGAGCGGCTCCGGCGGGGCACGGAGGGGGGAGCGGAGGGACCCGGAGCCGCTAGCGGGGGAACCGGTCATACGCGAAACGAGGCCACTGACCTACCCGCTCTGGCCATCCTTAACCACAATCAAGGCAGGAACGAGGAGGCGGCCTTAGGACTTCAGCCAGCCGAGCGTTCTGGCCGTTTTGTAGGCGGCCTTCCAGGCCTGGGCCAAGAATTTCACCTTCGACGGGGTGAGATCGTCACGCATCCCATCGGTGGCAATGAGCATGGGGAAGTAACCGTCCTTTCGATAGGTCACCTCGAACCCCGTGTCGGCCGTCCTGATGACGATGTCACGATCATCGAGCACTCGGACGGTCAGATCTGCTGTGTCGCTCATTGCGTTGAGCTCTCATGTAAACATTAATCATAGCATAGCGGCGAAGCTCGCGTAAAACGTCCTATTTTCATCGTGTTTCATAGCGGCGTCATACAATCGGCCTCCGCGCTGCCGTTTCTCGCCTTCAAGGGGCTGCGGATCCAACGCGGCCTAAACACAGGAGATGGAAATGACCCAATCAAAGCTCGGGGCTGGCTGGTGTGGTCGCGGCCGTTGCGCTTGGCGTTATGGGCAATGCTGTGCCCTTCGAAAGGGAGGCCTCTCGATCAGGGAGCAACCTCGTGATCGCCGGCGACGAGACCACGCCAGCTGGCGCAGCGACGAAGGGGAATGCCGAGGAGTCGGCAAAGATGGGCAAGGACGAAGGCACCCATACGGGGCCGAATCTGGGCGCCACGCCGGAGAACGACACGAGCAAGATCGATCAGCCGGCCCGCAGAAATATCCCGAGCAACAGCTCTGACGACTAGGATGCCCCCGGGCAGTAATCATCTCCCCAGGGATAAGCAGAGCTGCACGCGCTTCACCCCTCCCAAATCACCCGCCGCCCCAAAGGCCGAGGTGCTCGGTCTTGGCGGCTTGCAAGGCCTCGGAAAGCGCGGGCTCCGTGCCGGGCTGGGGCGTCGCCCAGCCGCGGCGCACGAGCCAGGTGGAGAGATCTTGGCCCATGACGCTGCACCGCGCGGTAAAGTCGCCGGTCTCGCCGCCCGGCGGCACGGTGCAGGTGACGGCGCGGGTGCGGATGAGAAGGGTGAGCGCCGCGCGCGCCCGCGCCCCGCAGGGCCAGCTGCTGCCGTCCGCTTTCTTGCAGGTCTCATCGGCCTCGCGCGCCTTGACGCCGTCGAGCCTGATGACCACGGCCTTGGATGGAAGCAAGCCTGCCTCGAGCGTGCCCGCATCGCGCACCTTCACCTTGAAATAGCGCTTGGCCGGCGGGGGCCCGGGCGTGGTGGCGTGAGCCTGGTCCTTCAACGCCGCGTCCCGCTCGGCTTCCGCCTGCTCCCGCGCCAAGAGAGTCTTCTTTGGCTCTGCCGGCTTGGGCTCGTCGGGCTTCGATCCTTCGGCTTGAGGCGTGTTGCTGGCCACGGCGCCCTTTGGCTTAGGGGCTTCCACCGCGGCGGTCGCGTCGCTTGTCGCGGGCGCTGGCGAGGCTGGGGCGGCCTGCTGCGCTTTCTCGGCTCCGGCCTCGACACTCTTATGCGTTTCCCATGGCCTCAAGAACAAAAGGAGCACGGCGGCTCCGAGCAACAGCGAGACGAGCAAAGAGAGGAGCTTCATCCCGGTGCTCCGCTATTGGCTCGCCCAGACGATGCGCGCCATCCAGTCGATGCGCTCGACCGGAAAGACGAGGTTGGGGTGGTCGGGCTTGAACGAGGCGAGTTCCACCGTCTTCGCCGTGCGCCGCACCAGGATCTTGGCCATCACCTCGCCGTCCGTCGTGCGCAGCACCACGCGGTCGCCTTTGCGCGAGGCGGAGTTGGGGGAGACGATGAGGATATCCCCGTCGCGGTAGAGTGGCTGCATACTGTCGCCGGTGACCTCGAGCGCATAGGCGTTCTCGTCGTCAACGCGCGGGAAGCGGATCCGATCCCAGCCGCCGCCTACGGGGAAGCCGCCATCGTCGAAGAAGCCGCCGGCGCCGGCCTGGGTCAGGCCGATCAGCGGGATGGGCTGGGAGGCTTGCGTAAGCTTGGGAACTCGGGGTCGAGCAGGCCCACGAAGTCCTCGACGCTCGCGCCGGTCGCGGTGAGCACCTTGGCGAGGCTTTCGGTGGTGGGCCAGCGCGGGCGCCCTTCCGCGGTGACCCGTTTGGAGCGGTTGAAGGCGGTGGCATCGAGGCCGGCACGCTTGGCGAGCCCCGAGGGCGACAGACCGTAGCGGCGCGCCAGCGCGTCGATCGCAGTCCAGATCTTGCCGTGGGTGAGCATGGTTGCCCATGCCAGAATTTATACCTATTTCTAGGAATTATGGCTTATTCGCACCACGGTAGTGTCTCAGTCAAACTGAGACACTACCCGCACCACCTGGTCCACCGTATTCAGGGCTGGGTCGGGCTTGCTTGTTCCGCCTTCGTCGCCCGGCTAGTGTTCAAACAACCATGGACGGGACGGTCTACAAGATTTGCAGCAAGGCCGCGCTCACCGAGGCGAGGGCAAAAGGGGGCTTCGAGGGCTCCAGCGACGACCTCCACGACGGCTTCATCCATTTCTCCTCTGCCGAACAGCTGGAAGGCACGCTCACCAAACACTTCGCCGGAGAGGCCAATCTCGTTCTGCTCGCCGTCAACACGGAAAGACTTGGCGAACGGCTGCAATGGGAGCCTTCGCGCGGCGGTGAGGTCTTCCCCCATCTCTATGGGCCCCTCGACCTCGGCGTGGTGCTGTGGGTCGAGCCGCTCACCCTTGGCGCTGACGGGCGCTATCGCCTGCCCGCTCGTGTCCTTCCGTGAAGGCTCTTCTCGGCCTTGGCCAGGCTCTCCTACATGCGCTTGACCCGGAGCGCGCCCATGAGCTGGCCGTCAAGAGCCTCGAGCTTGGATTCTATCCGCGCGCGCCAGCGCCCGACGATCCGCGCCTTGCGCAAAAGCTGTGGGGCCTCGGCTTCGGGAATCCGATCGGCATGGCAGCGGGCTTCGACAAGGACGCCCGCGTCTATAGACCGCTGCTCGCCATGGGGCTGGGCTTCGTCGAGGTGGGAACGCTGACGCCGAAGCCGCAACCCGGTAATCCGAGCCCCCGCATCTTCCGCTCCGCCGCCGACGGGGCGATCATCAACCGGCTCGGCTTCAACAATGCGGGGCAAGAAGCGGCGTTATCCCGCTTGACGGCACGGCGGCAGGGCATCCTCGGCGTGAATATCGGTGCCGGCAGAGACAGCAAAGATCGCATCGGCGATTATGTTTCCGGCGTCGCGCGCATGGGCGCCGTCGCGGACTATCTCACCATCAACATCTCCTCGCCCAACACCCCGGGTCTGCGCGATCTGCAAGCGCCGGACGTCCTGGATGCCCTGCTCGCGCGCGTGCAGGCTGCTCGGCGGGCGGCGGAGAGATCGCCGCCGCTTCTCGTCAAGCTCGCCCCCGATATCGCCGATGCCGCTCTCCCCGAGATTATCCAAATCATACAGGCTCATGCTGTCGACGGTATCGTGGTGTCGAACACGACGCTTGCCCGCGACGGCCTGACGGACCGGAGCTTTGCCAGGGAGACGGGCGGTCTCTCGGGGCGGCCGCTCTTCGCACGCTCGACCCGCATGCTGGCCCGAATCTTTCGGTTCACCGAAGGGAAGCTCCCGCTGATCGGCGTGGGCGGCATTGATTCAGGTGCGACCGCGCTCGCCAAGATCGAGGCCGGCGCCTCGCTGCTCCAGCTCTATACTGGGCTCGTGTTCGAAGGACCCGAGCTGATCGTCCGCATCAAGCAGGCGCTGATCGAGACGATGGAGCAGGCCAAGCTCGACAGCCTCACGCCGCGGATCGGACGCCGTGCCGAGGCTTGGGCGGAACGGCCGCTTTCGTGACCGAGGGTACTGAGCCTAAGCTTCGCGGTTGCGCGAATTGGCGTCGAGCACGTCGCTTCGGCTTCCGTGCCCCACCAATTTGAGCACACGGGCGATGAGCCACACGGGGAAGACGATGACCGCGCCGAGCAGGAAGTAGCGCATGGCCTTCTCCACCGCGGCAAAGCCCATATCGTAGATGCGGGCGATCAGCCGCCGCAAGCTGTCGATGATGTCGAACGGACTGAAGCCGAGCGCTGCGAGGAGCACGCCCACTACCAGGGATAGGATCGCGAGCCTGATCAGCACCAAGCCCGGATTGCCGCCAAAAAAGCGTTCCATGTCTTCGCTCCGCTTGTCCGTCCTACGCATCACGAATCGCGATGCGGAAGCCTATGAGCAGAATTGGTGAAGGATGAAGGCAAGGTCAAGGACGAGACGCCATGCGCGGAGCCAAGAGGCTGCTTGCTTCCAGAGCCGTTCGCTGGCTGGTTCGCGGCGCGCGGCTGGCGTCCCCACGCGCACCAAGCTGGCACTGCTCGACCTCGCGCGCGGCGGTCGTGAAGACACGCTGCTGATCGCCCCGACCGGGGGCGGCAAGATGCTCGCCGGCTTTCTGCCGAGCCTAGTCGATCTCACCGAACGCGGGCCCAAGCGGCAACGAGGCCTCAACACGCTTTACGTCTCGCCGCTGAAGGCGGCCGTCGATATCGGCCGCAACCTCGCCGCGCCGATCGCCGAGATGGGGCTGCCCATCGGCCTCGAGACGCGCACCGGAGACACGCCGCCCTCCCGGCGCCAGCGCCAGCGCGTTGCTCCGCCCGACATCCTTCTCACCACGCCGGAACAGATCGCGCTGATGCTGTCCCACCCCGACGCTGGCAGACTGTTCGGGTCGCTCGGCATGGTCATCATCGATGAGCTGCACGCGCTTGCTGGAAGCAAGCGCGGCGACCTCTTGGCGCTCGACCTTGCACGCTTGCGCAACGTGTCGCCTAAGCTCACCTTGATTGGCCTGTCGGCGACGGTGGTGCGACCCTCCGAGCTCGCCGCCTTCCTCGTGGGCCATGAGGCGCAGGCGAGCACGCGCCTCGCCGAGATCGTCGAGGCTGGAGGCGCGCCCAAGGCTGACATCGCCATTCTTGACTCCGAGGCCGAGCTTCCCTGGGCGGGTCACTCTGCGCGCTACGCGCTGCCGGAAATCTATGAGGCGATCAAAACCCACCGGATGTCGCTCATCTTCGTCAACACGCGCTCCCAGGACGCGTTGCCCACGGTGCGCCGGCCTTCTGCCCACCTATTGAGCGCCTGGGACACGCGCTCACGCCGATTGCCGCGGGCGCTCTCTACTGGGAGGCGGAAAGTACCCTCATCGTTGCTGACCTGCATCTGGAAAAAGGCGCGGCCTTCGCCTCGCGAGGCATGCTGCTCCCGCCCTACGATACTCGCGACACGTTCCGCCGCCTCGCCGCGTGCCTGGTGAGCTTCGGCCCTCGCCGCGTGGTCGCGCTTGGCGATAGCTTCCATAGGAGCGAGCTCGCCACGCGGCTCGCTGGACCTTGAGGAGTTGCTCGCCCTGCAGCGGGGAGGGGATTGGTATTGGGTCCTCGGCAATCACGACCCCGACTTGCCGGCTTCAATCGGGGGCATGGTCTGCGCCTCGCTCAGCATCGCCGGCATCATTCTTCGCCACCAGCGGAGATCGCGGGGCACCTGCATCCGGTGGCGCGCATCGCCCGCCGCGGCGAAGGGCATAAGGCGGAAATGCTTTGCCACCGACGGCCACCGCCTGGTGATGCCGGCCTTCGGCGCCTATACCGGCGGTCTCAACGTGCTCGATGACGCCTTCGGTGCCCTCTTCCTGCGGCACCGGCTGGCGGCCTGGATGACGGGGAAGTCCGACGTCTATCCGATGCAGGCGAGCATGCTCCTGCCGGATTGACCTCACTCTTTGCGGAACACGGCCCAGGCAGCGAACCCAGCGATCACGGCCATCAGCACGGCCAAGAGTCCGTAGATGAACGGATGCCGCAAGGCGAGCAGATAGACGACGCGCTCGAAACCCACTTTGTGCACCTGCAAGCTGCTTTGGTTCTGGCTCAACAGCTTGCCGTCGCGAAACAGGTACACCTGTGTGGTGTAGCGGCCGATGGGGACGTTGACCGGCAAGTCGACGCTGCCCCTGAACAGACTCCGGCCAATGAAGCTGACCGCGTCGTCGGACTCCTGGAAGAGCCAGTGGTCCTCTCTCAGCCGGATCAAATTGGCGCGGAAGCCGTCATCGGCAGGCTCACCTTGCTCCGAGTTTCCGAGATCGAGATTGGCGAAGCCGATGCCGAGCGCTTTGAGCGAGTCTTCGGACGCCACCGCCCTGAATGGCCGCGACGCGAGCACGGCATAGAAGCCAGGCACGGAGGGAAATGTCTTCGACGCGCCGTTCACCCAAAGCCCGGCCGCCCGCTCCTTGCGCCGGACCACGACGGGCTGGTTCGGCCCGCGGATGACCATGATCACGTCGTAGGGCCCCTCATCCGGCGAGGGTCCGCGGCTGAAGTCGATCGAGCCAAACAGCACGATCTCGATGCCGGTGAAATTCGACTGGATCGAGATCTCGCGGGTGGAGATGTCGGACTGCACCTGCTCTGGCCGCGCCTGCTCGTTCGCATGGACCTCGCCCTGCGGCCACAGCGCCGCGGCGCTCAGCGCGAGGACGAGCGCCGTCCGCATCATAGGCCCACCATCTCCGGAGCGAGGCTATAGAGGTCTGTCGGCGACAGGATCAGATCGAACAGCAGCCTGGTCGCAACCGCCAGCACCATGACGGCAAGCAACAGCCTAAGCTGCTCGCCTTTCAACCTTCGACCGGCATTGGCGCCGAACTGGCCGCCGATCACGCCACCCACCACGAGGATGAAGGCGAGCACGACATCCAGCGTGTGATTCATGGTTGCATACAGCAACGTGACCACGGCGGTGACGAAGATCACCTGGAACAGCGAGGTTCCGATGACGACATTGGTCGGCATGCGCAGGAGATAGATCATCGCTGGCACGACGATGAAGCCGCCGCCCACGCCCAGGACCGAGGAAAGCAGACCGACAATCGCCCCAATCACCAGCGGAGGAATGGCGCTGATATAGAGGCGCGATCTCGGGAAGCGCATCTTGAGCGGGAGCCCATGGATCCAGTTATGCTGACCGGGCTTCCGTGGCGACGCGGGCTTCCCGGCGCGCGCTCGCCGGATGGCGCGGATGCTTTCGGCGAGCATGAGCGAGCCGATGATGCCGAGAAACGTCACATAGACGAGCGAGATGAAAAGATCGGCCTGCCCAAGCTTGGTCAAGACCCGGACAAGGAGCACACCGGCCAGAGCACCAGCGACGCCGCCAACGATCAGCACAAACCCCATGCGGAGGTCGATATTACCCCGCCGCCATTGCACCAGCGCGCCGGAGACGGAGGAGGCAACGATCTGATTTGCACCCGTTGCCACGGCGATGGCCGGTGGGATGCCTGAGAACATCAAGAGCGGCGTGAGCAAGAAGCCGCCACCGACGCCGAACATGCCCGAAAGGAAGCCTACCGCCGCGCCGAGCCCCAGCATGACCAGGAGGTTCACCGAGATTTCGGCAACGGGCAGATAGACCTGGAGCATGGGGCCGGGGCGTTGATTTCGCGCTTTTGCAAGGTTTCGGAAGGCCGCGCCCCTGTCAATGCGCGAAGACGAGCCTTACGAAATTGTCATGCGCCACGGAGTGTTCGGCGCGCTTCAGAGCGCGCTATCCGGCACCTAATTGGCCCCCCGCCTTCTCGGGCTTTGCCTTAGGCCTTGATCGCCTGATCGGCCCCGGCACGTGCGGCCGCCGGCAGCTCAGCCTTGACGAGATCGCGCCGCTTCGCGGCCTCCGCGTCGCCGGTCGCAGCGGCGAGAGAGAACCATTTATAGGCCTCGGTCAGGTTCTTTGGCATGCCGAGGCCCTGCTCGGCGAGGATGCATAGATTGAACTGACTATTGACAAGACCGTAAGCCGCAGCCTCTGCAAACCATTTGGCGGCTAGCGCGTAGTCGGCATCGCGGCCTCGCCCTCCGCTCGCCGCCACGGCGAGATTGTGCATGGCCTTGACGTTGCCCTGCGCCGCCGCCCGAGTGTACCAGGCCTGCGCCCGGCCGAGATCCTTGGTAACGCCGTCGCCGCGCTCGTAGAGAACGGTAAGACGGTATTGCGCCGGAGCGAGCCCGGCGCTCGCGGCGAGGCCGAACCAGCGCGCGGCCTCCGTCCAGATCAGTGCGAGCGCACGCGCGCTGCCTTGGCCTTGCGCATAGCGGGCCGCGATTACGTATTGGGCCTTCGCATCGCCGCTCGCCGCGGCTTGGCGTAAAGCGAGTGTCCAAAGTTCGGCCCCTGGCATGGGGAGATTGGACGGCAACAGGGAGGGCTTCGCCGAGCCAAGCTCGGTGCCGGGTGAGTGCTCGCCGACGGTTATGCTGATGCCCGGCGGCAGCGTACCCTCGTCGCTGGAGCTGAGCGAGGCGAGTTGCGGCTTTGGCATGGTCTCGGCCTGCCCCGGCGCGTCCGAGCCGATGGAAGATTTCGTCATCTCGGTCACGCCACCGGCTAGCGCCACGTCCTCGGCAGAGGCGAGGACCGTTGGCGCCTCCCTGACGCGCACCGGTGGCGGAAGCTCCGAATCGTTTGCCGATGGCGTGGTGGCATGGGGTGCTTCAGGCGCGGCCTCGGGTGCGGGTGGCGCCCCCGGCGCGGGTGCGGGTTCGAGCGTGGTTGGGGGCGCAGGCTCGGGCGCCGGTGCGGCTTGGAGTTCGGGTGAAGCTTCGGGTGCCGGGGCAATTTCGGCTGCTGGGGCCGGGGTGCTCTGCTCGGTCGGAGCGGGCGGCGTCTCCAGCTCAGGCTTGGATCTGAGCCGGCTGTAGAGCAGAGCCGCGCTGACCACGAGCAGCAGGGCCGCCACGACCATAAGAACGGAGCGCTTGCGCCGCTCCGGCAGCTCGCTACTGGCCGGCGCATGCGGCTCATCCAAGCCGCGCGCCTTTCGCGGCTGCGAGGCGCCCCGCTCTTCCGCCCGAGCCGCAGCGGCTTGCGCCGCGCG
>JGI12270J11330_10002258_pt1 | contig 14120 bp, 19 predicted proteins | sample PeaSoiMetSII2010_FD_11330 | JGI IMG/M metagenome (IMG submission 11330)
AAGTGGAGGCTTCTGTTGCCAGGTGCCTCCGAACCCCGCCTGACGCTGCTAAGACGCCAGGGCTTCAGATCGGTCTTTCGAGCCGCTTACGCGGCCAGAGCAACCGGAGCATAGTTGTCGTTTGCAACTATGATTTGGCCCGATAACGGCGGAACCATGCCGAGCAAAAGCCCGTCCTTTACGCCCTCGTCGATCCTATTTCGACCCCGTAGCGGAGACAGAGGACAGAAGACGGAGGACAGATAGACGTAGCTAATTCTGTCGTCCGTCGTCCATCGTCCGTTCTCCGGAAAATTGGTGGAGTCGCCGGGTACTGCCCCCGGGTCCGAAAGGTTTATTACGACGGCCGTTTATCGCCATAGCCGGCTTGCGCCGGCACCAAGCAATATAAGCGTAAAAGGTTGCCGAAAAAAGAGGGGTGAAATTTGGACAAGGGTGGGGGGCGGGATGGTTGACCCCGGATTTCGCTGAGCCTGTCATCGGGCCGGCCCGGGGTCCCCATCGCGCGAGCGCGATGGGGTGCCCCGACTTCGGGTCGGACCCGTTGGCTCAATCCGGGCTACTGCCTACTGCAAGCTCAGCGCCACGAAGCGCGTTTCGCCGTCGGCATTGGAAACGAGCAGCACCGCGACTTTCTTGCCTTCGGCCTTGAGCGCGTCGAGCCTGGTCTGCAGGTCGGCCGGGTTGCCGACGCTCTGATACTGCACCTCGACGATGACGTCGCCGGGCGAAAGCCGCTTGTCGGGCGCGGCCGACGCCACGCTCGGATCGACGCCGGTGACGAGCACGCCCTTGATGTTGTCGCGAACCTTGAATTTCTTCCTCAAGTCGTCGGACAGGCTGGACAGCTCCAGGCCCAACGTCTTCTGCACCACGGATTTTTGTTCTGGCGCGGCGTTTTTGCCGGCCTCGGCGGCGGCCATTTTTTCTCCGTCTTCGAGCCGGCCGATCTTCACCGAGTGGGTTTCTTCCTTGCCCTTGCGAATGACGACGACCTCGACCTGTTTGCCGACCGGCGTGTCGGCGACGACGCGGCAAATCGTGCATGTCCTTGATGTCGTGGCCGTCGAATTTGACGACCACGTCGCCCGGCTCGATGCCGGCGGGTTTCGCCGGCCCGCGGTCGTCGACGCCCGCGACCAGCGCGCCGCGCGGCGGCTTGATGCCGAGACTCTCGGCGATATCGTCAGTGACTTGCTGGATGCGCACGCCGAGCCAGCCGCGCCGCGTCTCGCCGTACTGGCGGAGCTGGTCGATGACCGCAACCGCGGAGTTCGACGGCACCGCGAAGCCGATGCCGATCGAACCGCCGGACGGCGAAATGATCGCGGTGTTGACGCCGACGACTTCGCCGTTGAGGTTGAACAACGGCCCGCCGGAATTGCCGCGATTGATGGCGGCGTCGGTCTGGATGTAATTGTCGTAAGGTCCGGAATTGATGTCGCGGTTGCGCGCCGAGACGATGCCGGCGGTCACCGTGCCGCCGAGGCTGAACGGATTGCCGATGGCGATGACCCACTCGCCGAGCCGCAGCTTGTCGGAATTGCCGAACTTCACCGCCTTCAGCGGCTTGTCGGGATGCACGCGCAGCAGCGCCAAGTCGCTCTTCGAATCCTTGCCGATGAGCTCGGCCGGAAGCTTGGTGCCGTCGTTGAGGATGACGTTGATCTCATCGGCGTCGGCGATGACGTGATTGTTGGTGACGACTACGCCGGACGCATCGATGATGAAACCGGAACCGAGCGAGTTGATCCGGTGCGGCATGCGATCGGCATCGCCGTGACCGCGGTGGTTCTTGAAGAATTCCTCGAAAAACTCCTCCATCGGCGAGCCCGGCGGCAGCTCGGGCAGGCCGCTCATGCGCGGGTCCACTTTCTGCGATGTCGAAATGTTGACCACCGCGTCGATCACCTGTTCGGCGACGTCGGCGATGTTCTCGGGCCCTCGCGCCGCCGCGTTCCATGCCGGCAGGATGATGATCGCCGCCGCCAGCGCGGCGATGGCCGGGCCGCGCCGCACCAAACGCGGGAAGTGGCAAGACATGTGGCCGGACATGGAGGGCTGTGCTCCTGAGAGTTCAATCATGAAAAGGGTGCCTTCGTCCCGTTGGCGGCGCAAGGGCCATTAGGGACCGGATTGGGGCGGAAAAGCGACTCGGCGGCCATAGTAAAGATGATCTTATCGGAAGTCCGGCTTGCACTTTCCCGGGCCAGGCTCCGGCTCAGTGGCGCACCAGCCAGACGATGAGCACGCCGACCAGGGCGGAAACCAGGCCGACGATGCGCATTCCGCCATCCGGCACATCGAGCGCGGCGGTCATGGCGCGCTTGGCGCCGAGCGGAAACGCCGCAAACAGGACGCCTTCGATCACAAAGACCAAGCCGAGCGCGGCGAGAAAATCGGACATGCGGGACCGCGGCGCGGCGCGCCGGTTTTGCCAATGCTATTTCGCGGCCGAGGGTTTGGCGGCCGGCGCTTGCGCAGGCGGCGCGGGCGGCATGTTGGGCGTGCCGCGGCCCGCCGGGTCGGAGAAATAACGGAAGAAATCCGAATCCGGCCGCAGCACCAAGCGCGTGTCGCCATGCTGCATGCTCTTTTCGTAGGCTTGCATGGAGCGGTAGAAGGCGAAGAANTCCGGGTCGCGGTTGTAGGCNTCGGCGAAGATGCGGTTCCTTTCGCTGTCGCCCTGGCCGCGGATCTGCTCGGCCTGCGACGTTGCGTCCGCTAAGAGCACGGTNACGTCGCGGTCGGCCTTGGCGCGAATTTCCTGNCTCTTCTGGCTGCCTTGAGCGCGGAATTCCGCCGCTTCGCGCTGCCGCTCGGTTTGCATGCGCTGATAAACCGCTTGGCTGTTCTGCTCCGGCAAATCGGCGCGGCGGATGCGCACGTCGACGACCTGAATGCCGAACTGCTGCGCCTCGTGATCGAGCGCGCTGCGCACCTGCGACATCAGTTGCTCGCGCATGTTGCGCACCACGTCGACCAGGGTGGCGCCGCCGAGCACGCTGCGCAGCGCCGAGTTGAGCAGGATCGCCAGTTGCGAATTGGCGCCGGCCTCGCCGACGGTCTGGTAGAACTTGAGCGGGTCGGTGATGCGGTAACGCGCGAAGGCGTCAACCACCAGGCGCTTCTGGTCGGAGGCGATCACCTCCTGGGCCGGCGATTCGAGATCAAGAATGCGCTTGTCGACGTAGATGACGTTGTCGATGAACGGGATCTTCACGTTGAGGCCGGGTTGGGTGATGACCCGCACCGGCTGGCCGAGCCGCACCACCAGGGCCTGCTTGGTCTGGTTGACGGTGAACAAGGTGCTGTAGCCGACAATGGCGGCGATCAGCAGCAGAATGGCGATCACGCCGCCGGCGAGGCTGAGCTTCATGGATTGCCTCCCGATGACGGCGTGCCCGCAGCGGGCGCCTGCCGCGTGCGCGGCAATTCGGTGAGCGGCAGATAGGGCACCACTCCCGGTCCGGGCTGCGGGCCGGTATCGATGATCGTCTTGTCGCTGCCGCCGAGCACGCGTTCCATGGTTTCCAGATACATGCGCTCGCGGGTTACGTCGGGCGCCTTCTTGTATTGATCGTAAACCTGCAGGAAGCGCGAGGTCTGGCCGGTGGCCTCGGCGACGGTCTGCTCGCGATAGGCTTCGGCGTCCTGGGTGATCTTGGCGGCGCGGCCGCGTGCTTCCGGCACGATCCGGTTGGCGTAGGTCTGCGCCTCGTTCTGCGCCCGCTCCAGATCCGAGCGCGCCGCCTGCACGTCGCGGAAGGAGTCGATCACCTGCGCCGGCGGGTCGACTTTCTGCAGCTGCACCTGCTGCACTTGGATGCCGGCGCCGTAATGGTCGAGGGTCTTCTGCATCAAGTCCTGCACTGCCGTCTCGGTGGTCTGCCGCGCGCCGGTGAGGATCGGCTGCAGCGTCGAGCGGCCGACGATCTCGCGCATGGAGGCTTCGGCTACCGCTTTCACGGTGCCTTCGGGATTTTGGATGTTGAACAGATAGTCGCCGACCGCGCTCGGCCTGACTTTCCACAGCACCGAGAAATCCACGTCGATGATGTTCTCGTCGCCGGTCAGCATCAGGCTTTCCTCCGGCACTTCGCGCACCGAGGTGCCGCGGCGGACGTCTTCGACCGGGCGCATGCCGATATCGATCTTGTTGATGCGCAGCGCCGGCGGGGTCAGCGCGGTCTCGATCGGATAGGGCAGGTGATAGTTCAGCCCCGGCACCACCTCGCGGGTGAACTTGCCGAACCGCAGCACGACGCCGAGCTCGTCGGGCTCGACCCGGAAGAAGCCGGAAAAGCCCCAGAGCACGACCGCCGCCAGCGCGATCAGCGCGATGCCGCGGCCGCCGAGATTGCCGGGCAGCAAGCTGCGCAGGCGATCCTGGCTCCGGCGCAGCAATTCCTCGAGATCGGGCGGCTTCGACCCGCCCGGCGATTGCGGCCCCGAGCTCCAGGGTCCCCGCGGCCCCGACCCCCAAGGGCCGCCGCCACCGGATTGGTTGTTCCACGGCATTCAATGTCTCCTGACGCCGGGATCATTCCGGCTTGGTTGCGGGGGTTATAGGGGAGCGGCGGGGCCCTTACAACGCGCAGTTATGCCGCGCTTGGCGGTCGAGGCGCCGCCTCAGTCGCGCGTGCGTAGGTGACAAAGGCGAGGGCGGCCTCGTCGCCACTCGCCGCCGCATGCTCATCGCGGGCGATTTCGCGCCAGACTCCGCGGTCGATCGGCGGAAACCGTACATCGCCGTCGACGCGCTTGTGCACGTGGGTGATGACCAGACGCGTCGCCACGGGCATAGCCTGGGCATAAAGGTCGGCGCCGCCGGCAATGACGATCGCCTCGGCGTTGCGCCGCAGCGCGTCGCCGCGGGCCGCCGCCAAGGCGGCATCGAGGCTCGGCGCCACGACAATTCCCGGCGCGGCGAATTTCGCATCGCGGCTCACCACGATCGTGGTGCGGCCGGCAAGCGGCTTGCCGATCGAGAGGTAGGTCTTGCGCCCCATGATCACCGGCTTGCCCATGGTCAGCGCGCGGAAATGCTGCATGTCCGACTTGAGCCGCCAGGGCAGGGCGTTGCCGCGGCCGATCACGCCGTTCTCGGCAATCGCCGCGACGATGAGGATGTCCATCCTTACACCGCCACGGCGGCCTTGATGTGCGGGTGCGGCTCGTAGCCTTCGAGCGAAAAATCCTCGTAGCGAAAGCCGAACAGATCCTTCACCGCCGGATTGAGCCGCAGCGTCGGCAACGGACGCGGGCTGCGGGTGAGTTGCAGCCGCGCCTGCTCGAGATGGTTGAGATAGACGTGGGTGTCGCCGAAGCAGTGAATGAAGGCGCCGGGCTTGAGCCCGGTCACCTGCGCGACCATCAGCGTCAGCAGCGCATAGGAGGCGATGTTGAACGGCACGCCGAGAAAGACATCGGCCGAGCGCTGATAGAGCTGGCACGACAGCGCGCCTTGGGCGACATTGAACTGGAACAGGCAGTGGCAGGGCGACAGCGCCATCCGATCGTTCTCCGCCGGGTTCCAGGCGGTGACGATCAGCCGCCGCGAGTCGGGGTTGCGGCGGATTTCGGCGACCGCGTTCGCCATCTGGTCGATGGAGCCGCCGTCCGGCGTCGGCCACGAGCGCCATTGCCGGCCGTAGACCGGGCCGAGGTCGCCGTTGGCGTCGGCCCATTCGTCCCAGATATGCACGCCGTGATCGTCGAGATATTTGATGTTGGTGTCGCCGCGCAGGAACCATAGCAGCTCGTAGATGATGGATTTCACGTGCAGCTTCTTGGTGGTGAGCAGCGGAAACCCAGTGTTGAGGTCGAAGCGCATCTGGTGCCCGAAGATCGAGCGAGTGCCGACGCCGGTGCGGTCGCGCTTCTCGACGCCTTCGCTCAGCACGCGTTCCATCAAATCGAGGTATTGGCGCATCTTTTGCGGTTTTTGCGGTTGCGATTTCGCGTGAGTCGCCTGGTGGAGCTTACCGCCAAATGAGGAGCGGACGAAGCGCGCGCAAGGGCGCGGTGGAAAGGATGGGATCGCCGTGCCGGTTTGCGGTGTCCAGCGCAATCCTAGACCGCCTCCATGACAGCTTCGCCGAGCCCCTCGACCGTGAACACCGCCCGTTCGCCGCGCCCGATCGACACCGTCGGAATGAGGCTGCCGGTAATGACCACCATGCCGGCCTTGAGATCGCGGCCGCGTTCGGCAAGATGGTTGGCGAGCCAGGCGAGCGTCGCGCAAGGATCTTCGGCCTTGCCCTCGCCGGCAGGCTTGCCGCCGACCGTGAGGCGGCCGGTGATGCCGGCCAAAGCCGCGGCCGCTACCGATTTTGGCGCGCCGACGACCACGCCGCCATTCCAGCAATTCTCGACGATCAGCGAAGTGGCTTCGGTGCGCGCGTAATCGGCATGGCGGTCCTCGATCAGCTCGAACGCGGGCATGGCGGCCGCCACCGCCGGCGCGACCGCCTCGCGCGTCCAGGGCGCGATCGATGCCGGCAGGTCGGTGCCGAGCTTCAGCGCGATCTCGCTTTCGAGGCGCAAATTGACGAAATCCGCAGTCCGCAGCCGCGCCGGCGAGGCGTGGATGGTGCGCGCAAAGATGGCGCCGCCGCAGGGATGCGCGATGCCCATCAAGCGTTGCATCACCTTGGTAGTGGTGGCGATCTTGGCGCCGCCGACCGCGCCGTAGACCGGCTCCGCCAGCCGGTAATAAGCCTCTTGCGCCGCGTAGGCCTCGGCGATCGAGGCGGGACGCAATTCGTCCGGCAGGTTGCGGTAGGGCAGCCGCCGCCGGCGCGCGTCCCACATCCACCGCGCCATCGCGTTCGCCCGATCGCCGTCGCTCATGGTTTTCCTCTCGAGCCCGACAAATAGTAGCGCATTCCCGGCAGGACGCGGGCTACGCGCTACTGAGTATCGGGGTTGCGGCCCGTGCTTCAGGCGATGATGCCGGTCAGTGTCGCCGGGCTGTCGATGCGCACGGTGGCGCCGCGCACGCCGGACCACACCGCCACGACCGATGTCGGGCCGGAATTACTCAGCGGCGTGACGACTGACAGCGTCGTCGGGACGCGGCCGGTGCTGGGCGGCGACGCCTCGTTATAGGTAAAGCAGGCAAATGCGTTGAGCACCTCGCCATTGACCTGCAGCCCGAAATTGCCGCCGGGAAGATTGGTACCTTGGGCATAGGGATTGGGAATATTGAGGATCAACAGGGCCGAGTCGCCGACGCCGCGGGGCAAGGTGATGGCAAGACCGGGAATGGGCATCCATGAGCCGCTATTGGTGCTCTGCTGCCCGCTGCTTTGTGCGTAGACGATCATATTCTCCCCACTGTGACGCCGAATTTGCTCGCGGCGGCGCGCGTTTATAATACAACCTTGAGACTAATACCAACCTATTTACCGCTGAGAGCGAGTTAGCCAAACGGCTAAGTCAACAATGCCGATTTTGCGTCGAGCAGGGCGCCGATCGCCGATAAAGATCACGGCGCGCGCATAGACGCCCGGCGGTTCGCCTTCGCGCCGCCCGCCGATGGCGAGCTGCGGACGCAGGAGCGGCCGTCTTGTGCTTCTGGCGCGAATGTTTCTGAATTCGGGACCTTGCCCGGACCGGCGCGCGGTGAAATCGCGCGCCTTGGCGCCGCGCGGCGCGCTTTTAGAACGCCGCCTTCGCCGCCTTGTATTTTTCGGTGACGTTTCCCGACAGCGCGATGTCGTTCGGGTTGAGCACCAGCACGGGCGAGCCGGGGGACAGATTCATTTGCAAGAGATCGGTCCAGATGACGTTCGGCGCGGTGGTCAGCTCGAAATAATAGCGCTTGTCGGTGAGGTTCATCACCGTGCGGTATTCGGTGTTGTAGATGCCGAAAGGCTTGTCGGGCGCACCGAACGGCACCGAGACATTGCGCGCGATGGCAAACACGCCGGCGACGGCTTCACGCTCGTCCGTGGGCGCCGGCAGCATCGCCAGGTAATAGCTGGCGCGGGCAAAGCGGTCTCTGGGATTGACGTTGCCGGGCAGCGGCATGTCGCTGGAGGGATGGGAGAAATCCAGCTTCTTCAACAGCGCGAGCTGCTCATTGTAGGTCGGGTCGTTGGTCATGATGGTGTATTGGCGGCCGTGATGAATGAGCGGTTTGCCGCCGATATATTCGCTGATGGCGGAGTCGCCGCCGGCATCCTCCAGCGCCAGATGGACATTCGCCTGGTGTCCGCGCGCCGCGACCATCACCACCTGGATCTTGGCGAGCATGTCGAGCGCTTCGTTCACGGTCGCGGCGTTGTCCAGCGCGTACTGCGCCCACAGTCCGGCCTGCACGCCCGGCTTGCTCGGTTCCCTGGCGCCGAAATCGGTCGCGTCGAGATAGAGCATATGGGCGCCGAGGCCGCGCTCGTTGAATCCGTCGGCGGTGCCGATGCCTTAGATCGTGGTCACCAGGCTGGCGTATTTGGACGTCCACCTGGCCGGATTTTCCGCAACCGCCATCACCGCGCCGGCACGGCCGCCGTCGCGGCTCATGCCGCGCGGAAACACCGTGAGGATCGGATCGGTGGATTCCGGCCAGTCCATCGTTCGTCCGACCAGGACCGCCAGCTTGTTGTCGTTCCACAGGATGCGGGTGCAGGCACCGGCGATTTGCGAAGCGGCCAGCACAGTCGCCGCGGCCGCCAGCGCGCCGTACACGGTGTTTCGTCGCAACATGACTTGGCCTTTCGCTTTGCTCCGTCGTTTCGACGCCTCGCGGCGGGTCGTTCTACCTCGCGACCGCCGCCCGTGGGCATCGACGCTAAACCGCGGCGGTGTACGCCAACAAAACAAAATCGGCGCAAGTTGATGGTTTTGATAACGGCGCGAGGAGCTGCGAAAATTCAGGCGTCATCGCCGGGCTTGTCCCGGCGATCCCGATAGATGGGGCTATGGCTGTGCAATGTCATCATACAAGTCGCGCCACGTATCGTTTTCTTTTGCAATAAGTCGCGTCTTCCACGCTCGCGGCCAATGTTTGATATTCTTCTCCCGTTGAATCGCCTGATATGCCGTGTCGTAAATTTCGAAATGCACGAGGCGATCTATTCCGTAGTACTTCGTATGCCCGTTGATCATCTTCTTTTTGTGTTGGTATACGCGACGAATAAGATTGTTGGTAACGCCTACATAAAGCGCTCCACCTGGTCGACTAGCAAGAATATAGACATAGAACTGTCGCACACGCAGAGTTTCGCGAATCGGGATGGCCGGGACAAGCCCGGCCATGACGAGGCCATGACGGGGGCTTGCTTATGCCAGCAGCGCCGCGACAAATCTCACCGCGCGCTCATAAATCCCCGGTGCCTCGCTCTCGCGCGGCCCGCCGACGGCGAGCGTAAAGCCGGCGCCGAACGCCGAGCGCTGCACGCGCAGCCAAGGCGCGGCGCGTTCGAGAATGTCTGGCTCGCGCAGGTCGACGACCAACAGTGGCTTGCGGTAACGCTGCGCCAGCTCTTTTGCGAGTGTCGTCCCCGCAGAAATTTCCGACCCGCCGGCGTCGACCAGAATCAAACAAGCGTCGGCGTCGCGGACGTTCCATTCCGTGCGCTGCGCCGGATCGGCGAGCGGCGTCTCTTTTAGATGCGGATATTTGACCAACAATCCCGGCGGCGCGGCAAAATCCTCGGCCCAGCCGCCCTTCGGGCACCAGCCGCCGTAAGCGATGCCGCGCGCGAGAGCCACATCGAGCACGGCGCGGTCGACGCCGGATTGTCCGCCGGAAAGGAGTTTCATGGGTGAGCTTTACGTGTCTGCCTTGCACGAAGCGGGCAAAGCGCGAATAGTGACGGCAATTGCGGTGTCATCCGGGCAATCGCGGTGGAGTTCGCCTCTTCAGCGGCGGGGGGATGTTTTGCACAAGCATGTTTGGTTCGGAATCGTCCTGGCGGCGGCGCTGTCTGTTCTATACCCGGCAGCAGCGGCCAGGGCGCAATGGGTGACGGTCGCCCCGCCGGAGAGTGGATTCTCGGCCTTGCTTCCGGGAGCGCCGGAATACAGACACCTTCCTGCAAAGCCCAAGGTCGACACGAGGGTATGGCTCGTGCACGATGCCAAGCGGTTCTTCCTCATCGGCGTCACCAATTATGACGCCCATATCGACGCCGACCTCGAGCTTGAGCTCGACGTGAAGAACTTCCTGACCAGCGATAAGGGCACGCTCAAAGCGCAGACGCGGGTGACCTTCAGCAAGGCGCCCGACGGACCGCTGCCGGCGGTCGATTTCACCTTTACCGACGCTGCCGGGCCAGGCAGGTCTCTGGTCGTGGTCAGCGGCGACCGCGCCTATCAGGTGGTGGTACGCGCGGAGAACGGCTATGACGGCACAGCCGACATGGCGCGCGTCATCAATTCCTTCCGCATCACGCAGCCGTCACGCCATTGGCAAGGCGACTAGCGAGTTAGTTTCGTAGCCCGGATGGAGTGACCCGCCTTCGCTCGCTCGGCGAGCTTCGGCGGGTTTCAGTCCGCCGTAGCGCGGAGCGCGAAGGCGGAAACGAAATCCGGGGCACACCTCGTCGTCAATCCCGGATTTCGCTGCCGCTAAATTCGCGATACGCTCGCTCACTACGACGGATGATCATGGCCTCGGCAGCGAAGTCCAAGACTCGAAAGGCAAAGCCCGCGCGCAAGCCCAAGCCCTCCCGCGTAAAGGGGCGGGAGCATCGCGACATTCGCACACAAGCGCGTCGCCAGTCGCTCGCCATCGCCGCGAGCGCGCACGCGCGCGAGGATCAGGCCTTCATCGACGCGCTATCGGATCGGGCCGATGAGTGAGTTTCGTACCCGGATTGAGTGAAACGAAATCCGGGGCAAACTTCGCCGTCAATCCCGGATTTCGCTTCGCTCAATCCGGGCTATTTGCGAATTGCTCACGCTGCATCCGCCGGCCGAACGCGGCGCGTGATTTCCACGCCGCGTTCGCGCTCGACGACCGCGATGTCGTATTGGCTTTGCAGGTCGAGCCAAAACTGCGCGCTGTTGCCGAAGTAGCGGCCGAGGCGGACGGCGGTGTCGGCGGTGATCGAGCGCCGGCCATTCAAAATGTCGGTGATGCGGCCGGACGGCACGCCGATATCGAGCGCGAGCCGGTTCGCACTTAATCCTCGTGCGCTCAGCTCGCGCTTCAGCAGTCGACCCGGATGTGCGGCAGGAGGCATTGTTCTCATCCCTTATGATAGTCGACGATCTCGACCTCGTAGGCATCGCCGTTGCGAAATTCGAAGCAAATCCGCCAACGTTCGTTCACGGTCATTGCCCACTGATTCCTGCGTTCGCCTTTCAGCTTGTGCAGGCCGACGCTCTTGAGCGGGCTGAGGTCCGTGAGCGCCTTGGCGACGTTCAATGCCAGCAGCAGGTCGATCGCCGTTTCGAAATCGAGTCCGCGCAACTGGTTCGGCCGCTCGCCCTCCCAGACCTTTCTGGTCACGGAATTACGCCACGACCGGATCATGGCATTAATATACTACGCCGAACGGTGAATCTCAAATCCGCATCGTGGTCACCGACGCAGCGACATCCCTCTTGACATTCGTCCCCGTATCCGTTACGTATAGCGAATCTCGCTCATCGAGGGCGTCACCGGTGACGTACCGACGGCGGAGCGAGAGCGGTTCCCGCGGGCGGGGCTCGTAACCCCGCACTCGGGCGGCTTCGGGCATTGACCGTCCGGCACTACGACCGGTCCGCGAGGTGCTCGCTGCACTGGCGCCGGGGAGGGTCCTCCCGTTTGCACCCGGTAATTCCAGGAAGCGCGGCCCGGAGCTGAGCCAATGGGGTCAAAGCCTTGGCGAGTGCCGCAGTGGAGCGCCGGACGGCGAGCGGGCTTCCGTCAATAGCCCGCTTCCGCGCCCCGCGCATTGGCAGGCGGCAACGTCTGCCGGTGTGGCGCGGACATTGGTTGGATGCGCCTCTCGGCGCTCCGCTCCCCTCTTTCTTGTGAGGGAAGCGAATCAAAAGAGCTTTGTTGTTGTGGTGGTTCGCAAAACTCGGACGCTGATGGCGCCGCGAGAACGAATTTCTATTTCGTCATTGCGAGGAGCCAACGGGTCCGGCCCGAAGTGGCCGGCCCGATGACAGGCTTCGCGACGAAGCAATCCAGAGCCTTGTGGCTCAAAAGACTGGATTGCTTCGCTTCGCTCGCAATGACGAGAGCGGCAACGGCCCCTCACCCCAACCCTCTCCCCAGTGCGGAGAGGGGAAGGGACCCGCAGGAGCCTCGGATTAACCCTTCCGCAGCTTGGCAAAAGATTCTCAACGAAGGGATGGAATAATGCAGCCGGCAAAGCAGGGTGTCATCCGTGGCCGGACTCCGACAGACTATCATCCGCGGCGGGCTTGAATCGCTGTATTTTTCCGGCGCGCACGCGGCGCTGAAGCCGTTGGTCGGCGGCGTCGGCGTCATTCTGACGCTGCACCACGTCCGCCCGCCGCGGCCCGGCCGTTTCCAGCCCAACCGGCTCCTCGAGATCACGCCGCGGTTTCTCACCCGCGTCGTCGCGCTGTTGCGCCGCTCCGGCCTCGACCTCGTCAGCCTCGATGAAATGCACCGCCGCCTGATGGAGGGCGATTTCGCCCGGCGCTTCGTGTGCCTGACGTTCGACGACGGCTACCGCGACACGCTGACGTTCGCCTATCCGATCCTCAAGGCGGCCGGCGTGCCGTTCGCGGTCTACGTCGCCTCGAGCTTCCCCGACCGCCTCGGCGAACTGTGGTGGCTGGCGCTGGAAGCGGTGATCGCGCGCAACGACCAGATCGGGCTCGTCATCGACGGCGAGAACCGCAGCTTCGCCTGCCGCAGCGTCGCGGAGAAACGCGCGCTCTATAACGAGCTTTATTGGTGGCTGCGCCGGCGGCCGACCGAAGCGGAAACCCGCGCCATCGTCCGCAATCTCGCAGCCTGCTATCAGGTCGACATCGCGGCGTTCTGCAAGGATCTGTGCATGGACTGGCCGCAGATCGCGCAGCTCGCCGCCGACCCGCTGGTGACCATCGGCGCCCATACCGTCAATCATCCGATGCTGGCGCGGCTGCCGGCGGATGCGGCGCGCGGGGAAATGGATTTGAGCCGTTCGGTGATCGAGGCGGCGCTGTCGCGGCCGCCGCAGCATCTCGCCTATCCGTTCGGCGACCCGACCGCGGCCGGGCCGCGCGAATTCGCCACCGCCGCCGCGCTCGGTTTTGCGACCGCGGTGACGACGCGGCCGGGCGTCATTTTCGCCGCGCACCGCGACCGCCTCACCGCGCTGCCGCGCATCTCGTTGAACGGCGAGTTCCAGCAGCTGCGCTACGTGCGCGTGCTGTTGTCCGGTTCGGCGACGGCGATGTGGAACGGCTTCCGCCGCCAGGAATCAGTGGTCAGTATTCAGTAATCAGAACGCAGTGTTTCGGCTGTTCTTCTGATTACTGACTACTGATTACTGTTCCCTGCTTCCGCTCATCCAAGAGATGAGCGGAAGCGCCGGCAGCACCCAGCCGAGGCCGGCGATCACGTAATAAAGTGTCGAGGCGAGCGCATTGTCGCGGATGGCGGGAAGCTGCGCCAGCGCCATGGCGGCGAGCGCCCAGACGGTGACGAGGGCGAACAGCGCGATGGCGCCGACGAATTTGCGCAAGCGAAGCGGCATGGACATGGTGCTAATGACATGACGCGAGCGACACAAGGTCGATTGCAAGCGTAGGCGGCGGCGCGATATGGTCCGCGCGCCCCGCGAACAGCGATCGATGATGACGGCGACACGCGAACTTCACACCCGCGCCATCCGGCTGTGGCTCTACGCCGTCGCCGCGCTGGTTTTGGCGATGGTCCTGGTCGGCGGCGCCACCCGGCTCACCGAATCCGGCCTCTCGATCACCGAGTGGAGGCCGGTGATGGGCACACTGCCGCCGCTCGGCGAAAGCGGGTGGCAGGCGGAGTTCGAAAAATATCAGGCGATCCCACAATACCGCGCGCTCAATGCCGGCATGAGTCTCGAGCAATTCAAGACCATCTATTGGTGGGAATGGGCGCATCGGCTGCTCGGCCGGCTGATCGGCGCGGCGTTTTTGCTGCCGTTTCTTTGGTTCCTGTGGCGCGGCTGGGTGGA
>JGI12270J11330_10002287_pt1 | contig 14038 bp, 13 predicted proteins | sample PeaSoiMetSII2010_FD_11330 | JGI IMG/M metagenome (IMG submission 11330)
GTCATCGCCTCGAAGAAGATCCACGACGCGATCCTCAACTCGCCGTTGGAACGCCGCTTCATGCACGCCGCGACCTATAGCGGCCACCCGGTGTGCTGCGCCGTCGGCGTCGCCAATGTTGGCATCATTGAGCGGGAAGGGCTGGTGGAGCGCGCCGCGGTCAAGGGCAAGCAGCTGCTGGAAGCGCTCGAGGAGCTGCGCAACCTGCCCAATGTTGGCGATGTGCGCGGGCTCGGCATGATGTGCGGGGTCGAACTCGTCACCGACAAGTCGTCGAAGGCGCCGGCGATCGGGCTGGGCCCACGGGTCGCGCGTGAGGCCAACGCGCGCGGTCTCCTGATCCGCGCGCGGCCCGGCAGCACCGACCCGGCGATTGGCGACACGCTGTGCTTCTCGCCGCCGCTGATGACACCCGACGAGACGCTGAAGCGGATTCCGGAGATCGTCCGCGAGTCGCTGATCGCCGCGACGGTGTAATGCTGGCCCGCGCGATCGGCATTGTCATCGACGGGGCGACCGGCCGGCTCGGCATCACGCAGCATTTGAAGGCGCTGCTGGCGATTCGCGGCGAAGGCGGATTGCCGTTGAGGAACGGCGGATGCCGTAGCCGGTGCTGCTCGGCCGCAACCCGGAAAAGTTGGGCGCGTTGGCGCAAGCGAGCGGCGGTCTCAAGTGGAGCCTCGACCGCGATGCCTGCCTCGCCGACAAGGCGGCCGCGATCTATTTCGACGCGACCGCGACCGGCGGCCGGCCCTGCCAAATGTGAACAAAAAGAGCGCCGCCCTGGCGAAACGCGCAAAGATCAGCGCGGCGCCAAAGCAGCGGTGGGCGGATCCTGCAACACGCCAAGAGCTCATCCGCAAGATCAAGGCGTCGCAAGCCAACCTGGGGGTTTGCGCAAAGATCGCGCAGCTAGAGCATTTTCAGAATGAGCCGCCATATCCAGCGGCTCGGAGATAGTTGGCGCATTCGTCCGGGGTGAACTGGTCGAGCAGGTCACCGATGCGTCGCCAGAGCCCGTCGACGGTTCTTTGCGGGGTCTGGCGGAGCAAGGTCTTGAGCTTGGCGAAGGCCATCTCGATCGGGTTCATGTCGGGTGAGTAGGGCGGCAGCAGGAAGAGTTGAGCGCCGGCGGCGGTGATCGCGGCGTGAACCGCGGCGATCTTGTGGGCCGGCAGGTTGTCCATCACGACGATATCGTCGGGTTGAAGCGTCGGGATCAGCACCTGCTCGACATAGGCGAGGAAGGCCTCGCCGGTCATCGGTCCGTCGAGCACCATCGGCGCCGTCAAGCCATCGCACCGCAGCGCGGCGACAAAGGTCGTGGTCTTCCAGTGGCCGAACGGCGCTTTGGCCAACAGGCGCCGGCCACGCGGGGCGCGACCGTAGAGCCGGGTCATCTTGGTGCTGGCGCCGGTCTCGTCGATGAAAACGAGCTTATCGGCGTCAACAAAGGGCTGCGCCGCCCGCCAGATGCGGCGCCGAGCAGCGACGTCCGGCCGGTCCTGTTCGGCGGCGCGGAGCGTCTTTTTTTAAACGACAGCCCCAGACGGTCGACCGCCGACCACATCGCCCCGTTGCTCAACCGTACCGCATGCTCGCCCGCCAGCCAGGCTTGCAATGCCGCCAGAGTGGTGTCCGGGTAGGCCGTGATATGGGCCGCCAAGGCGGCCTCCTGCGCCGGCGTCAATTTGCGCGGCCGGTGGCCGCGCCGCGTGCTGGCGCTCACCTCGCCGGTCCGCCGGCGGCGGATCAGCGCCTTGTAAATGTAAGACACGCTGACCCGGAAAACCGAGGCCGCCAACCGCGCCGCCATGCCACCGTCGATCGCCGCCAGAACCCGCGCCCGCAGGTCCTCCGAATAGCTCTGTCCCTGCCGCCAGGCCATCGCTGTCCCCCACATCTTGCGGTCGGACCAGCGAATCACACTTTACCTGGTCTAGAAACCCCTTTCAGCGATTCCAGCCAATGCGGCTATGCTCTAGGCGCGCCACCAGGGCCGGCTCGGTAACCGCGGCGCAATCGATCAGCGCGGCGATGCAGCCCCGCAAGGCGGGGGAATTGTTTTCAGCCGCGGTTTCGACCGCCAGCGCCGCCTCGGCCAACGCCGCGGCGCCAAGCTGACCGGCGCTGCTCTTCAGCGAATGCGCCGCGCGTCCCACCGCTTGCGGGGTGGCCGCGCCATTGATCGTCGCCGCCAGCTCGCGGCATTCGCCAATAAAGATCTCGACGATCGAACACACCGCGTCGGCGCCGATATGCTCGACCAGATCATCGAGCACGGCGGTATCCAACACCGGCGTTTCGCTCATGCGGGGCGAAACTTCTTGCCGGTGCCGACGAGCTTTTCGCGCGGCAGCTGCACCGATTTTGTCGGATCGGCGACAGTATGGCCGATCACCGAGGCTTGGCGGCCGTGGCGCTTGAGGATGTCGAGCACGCGATCGGCGTCCCCCCGGGCGACGACGACGCAAAAGCCGATCCCCATGTTGTAAACCTCGAACATCTCGGCTCGGCTGACCCCGCCAAGCTTCTCGATGAGCCCGAACAGCGACGGGGGCGGCGGCAACTCGTCGATCACGAAACCGATCTTGGCATCGACCCGCGGCAGGTTCAGGAGGCCATCGCCGGTTATGTGCATCAATGCTTTAACCGACGATACCTTATCCAAGACTTCGAGTATTTCGGGCACGTAGATGATCGTCGGGCGCAGCAGCTCCTCGCCGATCGTGCAACTGAGCTCGGCGAAATAGGTGTCGATCTTGCCGCCGGCCTGCTCGAAGAACACCCGGCGGGTCAGGGTCATGCCGTTCGAGTGGATGCCGCTCGACGCAATACCGATGACCGGGTCGCCGGGCTGGATGTCGCGGCCGACGAGGATGCGGTCGAGCGGCACAGTACCAACCGCGGTGCCCACCAAATCGAAGCCGCGGACGACGTCGCGCAGCTGAGAAATCTCGCCGCCGGTGATCGAGATGTTCGATTGGCGCGCGCCCTCGGCCAAGCCGATGGCGATGCCATCGAGCATCGCCGCGTCGGCCTTCTCGACAGCGATGTAGTCGACCAGCGATACCGGCCGCGCGCCGACACACAGCAGGTCGTTGACATTCATCGCGATGCAGTCGATGCCGATCGTGTCGTATTTCCGCATCATGTCGGCGATCATCGCCTTCGAGCCGACCCCGTCGGTGGTGATCGCAAGGCCAATACCGCCGATATCGACGACGTTAGCGAAGTAGCCGATCGGCAGTTGCACGGCGCCGAAGCCTGAGCGAGGCCAGGTCGCGGTGATGCGCGAGATGATGTTGTTGAGCCCGGCATCGGCCTCGGCGATGTCGACGCCGGCCGCCTTGTGCTGGTTCGCCGCCACGTTACTTATCGCCAAGCCCTGCCACCAAAAAAGAAAGCCCGCCCGCCCCGCTTGATAGCGGGTTGGGCGGGCCGGCTCAACTACGCGGTCTCAGCCGATATGCTTCTGCATGAAGGCGTAGACCGGCGCGTGCGTTACATCGGTATTCCGCGCGGCATTATCGAAATAAGCGATCTCGATATCGCCGCCGGCCTTGCGGTAATTCGAGACGAACCGCTCGGGCTCGTTGCCCGGGAAGTCCGAATCGGGGTCGTGGTAATCATGGGTCATGTCCGGCCGGCCCTGGAGCCAAACGGCCGGCGGCATCACCACCTTCTCACCGCGCTCGAGGATCAGCATCGGGTTACCCTCCGCCATCTCGGCCTCGGTGTGCCAGTAGATGTCGTGCTTCTTGTCCATGCCGACGGCCCAGGCCGGCGGGGTGCCGCCAGCGACCAGGCGCTTGGCGTGCTTGTAGCGCGACAGCGGGTTGATCACCGGCCACATCATGAATACGCCGCGGACGGAAGGATCGTCGCAGCCCGGGCATGGGATCGCCGCGTAGCGCGGGTCCTTGGGGCGCATCGCCACCAGCATCGCCAGGTGCCCGCCGCTCGACGCGCCGCCGATCGCCACCCGGTTCGGGTCGATCTTCAGCTCCTTGGCGTGTGCCTTGACCCAGCGGATGCCGTAATTGATGTCGGCGAGGGTGGTCGGATAGCCGTCCGGCCCGTGACGGAAATTGAGGGTCGGCATGACGACGCCGCGCGAGGCGAGGTATTCGCCCAAACCGGTGCGGTCGGCGAGGTCGCCGTTGTTCCAGGCGCCGCCGTGCAGATCGATAAAGCACGGGAACGGCCCCGCCCCTTCCGGCTTGAACACGCGGGCCATGATCTTGCGATCGCCATGGCTGAGATATGCGATGTCTTCGCTGGTGAAATTCGCCATAAAATGAACCTCCCAGAGTTACGCGGCGGTGTCTCCGCTACAGGTTTGTTGATGGCCGTAACGTAAACCCTCCGCGCCGCCGCGACCAATGCTTTCACGGCATATGCTGCGATCACGCGCGCCGCGTCTCCGCCGATCTCTCCTCCTGTTATCGGCGGCTTTTATCAGGAGGTCACCTCCTGTTCTCCTCCTGTTACCGGCGGGACGGATCAGCCCATCGTGGCACGCTCGCTCCCTGCCAAGTGAACGATCCACTAACCCGATCGCTATCTGCTCAGACCAATCGGCGAGGTGAAGGACCTCAAGCCACTAAGAAGACCAGGGCGCTGACGCGCCTCCGCAAGTGCCGACAGGAAAAGCTCGGCCCAGCGATCGACATCGTTTGTTAATAGGTGGGCGAACATCCCGGCATGTCTCTCCTTCCGCTCTTCAAGGGGCATTTCAAGCGCGGTTCCGATCGCCCCTGCCACGGCCTCGACGTCGTGCGGGTTGACGATCAGCGCGCCATCGAGCTCGGCTGCGGCGCCCGCAAACCGGGAAAGCACCAGGACGCCGGGATCCTCCGGATCTTGAGCGGCGACATACTCCTTGGCGACAAGGTTCATGCCATCGCGCAGCGGCGTCACCAAGCCGATATGGGCCGATCGGAAAAGTCCCGCCAACGAGGCCCGCGAATAAGAGCGGTTCACATAACGGATCGGCGTCCAGGCCGGATCGCCGTGGCGCCCGTTGATCTGACCGACGATCGTACTCACCGTGCGATCTATGTCGATGTATTCCGGCACCTCTGCTCGGCTTTTCGGGGTGATCTGAAGAAATGTCACCTGGCCCAGCCATTTGGGTTGGGTGTCGAGAAAGCGGCCGAAGGCCTGGATGCGATCGGGGATGCCCTTTGAGTAGTCGAGACGATCGACCCCGAGGATCAGACGCCTACCGACAAGACTGTCGAGAAGCCCTTTCACCAAGCGCGATTTCACGGCATTGCGGGCGACCTGTGCGTAGCGAGCTGTATCGATGCCGACGGGAAATGCGCGAACGTGCACGTAGCTGCCACCAAATTCGAAGGCTTCGCGGGTGGGTCCCGCGATGCCGTGCCGTATCTCGAAATAGCGGCGGAGATTGTCGGCGTCAGCCTCCGTCTGCAGCCCGACGAGGTCGTAGTGAGTAAGCGCGCCGACCGTCTCTGCGTGCTGTGGCAAGACCATCAGCATGTCCGGCGGCGGGCAGGGGATATGGAGGAAGAAGCCGATCGGATTATCGTGCCCTAACGCGCGGAGTTCCTTGGCGAGCGACAGCAGGTGATAGTCGTGGACCCAGATCACGTCGTCGGGTTGGATGAACGGAGACAACGCGTTGGCGAACAGTGCGTTAACTCTCAGGTACCCGGCGAGCTCGACCGACGTGAATTCGGCCAGATCGACCCGATAGTGCAGGATCGGCCACAGCACGCGGTTGGCGAAGCCATTGTAGTATTCTTGGAAATCGACGTTCGTCAGATCGAGCGTAATGAACGTCCGGCGCTGCCGCCTGAGGACCGTCGGCTGCGGGGGAGCGCCATCCTTGGCCACCCTTCCGCTCCAGCCGAACCAGATCCCCTCGCGCCGCTTGAGCGCTGCATTGACCGCAACGGCGAGGCCTCCAGCCTGGCGCAGCGCGTCGGTGCCGGGTACCGCGACTCGGTTCGACACGACGATCAGCCGCGGCGCCACACATCCTCCCATTTGATCGACAGGCGCATCGCCGAGTTGATGATGCCGGCCATAGAATAGCTCTGCGGGATGTTGCCCCACAGTGCCCCAGTTTCCGGATGAATGTCCTCGGACAGTAACCCGAAGGCATTTCGGTGCGCCAGCAGATCGATGAACAGCGACCGCGCCTCGTCTCGCCGGCCGATCGCCGCGAGCGCATCAATGTACCAGAAGTTGCACACCAGAAATGCGGTTTCCGGGGCGCCGAAATCGTCATCGTTGGTGTAGCGCATGATCCGGCCGTTGCGGCGAAGCTCGCGCCCGATCGCATCACAGGTACTGACGAACCGCGGATCGGTGGCCGCAATCAGGCCCAAATCCGCGAGCAGCAATACGCTGGCATCAAGTTCATCGCCGCCGAGGACACCGGTCAAGGCACCCTTCGCGGGGTTCCAGGCGCGGGCCAGGATCGGCTCTTGCAATGCCACCGCCTGGCCTCGCCAGAATGCGGCGCGGTTGTCGATCCCGAGGCGGCCCGCGATCAGCGAGAGCCGGTGGCAGGCTGCCCAGCACAGCGCGGCGGAATAGGTGTTTACGCGCCGCCGTCCGCGATATTCCCAAATCCCGGCATCAGGAGTCAGCGCCAGCTTCACCGCCCGCTCGCCGAGCGGCTCCAGACGCCGGAACAGCGCCTCTTCCCCCATCCGCGGCAGGCGCTCGTCGAAGAACATCTGCGTCGTCGCGAGAATGACGCTGCCATAGACGTCGTGCTGGTCTTGCAGTGCGGCGGCATTGCCGATGCGCACCGGCCCTTGGCCGAGAAATCCGGTGAGATCCGCCGAGATGCTTTCATCAAGATCTGCGCCCGGGACGATCGAATGAACCGGACGCAGCCGCGCCTCCAAATCTGCCGCCACGGTAACGAGGTAGTTGATATAGGCTTCCATCGTTTCCGTTTGGCCGAGACGGTTCAACGCCTCGACGACAAAATACGCATCGCGCAACCAACAATAGCGGTAGTCCCAGTTCCTACCGCTGCCCGGCGCCTCGGGGATCGAGCTGGTGTGGGCGGCGACGATGGCGCCGGTCTCCTCGAAGCTGCACAGCAACAGCGTCATCGCCGCCCGCGTGACCGCGCTCTGCCATTCGAATGGGACGGCCAGCGAACGGACCCAACCGTACCAGTAGTCGCGGGTGTGCTCCTCGAACTCCCGGCCGGTCGAGTCGACCGCGCCTTGGAACGGTTCGTCAGGACCAAGGATCAGGGTGAGCGGCCGGGTAAGCGGAAACGCCGTCTCCTGCACGATGTAGGAGAGCGGCGCGTCGGTGGTGAGCCGGAGTACCGGTTCGCAGCCTTGGTAGCGGATGTGGTTCGAGCCCATCGACAAATCCGTGACCGGCCGACCATAGTCACGGCTCGGGCGAACCCGAATGGTGATGCGTGGCATCCCCGCGATCGGCGTGATCCGCCGGATTAGCTGCGGCGGCCGAAAAATCCGTTCAAAGCGAGGAAAGCGCGGGGCAAAATCGGTAATGCGGACGCGACCGCCGCGCCGATCCTCGAGTTCGGTCTCGAGAATTGCGGTGTTGCGGGCATATCCTGCCTTCGCATCGACGAGGTCGGCGACAACAACATCGCAGAACCCTTTCTCCTCCTCGCCCGCGAGCAGCCGACAGAAGACCGGGTTGGAGTCGAAACCGGGGAAGCACCACCAGACGATGCGGCCGATCCCATTGACCAGCGCCGCGACCCGGCAATTGCCGATCAGCGCGAGATCAAGCGCTCGAACATCGCCCGCCGTTTCAAGCGGTGTCGCAGGCGGGGTCATCGGGCGAGCCGTCCCACCCAGGCCCGCACCGCCTCCGGCCCCGGAAACCAGCCCGACAGCCCTGGCAGCGCCGCGCCGACCGAGTAGGCGAAGCCGCCGAGCGCCAGTACGGCATCAAAGCCGGCACGGTCCATCCGGTCGTCCGCGATGAAAACCGGACGCCTTCCGGCAAACGGCTTACGCGCCATGAAACGTACGATCGCCTTGCCTTTGTCGAACCCGGGCAGCCTAATCTCGTAGACGCGATGACCCGCGATCAGCTCCAGATCAAGCTCGACAAACGCCTCGATGAAGTGCCGGAGCGCCAAGCCGAGTTCCTCTTCTGCCGCAGGCGAATTCCGGTAATGCACAGCAAAGCCGATGCCCTTGTTTTCAGCAAGGGTCCCCGGGAAGGCTTCGAGCAGCCGGAGAAGATCGGGCCAAGCTCCATCAGGTAATCGAGCTTGCGTCAACCATCTGCTGGCGCCATCGACCGCATGGCGGATCTGAGCACCATGGATGCCGCTTGCCCGCAGGTGCAGCGGCGCAAACAGCCGATCGAGCTGCTCGATCGGCCGGCCGCTGACCAGGGCAAGCGCACCATCGAGGTGCCGTTCGGCGGCGGCGAGCGTATCGACGAGACTTGTCGGAACCTTGACCGCCTCGGGTCGCGGCGCCAAATCGAGGAGTGTCCCGTCGACGTCGAGAAAAAGGCCGATCGGCTCCGGCCGCAAGTCCATCGGGTTCAGCTCATCCACTTGACCGTCGCTTTCTTTAACTCCAACCAGAAATAAGGTGTTTTTTGTCTGACACAATTCAAATGGCAAATTAATGTCTGGCAAGACGGGGTCCCGATACCACCCTTCACCTAGCGCCATTGGTGCGCCGCTGACGGTTCGCTTTGGGGCAAGTGCAGCTGATCTCATGGACAAGAAATTACCGGTACGGGCCGAAAGCGGTCGATGTCCCTCTATCCGCTCGGAGTGGAGAGTCGGGGGCGCAATTGGCCAAGCGTCACCCGCCTTTTATGCAGGCAGGTGCTAAAGAGCTTCGCCGAGCTTGGCCTTCGTGCTCTGCCCTCTGCCAGCGTTCGACGCGTCGTAGTCCGCCACCAGTGCGCGCAGGCGCGGGATCAGTTCTTCGCCGTACTGGACGGCATCCGACCGAGGGTCGTAGCCGCGGATCAACAGGCTGGTCGCGCCGAGCTTGTAGTATTCGAGCATCGCTTTGCCGACGGTTTCCGGGGTGCCGACGAGCGCGGTCGAGTTGCCCTGAGCGCCGGTCGCGGCGGCAAGCGGGGTCCACAGGCAGGTGTCGTGCACCTCGGCAGCGGCGGCGGCCTGGAGCAGCCGCTGGGAGCCCACGTTTTGCCGCTGCGGTGCGGGCGCGCCGGCGCGATTGGCCAGCACCCGGTCGAGGATGGCCCGCGCCCGGTCCCAGGCTTCGCCCTCCGTCGCCGCGAGGATCGGGCGGGTCGAGAGGCTGAAGGCCGGATTACGGCCGGAAAGCGCCGCCTCGCGGCGCACGCGGTCCATGAACACGGCCGTGTCCTTGAGCGGCTCGCCCCATAGCATGAAGACATCGACGTGCGGCGCTAACGCCCGGATCGCCGCGTCGGAACCGCCGCCGCCATAGATCGGGATGTGCGGATGCTGCCGGCAGCGGATTTCCGAATAGGTCCCGCGTGTCCGGTAGAATTCGCCCTCATGGTCGAATGGCGCCGGCTCGGTCCAGGTGCGCCGTAACAGCGAAATGCACTCGGCGGAGCGGCGATAGCGCGTCTCGGCGTCGGTCCAGTCGCCGTCCTTGGCCTGATCGGCGTCGCTGCTGCCGGTGATGATGTGGATCGCCAGCCGGCCGTTGCTCAGCTGGTCGAGGGTGGCGAGCTTGCGGGCGGCGAGCGGCGGCGCCATGAAGCCCGGCCGGTGCGCCAAGAGGAACCCTAGCCGCTCGGTCACCGACGCGGCATGCGCGCCGACCAGAAACCCATCGGGCGCATCCGAGAAATAGCCGATCAGCACGCGGTCGAAGCCGGCGCGCTCGTGGATGCGCGCGGTCTCGGCGAGCACCTCGGCGGAAAATGGCGGCCCGGAGGGCGGGATGATCTCCGACGACACCCGCGGCGCGATCCAGCCGATCATCTCCACAGGCATGGCCGCGCTCCCGGGCTAAAGCGGTGCTTCAGAACCAGGACTTTATCATGCCCACCAAGGAGTGGTCCGGCTCGGGAGCCTGCTGGGCAACGTCGGTTGGATTTGGCGGAGCGGTGGCGATGGCGGGCGCGGGGGTGGCGTCGTAGCCCGCTAGCCGAAAGCCGCCATAATCCTCGGTGGCTTCGTTTGCGTCGTGGACAAACGACAGGTGCGCCCACCGCGCGCCTTGGTCGGCCTGTCTGATGTTCCACCCGCTATAGCCGGACGAGCCCTCCCAGGCGGTCGAGCCGGACAGCCAGGCGTATTGCGCGAGCCTCTCCCCCTTCATCATGGCGCACACGGCGCCGGAGCCGTAGACGCCGACCCTGTACTCCGGCCTGCCGCTGCCAGCGGCAGCGAAACCCGCGGTGACGCCACGGAAGTATTGATCGACCCGGTACAGGTCGGAACCGCGCGCGTTGAAGTCGACCGCAAAGTAAATGGCGCTGCCGGCCGGCTGGCCGACGGATTGCGCCTGGCGATAAGCGCTCAGCGCGTCGTAATAGCCGGACGCATACGAGAAATAATCGGGCCGGCGGGAGTGCGACTCCCAGACGGTGACAATCTTCAGGCCGAGCGCCGACAGCCGCTGGACCTCGCCGGGCGAGAGCGTCGGCCAGCGCGATGCCGGGTCGCGATAGTAGCGAGCGACGAAGTCGAGCCGGCTGGTCTTGAGCTCACCGAGTATATCGCTTGCGTCGGTGGGCAGATCGACACCCCGCGCCGGTCCGACACTGCGCGCCGGCACTTCGGCTATCGGCGGCGGTAGTGGTTGACTCTCGCATCCGGCCAAGATCAATGCCGCGACCAATATCGCGGACGTCGCAAGTTTCAACGCCTTCCCCCTGCGCAATCCCGCCCCAGTGCTCAGCTTTCTGATTTACCCGCTCTTGGCGAATCTGACCATTGCAAATATTGCCGATTACCTGCGGCATTCCGTCGAGTTCTGTCATGGCCGCGAGGCGGCGCGCGCCTTGACAAACCGGCTACCGAGGCGCGCCATTTCATCACCGGCGAGCAGTTAGACGGAGGATTGACCGATGATGCGCTCCTGGATCCATTTCACCCGCGGCCGTTTCGTCCGCCAGGCGCGGGTCGGGCTCGGCGAGCTGCGCGAGGAGCATTTGAGCCGCCAGGGCTTCGCCGGCCCAGTGGCGATGATCTACCGCACCAGCGGCCCCAACGAGGTCGTCCGCGTCGAAGGCGAGTACCGGCGGCGCGAGATCGACAGCGCCGATGTGGTGGCGAGCGACGCCGCCGACGCGCGCGGCTCGTGGCAGATGCTGCTGTCGAACGACGATGTCGCGGTCGGGATCAGCCGGCGGCGCGAGGCGATGCCGTACCGCTTCCGCAACCTCGACGGCGACCTCCTTTATTTCGCGCATCGCGGGACGGGCGTGTTCGCGACCGAGTTCGGCCCGATCGCCTACGAGCCGGGCGACTATGTCTTCCTGCCGAAATCGACGACCTACCGGCACATGCCCGATCCCGGCGACTCTCTGCTGCTCGTCGTCGAGTCGCCCCAGCCGATCCGGCTCTGCGAGCACGAGCAGGTCGGACGACACACGCCGATAGACCCGACCATGCTCGACGTGCCCGAGCCCGCCGATTACGGCTGGCCCGAGGAAAGCGAATACGAGGTGCGGATCAAGGCCGGCGGCGGCGAGACCTCGATCTTCTACCGCAACGACCCGCTCAAGGTGGTCGGCTGGAAGGGCGATCTCTTCCCGTACAAGTTCAATATGAAGAGCATCCTGCCGATCATGTCGAACCGTATCCATCTGGCGCCATCGTCATGGGGGACGTTCGAGGCGGCGGGGTTTGTCGTCGTCAGCTTTGTGCCGCAGATCGCGGTCGCCGATTTGGAGGCCGAGGAGCTACCGAGCTACCACCGCAACATCGACATGGACGAGGTGATCCTCAGCCACGCTAACGACGATCCTGGCGGGCGGCGGCCGGGCGGGTTCACGTTCACGCCGCAGGGCATCCTGCACGGTGCCAGCGAGGAAGCCCGCGCCGCCTTCAATGCCAGGCGCCAACCCGGCGACATGCGGCGGTGGACCGGGGTCGGGGTCGATACCTACCGGCCGCTCAAAGTGTCGGATGCGTTCGCCAAGATGACATCGCGCTAGCCCCAGAGCGCGCTAATTTTTCGTCGGCGACCAACGGTAAGCCTTGGCGGTGGCACCGCCCATCAGCATGACCCGCTCGCTGTCGCTCAGCCGGTCGGTCATGCGGAAGGGCTCGACCGCCTGCTCGTAGTTGACGACGGCAAATGCGCGCGTCCAGTCGGTGCCCCACAGGCAGCGCTCGAAACCCCAGGCGTCGAACACGCGGGCCAGCGGGTCCCAGATGTCAGGGAACGGGTACGGCGCCTTGGATAGCGTGCAGGCGCCGCTCACCTTGATCACCGCGTTCGGGCGCTTGGCGAGTTCGAGCACCTTCGGGAGGTCGGCCCAGGGCTGCTGCGGTGCCGGCGGCACGCGCGGCTGCAGGATGGCCAAATGGTCGATGATGAAGCGCGTATTCGGGTGGCGGTCGATCAGCGCCGTGCCCGCGTCCACATTGCCCCAGAACAGGACATTGACCGGAAAATCGTGCTGCATGGCCGCGCGTGCGATCCGGTCAAGGCCCGGATCGTCCGGCGCGCGGCCTGACTCCGGCGTCAGCATGATGCGGATGCCGACCGTGCCCGGAATCTTCTTCCACTCGGCGATGACATCGGCGACCGCCGGATCGTCTGGGTTGACCGGCTTGACGATGCCGAATTTGCCGGGGTGAGCCCGCTGCACCTCCACCGCGTAGCTGGCGTCGTATTGGTACATGGAAAAGGCGGAGATGAAGATCGCGCCGTCGACGCCGACCTTGTCCATCGCCGCTACCATTTCGTCGCCGGTGACGTGATCCGGCCAGTTCGGCACGCTGTGCCAGGGTCGCCTGGGCGTGTTTGCCTCATACACGTGGACTTGCGAGTCGATGATCGTCATCGGGGGCTCCCTCTGTGCTGCGCGAGTTTGGCTATCGCAGCGGCGCCGTGTCCAGAGGGCCCAAGCCCGGTGCCGAAAGTCGCTTCGTTCTCCAAGCCTCGCGCCTTATTGTGGATGGACGTTTCCGAGGAGCGCGCCATGAAGCTGATGTGGTTCCATCTGATGCCGTACACCGAGCTGCCGGATGATTTCCGGGAGAAGCATCCCTCGGTTTGGGTTGACATCCACTCAAGTCTGTTCGACCCGCGGCGCGCCCATCACATGTACAACGACTTCATGGACGAGCTCGAATTCGCCGCCGAATGCGGGTTCGATGCGATCTGCGTCAACGAGCATCACTCAAACGGCTATGGGCTAATGCCGTCGCCGAACCTCATCGCCTCGTCATTGGCCCGCCGCACGACCGACACGGCGATCTGCGTGATGGGCAACAGCCTCGCGCTCTACAACCCGCCGACTCGGGTCGCGGAAGAATTCGCGATGATCGATGTGATCTCCGGCGGGCGGCTGATCGCCGGCTTCCCCGTCGGCACGCCGATGGATACCTGCTTCGCCTATGGGCAGAACCCGTCGATGCTGCGCGAGCGCTACCTCGAAGCGCACGATCTGGTGATGAAGGCTTGGACCGCGCCAGACACCTTTGCCTTCAACGGCCGCTTCAACCAGCAGCGCTATGTCAACATCTGGCCGCGTCCGGTGCAGAAGCCACACCCGCCGGTGTGGATCCCCGGCGGTGGCTCGGTTGAGACCTGGCAGTGGTGCGCGAAGATGGACTACGTCTACGCCTACCTCTCCTACTTCGGCTACAAGGACGGCCAGGCGACGATGACCGGGTTCTGGGACGAGATGAAGCGTCTCGGCAAGGATTTGAACCCGTACCGCGCCGGTTTCCTGCAATTCGTCGGCGTCGCCGAGACCCGCGAGCAGGCGATGGAGATTTACGCCGAGCCGGCCGAGTATTTCTATGGACGATGCCTGCGGGTCGACCCGAAATGGGCGATGCCGCCCGGCTACATCACCGAGGCGACGCAGCGCGCCGGCATCCAGGGCCAGATCGGCCGCGCCG
>JGI12270J11330_10002295_pt1 | contig 14024 bp, 14 predicted proteins | sample PeaSoiMetSII2010_FD_11330 | JGI IMG/M metagenome (IMG submission 11330)
CTTTGTGAGACAACGGAAATGGCGGATCAATCTCTTCTGGGAACGCTGACGGGCGAGCACTTCCAGCCGGTGCGGCTTCATTACAGGGTTTTGAACCACCCGGGGCTGAAACGGGCGTTCGAGAAACTTCGCTGCCTGGAATACGATGCCCCCCGGAAGCGCTGGGTATGGCTCTACGCCCATGAGGCCAAGAATCTTCGATTCCAGCGATCGTACGCCCAGTTCCCCAAAGAGCTGCATCCGATCGTGATCGGCGCCTTCTTCCTGCGAACGCAGGAAACGCTCCTCCTCGATCTCCGCTCGTGCGAGCGCGCCCTCCTGGCGATTCCGTTCTTTGATACGCATCTTCCCCGGAAGCTCGTCGCACTGGAGCATGCCGAAATCGTGAATCAACTCTTTCCCGTCACCAAGGAGAACCAGCTACTGACACCCGACGCCCTCTTCGATCGGCAGGTCAGCACCGGCATCGATCCCGCGGCCTTGGTGCAACGGCTCACCGAGAAGGCCGCCGATATTGCGGATCCGAAAGAGAAACTCAAGATGATCTTCGAGACCTTCGCATCCCGCGCCAAGGAGCCGCTGCCGCAGATCGAACGGCTTCCCGTCCACTACGCCGAGGACGGCATTGGGGGTTTCAAGCTGGCATTGCAGCTCCGGCAGATCGTCGCCATGGAGCACTTGCTGGGCAACCCCGGGTACACCCTGGGCGACGCGATCAAGTCGCTCACCAAAATGTCTTGAGTGAAGGGATCGGCTCGAGGAAGTTAAGGGGACGGGAGTCTTTTTTGGGCTCACCGTTCTGGCTGAGGATCGCGACAACAGTCGCTCCGGCAGTCAAGAAAACGACTCCCGTCCCTTATCGGTCGGCTGCATCATTCGACAATCGGCAACGCGTTCAGGAGTCGGCGGTTCGCCTCGAAACGCTTGACGGCCCGTTCGAATGAGCCGCTGGTCTTCGTGAGCACCAATGAATAAGGACTCCCCTTGCGCTCCAGTGAATGTTTGACGTCGCACTGATGCCGGTCAATGATATCGATCAGATGCTGGCGCATCTCTTCGCGGGCCGGAATGCGTCCGACCTCGTTTGCGGGGTCGGCCAGAAAGGCCTTGAGCTCGGCACAGTACTGGCACTCACAAGCCAGGTCCGCTGGGCGAGCCCAATCGGTCGGTGGCACCGGATGCTTGACGGTGGCCGATTCGAGCTTTTGGCGGACGGAGACCAGCCAGGACACCAGTTGTGGAGGAACCAAGCCGAACTGCTTCCGCGACCACGGTATCAACGATTTCAAGCAGGGAACCTGGCAATCGTCCAGGCTGAATTCGTCCGGCAATTCCTGGACGAAGTGAATCACGTGCGACAGGTCTTCGTCACGACCGCTTGCCGCAAGCGCCCGGAGCAACAACGGGAGCGACGTTTCGGAAACGGAAGTTTCCCGGCGCGGGCCGGGCGAGTAGTACGTCGGTCGCGGCGAACGCGGTTCACAGAAGCGTTCAACCGCCAGCGCACACAATTCGTGGGCGAGCGCCGACTTGTCCGAGTCCGCCGTTTTATCGAAGCAGAAGGCGGAGAGCCACTCGACGTCTCGGAACGGAATTTCCTGCCGGCCATGCATGTTTGGCCGCGATGAGATGAGATGCTTCAATTCCTGGGCGAACGAACTCCATCCGAACTCGCGGCACGCGGCCACGATGAATGAACTCAGTCGCAGCGACTGATCGCGTTCAGCCAATTTCGTCAGAAACAGCGCGATCGTGTCCCGATCGTGCAGCATCAGAAGATGTTCCGGGAAGTCATCGTACGGCGATTGCTCTCGGCTTGCGGGATGCCCGTATCTGAATGTGTGGTGTGGCCACCTGGCAATGATCGCACGGGCGAATCGAATGCAGTCGATGCGGGCTGCTTCGAGCCGCTTCCCGGGCGTCTTGCTTAGCTTAGCCGCCATCGAATAGAACAACGAGAGGCTTTCGGTCGCACCGGAACTCGCGACAACATCGAAGTGATGAACGCGATGCCAGACGACGATCGCCGACCGGTGATACCATCGGTCGAGTGTGTTGCCTTCATTGCCCGTATAGCCCTCATACTCCTCGGACGTCGGCTTCCAGTCGTCGATCGGCACCGACGATACGATGGCCGACGGATCGAACTCGATATCTCCCCAAGGCTGCTTCCTGCCGCGGACATCTGTCCACTGAGTTCCGCTCAAATCATCCTCGTAAGTCTCGCCGATCTCGATAGCACGCCGCGGCGTGCGGTAATGGTCAAAATAACCTCGACCGAAACTGCCATCGTCCGCGAACTGCAACAAATGGCGTGAAACCTGCGCCAGATGCACGAGGCAATCCGACTTCTTCGCCGCCGCCGCGACCAGGTCCGCGAGCTGTCGATCCCCTCCTTTCAGCAAATCCAGCGACAATCCGCGCTGCGTGTAGTGATGTTCCAGCGTGAAGACCAGCGGCTGCGCCGGCTGTGTCGCTACCCACGATCTGATCGACTCGGCCAGCACGTCGGCTGGAGCGGCCGCTTTCGCGGCGGCTGACGGTTTCACACGCTTCGGTTTCAGCACCAGGTTGTATGCCAGGCAAAGCCGGACGCCGCTGGTGACGCGTTGGACTTCGTGTTCGCAATCGGCGTAAAACGCGGCGTAACACGGAGCCTTGCCGCCCGCCGCCTCGTCGAAAGTCAACGTCTGCTTCGCGGCGCCGTGCCGAACGACCAGCGCTCCGCCTTCGAATCGATTGGGAAGCACGACAATCAGACTCGCCACCATCCGGTTGTGCTTTTCGCTGTCGCGATGCGGCAGGAAGAACCCGCCCTTCTCATACACCAGCAGCTTGTACAGCCTGGCTTCCAGTTGTTCCGCCGGCAATCCAAGCAGTTCTGCAACAGGACGCACTGCATCGGCGATTGCCACGTTCCACGCGTCGCTCAGGCAAAACTTCTTCGGATCGAGTTCAAACGTGTTTCTCACCTGCTTGTTGACCAGAGTCTCTGTTCCCTTTCCGTACGGTGCGACCTGACAAACGCGACGAGTTCCTTCGCCATCGTTCGTTTCAGCGGAAGTGTGATGGCGCCCAGACCCTCAACTTCGATGCCGGGATCGACGATGGGCAGGCAGCCAAAAACACAGAACTTCGCCGACCTTGTTGCTTGTTCGATCGCTTTCGACAGCCACTCGACGGTGGTCGACTTGTCCATTTGCTTCCTCTTTGTGGAAACGCCAGCGTGGTGACCGGGGAGATGTGAGCTGAGCCTCCTGTCACGCTCGTCGCTTGCGATCGATCAAGACTCAAGCTCCTCATCAGGCGTATCAGGCGTGTCAGGAGTCATAAGCTCCCAGAGTTCATTCTTGTGCAACCAGATGGGGTCGGCATTCCGGGCGATGAATTCATCGACGGGCATGCCTTCAATCATCGGGGGTCGCGGAACCCGCTTCTGCTTTCCGTTGATGAAGATCGTCATGTACTTCTCCTTCCGCTCACGCCGTGCCCGCTTTTCGGCGGCGGTTCGTTTGCGCTTTGGTTTTTTCATTGGAGCGTCTCACGATTCACGTGTTCATATCTGCAGGCAGGAGGCGAAGCCGAGAATCTTTGCTTGCCGATCGGCCCCGGCACTTTGGCCTCTTCGCGATTCTGCTTCGAGTTTGACATCGTTTCCACACTTCGCAGCCACTACTCCTCGCAATACTGCGGCGGTGATTTGCCCACCCGCCTGATGACACGCGGGTAGGTGACGGTCGGGATGGCTTGGTCGATCCGGTCCACCTGAACGTGATGATACCACTCGTCGCCGAAGTCGAACCGGTAACCGAAGGCACGACCGGGATTCAGATCCAGGTCGTCCAGCTTTGTCGTGCGTGCGTCTCCATCCCCTTTCTTCCTTTGCTGTGGATCTGGAACTCCGTAGTTCGGTCCGTCGGGATCGAACGGGCGTTTGCCAAACTGGAATTCGTACAGATGTTCGTCGCTACGATCGTACGCCTTGAAGATGGCGTGATGCAGTTGTTCGAGTGTCTGGTCGCCGCGGATTTCGATCGCTCGGCTGATTTCCTTGTTGGAGAACTTCTCACTGGTAGGCCCACTCAGCAAGTAGACCGATACGACGTACAAGCTCGTCGGAGGCGCCGCCGGTGCCACTGCAACGCTGCTCGGTTGGTTGTCTGGACGCGCCGGACTCCTCCCCTGCTTGCGAGCGTTCCACGGCGGAATCTCGTCATCCGGGACTCGGACCCGGATCGAGCGGGGCTGTCCCGGCTGGCGGTCGATCAGCCCTTTCTTCTCCAGCACCTTCACCATCTGATTCACCGACGGCGGCGAGACGCACATGTAGGCGTGAATGAACGCCAGATAACGGCCCTGAGTCGGGGTGAAGTCAGCCATCACAGCCTCTCCGTCGTGAGCGTGATGCACAGTATACGAATTCCACACTGGCTCGCCATCCCGTAGCGATGATCGATCGACATCGCCATGCCGACGACGGAACCACGGGGAGTTCCGGGGACACTCTGGTTCGGTTTATCTCCCAAGGGGGCGAAAGGATCTACCCACGTTCCCATGGTGCCGGAAAGTGGGTGATCCCTTCCGATCTCTAGAAAATGCGGAATGCGGAACGGGGAATGGTCAAGGAGGGATGGCGGATGGCAAATGGCGGATGGCAAATGGCGGATGGCAGATGCGAGATGATGGCGGATGGTTGTGCAGTAGGCCAGAATGTCGAGCCAATGCCACAGGAGTGTCTGGAACTTCCCGCTGAGGCGTCGACGACTCCGCCCCAGGCACCAAGGAATGCCGGCACGTCGGGTGGCCATGGAGAAGGCGAGCGCAGCGAGCCGACGCCCCAGAAGTGCCGAGCGCCCCAAAAAGCGGCAAACGAAGCCAAACGGGAATCAACGCAAAGGTCTTTGCCGCATGGCTTGAATCATCGGAAGCGGGGTCTGCGGGTCGGGAACGAAGCCAAGGTTTTGGAGAGCAAGACCCCATGTCGAGGCCGGGGAGCAACAGGGAACCCGGCCACACTCTTGAAGGCGCTTTGGCTGGGGTTGGGGCTGTGGAAGGTGGCCGCGCGGCAGAGGCAGAATTCGGCTTGCCGGCACCTGGATGAAGCCACACAGGGAACCGTGTACAAGAAATCAACCAGGGCGCGAGTGTTCCAGATTGCCAGGCTAACTCGAAGTGCGCGCTGGCACTAGAAAAATGGTCGATCACCAGGCTGACAGGAGCTCACAAGACGTGGAGCGCGCAGCCGGCAGCAAGGGAACGATCATTCGGGTATCAATCCGGCGCTTGGGGGTTTTCCGGCGCGGGGAGAATTGTTTGCAGTCGCGTCATCACTCTTCCCAGCCTGACGAGTCGTCTCGTCGCCGAGGATGCTGATATCCAGATCCTGAGCCGGTGGCACGATGACTTTGCGTCGAAACCGCGGCAAGAGCTCAGCCAGGGTCTCGAGGAAGAGCCTGTGCCGGAACGGATTGGGGGCTTTACGGGCCTCGCTCAACACACGACTGAACCGCGCTGCTTCACCCCGGGCGGGCTGTACCAGGCGTTCGAACTGGCCGGCTGCGGTGTCGGCGATCTCGCGGGCCTGGCCACGGGCTTCGGAGCGGCTGCGGTCGCGGTATTCCTCGGCCCGCGTGATTGCCTGGCGGCGGTCGCTCCGTGCCCGATCCGCGTCCGCGCAGGCCGGGGCGACGGCCGTCGGCGGTGCCACCCGCCCCAGCCGAACCGCCACGACCGAGATTCCCAGCCCTTGCTCATCGGAGAGCGATTGAATCGAACGTTCCAGCCACTTCGCGACCTCGCCGCGCCCGGTTGTGAGCAGCTCGTCAATTCCTCGTCGCCCCAGGGCGAGCGTCAGTTCCCATTCCGACAATGCCCGCAGCATAGATTCGACATCACGGGCCTTGAACAAGTAGGCGGCGGGATCGCGGACGCGGTACTGCACGAGCGACTCGGCCGTGACGAGGTTCAGGTCGCCGGTCAATAAATCGTCGGAGGACGGATCGGGCGCGCGGGAGAGCGGTGCCTCGCGCGGGCCGGATGCGCCCACGGCGATGGTACGCGTCTGGTTCATCTTGAGGCGGTCGAGGCGATCCAGGCCCCAGGGTAATCCCCAGTGCAAGCCGGGTTCCCAGGGCTCAGGCAGGACGGCACCAAGCCGCCGGACAACTCCGACCTCGTCGGGTTGCAGGACCGTCACCCCGGTGGACAGGTAGCCGCTCAGCAGGAGCGACCCGATCAGAAACGACCAGTGGCGCCGCTTCATGGCTTTCGGCCCCCCGCAACCGTTGAGTCCGAACGATGCGGGGACGACACGGCCCCGAGAACCCCGGGCACGGGCACGGGTGCGGGAGGCACGGGAGCGGCTGCTGCCGCCTCGGGCGGTGCGGTGGAGCCGGAACCCGAGGAGTTCTCACGGTCGGGCTTCTCGCCCCCGGGGTCGGGGACGCCCTGGGTCAAGAGCCGGAGGAAACGGCTATCGGCCGAGAGGACCAGGGTGGTGCGGGCGTCGAGGGCCGATCGATAGGTCTCCAGGGTCTTGAGGAATTGATAAAACGCCGGATCGGCGGAGTGGGCCTCGTTGGCGATCCGGGTAGCCTGGGCTTCCCCATCCCCGATCAGCCGGGCGGCGTCAGATTCGGCCTGCGCGATAACCGTCGCACGGTCGCGATCGGCTGCGCTGCGGATGATTCGAGCCTGGCTCTCGCCCTCGGCCCGAGTCGCCGCGGCGACCCTCTGCCGCTCGCTGCGAATCTGCTCGAAGACGGCCGCGCGGACCTCCTCTGGGTAGTTGAGCCGGCGTAGCCGCACCGCGACGACCTCAAGACCATATTCCTGCGCCGCCTGCTCGGCCACGCGCCGGGTCACGTCACCTGTCAGCGCATCGAGCATCGATTGATCGCCGACCGAGACGAGCTGGCCGAGTTCCCGCCCGCCCAGCTCGGCGGCAAGGACGGCGGCGGCCATGTCCTCCAGCCGGGCCGAAGCGTCAGGCATCGTCGGCACGGTCCGGAGGAATCTCTGCACGTCGGTGATCCGCCAGCTCGCATACCAGGCGACCTCGAGGTTTTTCTTGTCTTTCGTCAACATCTCACGCGCCGGAGGCGTGTCAAGCTGGAGCCGGCGGTCGAAGGAGCGAAGGCCTTCGTGCGGCCACTTGAAGTGGAGGCCGGCCTCCTCGATCAACCGCACCGGGCGGCCGAAGGCGGTGACGAAAGCCGTTTCCGACTGGTCGACGATCACGATCGATCGCACGAGGGCGACCACGGCCAGGATCGCGAGCAGCGCGAGAACACGTCGAGTCGAGAGTCTCATTACTGAGATACTCCTTGCAGACACATGGGAAGCACCGTAATGCGTCGCATCACGAGCAGGAAGACCCGGGGAAACGTTCGATTTGTCATCATGTACCAAGGTGATCCATGTAATTGGCTCAGTCGCCAAGTTCAGGCGGAGGCAGGGCGCGGTCCGGAAGCGGATTCAAGAGCGGATTCAAGCGCTCGGGATCGGCGAGCCAGAGGTGGCGCCGGCCGGCGACGCGTTGGTCGAGAATCAGCTTGGGCCGACCGGCCAGGGTCGTGGCCATCGTGTTCCAGAGGAGGCGGCACTCGGTCAGGGCGGGTTGCGATCCGTGGGCTGCGGCCTTTGCCAGGAATGCGCCTTTCTCGCCGAGTCTGCCGGCGACCAGCTGGGCCGCCCTGGTCTTTGCCGCGTCGCGAATTGCCTCGGCCTCCGCCTGGGCCGACGATCTTCTTTGGGCTGCTGCTGCGCGGGCCTGGTTGAGACTGCGCTCCGCATCGGAGACGGCCGTCGAGACATCCCGATAGGCCGGGACGACTTCCCGAGGCGGGTGGGCATCAACGATGCGGAGTCGGTCGACGATCACCGCCAGGCCCGAGTCGTCCAGCCGCTCTTGCAGGCGCCGCGCNAGTTCCACCTCAAATCCGCGCCTGGCAGCGACCAGGATGGCCTCGAGCGCCGTGCGGCCCGTCTCCTGGCGGAAGACTCCTTCGGCCGCCGCGGCCGTGGCCAGGTCGACGTCCGCCACCTTGAACATGAGATCGGGCAAGCGGGCCTCGTCGTAGTGGTATTCGACCACTCCGGCAAGTTCAACCATGTTCTCATCGCCTGTGAAGAAGAGCGCTGAGTCGTCGCGCCGTTCGCCATGGCTTGCGCCCCAGGCGACCGGTTTCGATGCCTTGGAGATTGGAGCCGTCAGCCCGACCCGGGCCACTCTTGATCGATCGGGCTCGACAGCGATCACTGACTCGATCGGCGCAGGCATCCGGACGTGCAGGCCCGGCCGAAGCAAAGGGCCCTGATAGCGTCCGAACCGGCGCAGCAGGCCCACCTGGTCGGGCCCGATGATCGTGATTCCCGATGTGAGGTAAAACAGAGCCCCCAGTCCGACCGCCGCACGAAGCACGGTACGCCGATTCCTCCAGAGTCCGTCGAGGATCATCGAGGGCCGGCAGTTCCGGCAGGCCGAGACAACCGGGACCAATGAGCGGACAAACCCGAGTGTCTGCCAGCGTTCAAATCCCAGGATCCGGATCGCATTGAGCAGCACCAACAGCGAGCCGATCTGATGGAAAATGGCAGCGGCGACCGGCCCGAGAACTCGCAGTCCGGCAAAGACGACCGCGATCGCGTTCAAGCCAAAAGCGAAGAGCAGGATATTCTGGTGGATGATGCGGACCGTATGGCGAGCAAGGCGGATCGTCTCGGGCAGCACGGTGAGCGGGTCGCCCATCAGGACGACCGAGCCAGCCTCGGCCGCCAGTCACTACCCACCCCCGCAAGGGCCAGACCGACGTCGGCCCGAGCCAGGGAGGGTGCGTCGTTGATGCCGTCACCGATCATCGCCACGACCCGGCCGTCTTGCCGTCGCTTGTCGATCCACTCGGCCTTGCCCGCGGGGCTGAGCTCGGCTTCGACCTGTTTGATGTGGACCCTCCTGGCCACAGCCTGTGCCGCCGGCACGCGGTCTCCCGTCAAGATCGCCAGGTCTTTCAGGCCCAGGTGCTTCAAGTCGTGAATCACGTCGTGTGCCTGCGGCCGCACACGATCGCGGGCGCCGATGACGCCGGCCACCTGGGCATTTCGGACCACGATCAGGACCGTCTGCCCGGACCGGTCGAGATCCTCGATGGCCCGTTCGACTTCGGACGGGACGCTGACCTCGTGCTCGCGGACCAGCCGGAGGTTGCCGACCAGAATCGTCGTCACGTCGGCGGATTCCGTCAGCCTGAGCTTGGCCAGGATCCCTGCGCCCGGCTGGGCCTGAAATTCCTCGACCTTCGCCAGCGCCAGGCCACGCCGCCGGGCCTCAGCGACAAGCATCCGCGCCAGGGGGTGCTCGCTGGCCTGCTCGGCCGCGGCAGCCAGCCGCAGGACGAGATCCGCGGCGGTCGATTCGCCGGCCTCCTCGCTCGTGGGTCCGAAGGCGTGGCAGGCGCCCAGTTCGGGTTTTCCTTCGGTGAGGGTGCCGGTCTTGTCGAAGGCCAGGGTATCAACCCGGGCGAGTGCTTCGATGGCTGCGCCCCCCTTGACGAGTACGCCGCGCCGGGCCAGCCGGGCCGATGCGGCGAGGATGGCCGCGGGGGTGGCAAGCACGAGCGCGCAGGGGCAGGCGACCACGAGCACCGCGACAGCAGGCATGAAGTCGAGCCGAGGCGCGCTCCCGTCGGCGATCCATCGCCAAAGCAAGAGCCCATTGGTCGCCAGGAAGACCAGCAAGGTGGCACCCAGCACCGCGGGCAAGAACCGCCGGGCGTAGCGGTCAGCCCTGCGCTCCAGCGGCGAGCGATGCCGATGGGCGTCGGCCAGGAGGCGGATGACCTGGCCGAGGGTCGTGCCGGCGCCGACTTTCTCGGCGCGGACCTCGAGCCGGCCGAACTGATTCACTGTCCCGGTAAAGACGGGGTCGTTTTCACCTTTATCGACCGGCATGCTCTCGCCGGTCAGGACGGCCTGATCGACGGCGGAACGGCCCCGAACCACCGAGCCGTCGACGCTGATTCGCTCGCCGGGGCGGATAACAACAAGATCTCCGACCGCCAGTTTCTCCGATGGAATCTCGATCTCGATGTCACCCCGGAGTGCCCGCGCGGTTCTCGGGTAGATGTCCAGAAGCGACCCGATCGCTCGCTGCGCTCGCTCGAATGTCAGCGCCTCCAGGCACTCGCCCAAGAGCGCGATGAAGACCACCTCCGCCGCGACGAAGTACTCACCCAGACAGGCGGCCGCCACGCAGGCGATCGCCAGGGCGATGTCGGCGCCGATCGAGCCCGCGAAGAGCGCGGCCAGAGCGAGATAAACAACGCGCCCGCCGCCAATCAGCGCGGCGATCAGGACCAGAGGCATGCCGAATGGCCACTGCCAGGGGCTGTCCAGGGCCCCGAGCGCGACGTGGGCAACCAGGAACGCGCCGACCACGACCGTGAGCACAACCAGGGACCGGCGTTCGGCATCCGGGTCGTGGTCATGGTGTTCATGTCCCGAAGCGTGCCCGTGTTCGTGCCCATGCGAATGCCCGTGGTGGTCTTAAGATGGAGCTGGCACACCCAGTCGCATCTGTTCCGGCCTGTACTCTCGATGCAACGGTGTCTCCCTCCCCACCTCGATCCGCGTGGGGATAATCTTGATTCGACCTGGAAACGGGCGGCTCACGGAGAGTGAGTCGAGCCGCCGGCCCGATCAGCTCAGCTCGGCAGTAGCGCCGCGGGTCGTGGGCACCCTCGGTCTGGGGATCATGGAGGCCCGGTGATCCCGGAGCCACCGCACTCAATAACTATCCGCGGAGATCACGGGGTCGATCTACCGGGAAAGGCGTTCTCGTCAGCGAACAAGTTCGTCGGGACAGGAACCCCTTCGGGCTCCTGGAAGCTGGCGGGAGAACCGAATTTTGAGGTCGGCTCATGGCCCCGCACAGTTGTGACTTCGGTGACCAGCCAGCCCTCCGGTCTTTGGCCGAGGCGATAGGTCTGCCGCTCGTTGCGGTCGGGGTAGACCGATTCCACGACGACCGACACGAGGTCGTCCCCCTCGGGTACTGGAGCGAAGACGGCCCGGCTTTTCCGTGACCGGGCGGCTTGACGGAGAGCCGCAACAAAGGAGTCGCGGCCCTGCTCGTCGATCTCTCTCTCAATCCTGGCGCGAAGCGGTCGATCGAACGTGGCGAGGTATGCAGCAACGTCCCCTTCGCGGGCGCTCCGCAAGAGCGAGTGAACCTGGGCCTCAGCCGGGCTAGCGAACTCGACGTCCTTCTCTCGTGGGGCTTCTCACTCGAAGGGGCGCCGCAATCCCGCCCACGCGATCACCCCCATGACGATGAGTGTCAAGAAGCCCGGCAATATACGCTTCATCTCCCGTGTCCTGATGGTTTGAAAGACTGAAGTCGATGACGCAAGTCGGAAGAACAGTCCTCTCGACCAGCGGTCGAGGCCCGTGTTGTTTGCTCACTGGCCGGCAGAGCAGTCTCGACATACCAGGCCGGGACAACGATGAGTTAGTGTCGGGACTGCTTGCCGGCCGAAGAACGTCAATTCTTTGTGACTTAGGTGCTTTTTTCGTTATGGACCCAGATCGGGCTGCCCCAGGCGATTTCGCCGTCTTCCTGGATGAGCCGCACGTAGTACCAGCTCAGGTCCCCGACTGGCGACGTCTCCTCATCGGTTCATCGGAACTCAGTTTCCTCGGTCCCGGGCGCGGTCGAATAGACGTAGACAAAGTTCTTGATGACGTCCACTTTTTTGATCGGCGCCGTGCCGCGGGCGAAGACCTTGAGCGTGACCGGACCTTGGGCGGTGAACTCGTCGCCCATGAGGTGGTCTCCGGAGCGGACATCGAGAACGATGTTATCGGTGGCGGCATAGCAATGCCGTTTCTTGGTTGCGGTGGCCGCCGGGGTACTGCACCGAACGCTCGTAGGTGAAGAGCGGAACGAACCTTGGCGCCGCGTGATACAGGTCGGTGGTCTTCTGGGTGATCCACCAGGTATATTCCGTGCCCCCGTTGTCATGATCTCCGCAGCCAACCCAGTCAAGTCGGCCAGCATCGATCGCGTAACGCCACATGTCTTCCAGGGCGCCGTCGTCGGCCCCGTCCAGTGACATTTCGGTATGGCGCTGGAACTCACCGCGGAGAAGCTGGTAAGACTTTGCGCCGGCATTCACGCGGTGACTGCGAATCCGGGCAACATCCTCGGCCTCCTTCGGGTGCACCGGCGGCGTGGGCTTTGTGGCTTCCACGGGGCCGAGCGGCTCCCCGGCGGGAGAGCCTTTCGGGGCTGCCAGAGCCGCGATGAAGACGTCGTTGTTAATGAGGCCGGCGGGGGTACTTTGGCTGGAAAGAAAACGAAGTCCCAGGTCACGCGTCAAATCAACTTCGCGGTGCAGGCGGCCATCGCCCGCGTAAGCGATCAGGATTCCGCCTTCTGGCCGGGAGATCAAGGCCGGGCGGTTATCGAGCAAGTTATCGCTGCGGGGCAGCGGCTGAGGAGGCGTCCAGGACTTTCCGGCGAGGGTGGTGGCAAACTCGGACCAGATCGGGCCGGAAGTCAACACGGCCCCGCCGAAGACCGACCATTGTGGGTCATGGCTCTTGCTGTGGTTCCTCGCTCGTCATGACCTTGAACCCGACCGGGGACCCGTTCTCCGGCTCTCCATTGTAATTGACCGTGATCTCCTCGCCTGGTGCGATATCCTGGATTGCGGTGAAGACCTTGGTCTGCCCGCGCTCGTCGTCATAGCGAGCGTTCGGCTGGAACGAGTGGTTGTAGAGCGAGCCATAGCCCAGAGCTACCGCCACCGTGCCCCGACCCCACTCGAAGCAATATCCCGTCAAGCGGAGTGGCACATCGCCTTTGCTGATTTCACCGACCGGCAGCACAAGCACGGGAACACGCTCGATCACCTCGCCGCTGCGAATCAAGCGGCGGGCGCAGACCCCACGACCCTTGCCTTTGATCTGTTTTACTTCAATTGCATTCGTTTGCGTGAAGCCCATACAACACTCTACCCCTTCACTCTAGGTCTGCTGGATCTTCTCCGGCCCAGCCGGGAAGCAATAGAATATACCAAAGTCAATGATACATGAGCAGCGACTGAACTGGCTTCGTTCTGAGGAATCGCAATCATGAAGACCAAGGCCGACATCGTGAAAGAATGGCTACCCCGGTACACGGGGCGTTCGCTCGACGACTTTGGGAAATATATTCTGCTCAGCAACTTTGGCAACTACGTCGAGATGTTCGCCCAGCGGTTCGGAGTCGAAGTTCTCGGTAGGAGCCATCCGATGCAGTCGGCAACCGCCGAGAACCTTTCCATCCTCAATTTCGGCATGGGTAGCGCCATGGCGGCGACCGTGATGGACCTTCTTGCCGCCGTGGAACCGAATGCCGTCCTCTTCCTGGGCAAGTGTGGGGGTTTGAAGAAGACCAAGGTCGGCGACTTCATCCTGCCCATCGCCGCGATTCGAGGCGAAGGGACGAGCAACGATTACATGCCCCCCGAGATTCCTGCTCTGCCGTCGTTCCGGNTGCAGAAAGCGGTGTCTGCCATGATCGTGAGGCACGGGTTTGATTACTGGACAGGGACGGTCTACACGACGAACCGGCGCGTTTGGGAGCACGACGAGAAGTTCAAGGAATACCTGAGACAGATCCGGGCAATGGGCATCGACATGGAGACGGCCACGGTCTTCATCGTGGGTTTTGTCAATCTCATCCCCAAGGGAGCGCTCCTGCTGGTCTCGGACAGCCCGATGACCCCGGAGGGTGTCAAGACGTCGCGTAGCGACAGGTCGGTGACCGAGAAATTCGTCCGTGAGCACCTGGAGATCGGCATCGACTCGCTGGTCGAACTGCGCGATTCCGGGGAGTCGGTCAAACATCTGAGGTTCGCCTGAGGGGCAATCCTGTCCGCATGAGAGTCGACCGGCAGTGGCGGATCGTCTTCCCAAGCCTGTCCGCGGCCGAGATCTGCGCACACTGCGAACCGATCGGGGTCGCCTGCCGGGAGCGCGCA
>JGI12270J11330_10002296_pt1 | contig 14017 bp, 14 predicted proteins | sample PeaSoiMetSII2010_FD_11330 | JGI IMG/M metagenome (IMG submission 11330)
GTTTGCTGGGATCAGTGGTATCCCGAGGGCGCGCGGCTGACGGCACTGGCGGGCGCGCAGGTGCTGTTCTATCCCACTGCCATCGGATGGCACCTGGCGGAGAAGCAGGAGTTCGGCGTGGCGCAGCACGACGCCTGGCGTACCGTCCAGCGCGGACACGCCATCGCCAACGGCGTTTACGTCGCCGTGGTGAATCGCGTCGGCCACGAGAACGGTAACGTCAACGGCAACGCCGCGCCGGGCGCGGGCCTGGAGTTCTGGGGCGGATCGTTCCTCGCGGATCCCTTTGGCGTGGTGATCGCCGAAGCTGCCAGCGACCGCGAAGAGATCCTGATCGGTGAGGTGGACCTGGGGCGCGTCGAAGAGGTGCGCCGCCACTGGCCGTTCCTGCGCGACCGCCGCGTGGACAGCTACGCCGCCATCACCCAGCGGTTCATCGATTGATCGCATGCCTCGGTCGCGAAACGTGAAACGTAAAATGCGAAACGCAGTTCCCTCTGCGCTCGGCTATCGCATGCCCGCCGAGTGGGAGCCGCACGCCGCCACCTGGCTCGCCTGGCCGCACAACCGCAGCGACTGGCCGGGGAAATTCCCCGCCATCCCGTGGGTATATGCCGAGATTGTCAGGCAACTGGCTCGGGTGGAACGCGTGGCCGTCATCGTGAAAGACGCCGAGGCTCGCAGAGGCGCGCTCGAGGTCTTGACTGACTCCGGTGTGAACACCGACGCCGTGGACTTTTATCTCTGGCTGACCAATCGTGGTTGGACTCGCGACTGCGGCCCGATCTTCTTGGTTTCGGAATCGCGTCAGCCGGTGGCGATCACCAACTGGCGCTTCAATGCCTGGGCCAAGTATCGTGACTGGCAGAAGGATGCGACCATCGCCGGCAAAGTAGCGCGCCGCCTGCGCGTGCCGGAGTGGCGCCCGACGGCGAGCGTCGACGGCCGCCCGCAGCGCGTGGTGCTCGAAGGCGGCAGCATTGACGTGAATGGCCACGGCACGATGCTAACGACGGAAGAGTGCCTGCTCAGCGCGGCGCAGCAGCGCAACCCCGGGCTGCCGCGGGCGGAGCTGGAACAGGTGTTCGCCGACTATCTAGGCGTGCACCGCGTCATCTGGCTGGGGCGGGGCATTGCTGGTGACGACACTCACGGCCATGTGGACGACATCGCGCGCTTCGTCGCGCCGGATACGGTGGTGGCCTGCGTCGAGCCTGATCGCGGCGATCCCAACCACGAGCCGCTCCAAGAGAACCTCGGCCGCCTGCGCGCAGTCCGCGACCAGGACGGAGCGCCGCTGCGCGTCGTCGAACTGCCCATGCCCGCACCCGTGATTTTTCGCGGACAGCGCCTGCCTGCCAGCTACGCCAACTTCTACATCGCCAACCGGCTGGTCCTGGTTCCAACATTCAACGATCCCAACGACCGCCGCGCGCTCGAAATCCTGGCCGGCCTCTTCCCGGGCCGAGAGGTGGTTGGTATTCATTGCGGCGACCTCGTCTGGGGCTTGGGCACGCTGCACTGCATGACGCAGCAACAGCCGGCCGCGCCCTGAAGTAGCGCCCTCCCTCGCCCAGCGCGGTTCTTCGCCGATTGGTCCGGAATGTGGACCTTTCCAATTTCGCTTGACACCGCCGCACTCGCTGCGTAGATTTCCGCCTGCTCTCTTCCCCCGAGGGCGGTTTCCGGCACCCAATCCCACGACCGCAGCAGCCCCTAGCAGGCTGCCAGTGCTATTTACTCGTTCAACCAGCTCACTGTGGAGGAAAGTCTCAATGAGTACAAGAAGTACGCTAATTCTGGGAATGCTGCTCGCCCTGCTCCTGTGCGCGCTTCCGCGCCCGGCGGCCGCAGGCTGTCCGGAGGTGCTGGCGTTCCTGGCCGACAAGGCCGTGGGCGCCACCTGCTTCCACGCCGCCGACCTGCGTACACCTGATCCGCCCACTGCCCCGGTCACTCCGGCGGACAATTCCATCACCACATTCGCCGACGGCACTCCGCTGCCGGGATCGACAGTAGAAGGCTCGGCGTTCTCGTTCACGCCGGTTACCGACCTTGGGGTCGTCTCCATCGGTCCGACTCCCACCGCCAATGCCGTGCCAGGAATCCAGGTGGAAGGCTGGTTCGCGGATGATCCGGCCGGGGAAGCGCGCTTCCTGTTGCGTTTCCCAGACGATTGGAACGGCAAACTTGTGGTGGCCGGAGCGAGCGGCACACGCAGCGAGTTCAACGCCGACTGGGCTTGGAGCGACTATGTCCTGCCTAAGGGATATGCATACGCATCGCAGAACAAAGGCGTGCTCAACGTGTTCTTTGTCGCGCTCGGTCCAGTCACCCAGCCGGCCGGCGATCCTTTCTCCTGCCGTCTGACTCCTGATCCCACCAACGTGGAATCATTGTTCTGGGCCCACTTCTACGACAACGACCTGCTGGTCGCAGATTACCCGGGCGTCGGCAAAGACCGTCTTAAGCCGTTCACGCAGTGGACGCGCTACATCGTTGAGACCACGCGCATGGCGCAGCATGCACTACACGTCAATTACCATCATCATGCACGCCGTACGTACGTGGTTGGCATCTCGAATGGCGGATATCAGGTGCGCCGCGCTCTGGAAGAAGCGCCCGACCTGTTCGACGGGGGCGTGGATTGGGAGGGCACGTTCGTTGACCCCAAAGGGCCGAACATCCTGATCGACCTGCCGCCCGCCGTCAAGAACTTCGCTGGCTATGTAGCTGGCGGCTGCAAAGCCAATAGCACGGAAGCGCAGAACATCATGGCCGCCGGCTATCCACCGGACATCGTCACCACCTGCACCACCGCGGCATCCGAGACCGACGGAAGCTTCGGCACGTTGTGGGGCCACTATTCGGCGCAGTTCTGGGAAGTCACGGCGTGCCAGTGGCAGAAGCGCTTCGATCCCACCTTCGACACCTACGGAAACCTGACGGTGAATCAGGCGGGCAACCTGCCGAACTACGATTACCTGTCTCGCATCCACACGGTTCCCGGTGTGTTCCATGGCCTGAAGGAAGTCGAGACCAGCGGTGACATCGGCAAGCCGCTCATCACGGTCGCCGGCACCATGGACGCGCTGCTGCCTATCAAACGCGGAGCGCGCGCTTACGAAGAGCGCGTGCTGGAGTCGCGCAAGCATCACCACGACGGCGATGGCGATGACTATCACCACGGGCAGCACCATCCCGCCTACCGGCTCTATGAAATCCAGAACGGAAACCACATTGAGAGCTTCAGTTTGTTGTTCCCAGGGCAAATAGAGGTGATCCAGCCGCACGCCCAGAAAGCGTTCGATTTCCTGGTGGATTACGTCGAGCACGGTCAGGAGCTGCCGCCCAGCCAGTGCATTCCCAAGGGCGGTGCGATCTCGCAGAACCCGGCAGAAGCGGGCCACTGCGCGAACCTGTTCGCGCCGTAGAAGAACCACTGAGTCACAGAGGCACGGAGAGAAACAATTCTCCGTGCCTCTCTTGCTTTCGGGATGACTTGAAACTAGAAACCTGAAACTTGAAACTTATTTTTTGTACACCGTCGGCTTGGGACCCGACTCCAGGGTCTGGCGGTCCCAGATCATGCCCTCGCGGGTATAGTTGGCCAGCTCGAAGTCCTGGGTCAGCTCCAGGCAGTCGGTGGGACAGGCGTCCTCACACAGGCCACAGAACATGCAGCGGCTCAGGTCGTAGGTGAAGTTGGTGAGTTCCTTGCGGCGGGTGTTGGGATTGCGTTCGCTGGTGACCACGATCAGGTGCTCGGGACAGGCCAGCGCGCACAGGTCACAGGCGATGCACAGGGTCTCGTTGGTGTCCGGGTTCACGTTCAGCCGGGGCGCGCCACGATAGCGCTCCGCCACCTGCGGCCGCTGCATGGGATATTGCTCGGTGCAGATCTCCCGCGGGTCCTGGTAGCGGAAGGTAAGCGCCAGGCCCTGCAGCAGGTCCACCAGGAAGATCTTGCGCAGCACGTGACTCAGCCGGGAGTTTGCCATACCGCTACATTCTACCTCGGGGCGCGGGTGCTCGACTACAATGCCGGCGCGGGAAACCATGGTCTCCGACGAACGGTGGATGGAAGAAGCCTTGCGCGAGGCGCAGCGTGCCGCGGCCTCGGGCGAAGTGCCGGTGGGCGCGGTGGTGGTGTGCGGGGAGAGCATCGTGGGCCGCGGCGGCAACCGCAACCTGGCGGACAACGATCCCACGGCCCACGCCGAAATTGTCGCCCTGCGTGAGGCGGCACGCGCCGTCGGCAATCATCGCCTGCCGGATTGCGAGATGTTCTCGACCATCGAGCCCTGCGCCATGTGCGCCGGAGCGCTGGTACACGCGCGGCTGCGCCGGCTGGTCTTCGGCGCCGATGATCCCAAGGCGGGTGCTGTCCGCTCCGTGCTGCAGGTGCTGAACCATCCCCGGCTCAACCACCAGATGGAGATTACCTCCGGGGTGCTGGCTGCCCGCTGCTCCGAGCTGCTGCAGTCGTTCTTCGCGGAAAAACGCAAGGCGTGAAGATTGACGTACAGCGTTGACGCACGCGACCGGCGGGAGTAGCGTGGGACGATTCACATGGGGGTGTGATATGCGTGTCCTCTCACACGCCTTCTCTCTTCTCCTACTGAGCTGCTTGGTGGCGGCGCCTGCCTTTGCCGATGAGGAACATCAGCATCCGGCCGGCGATCCGGAAAGGCTGGGAAGCGTCTCCTTCCCCACCTCTTGCGCCCCCGCGGTGCAGAAACAATTTCAGCGTGGCGTGGCGATGATGCACTCGTTCTGGTACGAGGAAGCGGAGCGGACGTTCAACCAAGTCGCCCAAGACGATCCCGGCTGTGCCATGGCGTCTTGGGGCCTCGCCATGAGCTACTTCCATCCCATATGGGACGGGCGCGGGCCCGATGCGGCGATCCTGAAGAAGGGCTGGGAAGCTGTGGAGAAAGCCAGGTCGCTGGGCGCGAAGACGGAGCGTGAGCGCGATTACGTGGCGGCGATAGAGGCTTTTTACAAAGACTCCGAGAAGCTCGACCATCGTACGCGGGTGTTGGCCTATGAGACCGCCATGGAGCGCGTGTACACCCGTTATCCGGACGATAGGGAGGCCGCCGCCTTCTACTCCCTCGCCCTGCTGGGCTCAGCGGCGGCGTCACCGGTGGACAAGACTCTTGCAAGGCAGAAGAAGGCTGGCGAAATCGCGGAGAAGGTCTTCGCCGTCCAGCCGGACCATCCCGGGGCGGCGCATTACATCATCCACGCCTACGACTATCCTCCGCTGGCCGAGAAGGCGCTGCCAGCGGCGCGCGCCTATGCCAAGATCGCTCCCGATGCGCCGCACGCTCTGCATATGCCGTCGCACATCTTCACCCGGCTGGGCCTATGGCAGGAGTCGATCGAATCCAATATTGCGTCGGCGGCCGCTGCACGCAAGGTTGGCATGGTCGGCGAAGGTCTGCACGCCAGCGATTACCTGGTATACGCGTATCTCCAGACTGGCCAGGACGAACAGGCGAAGAGGGTGTTGGACCAGATGGCGGCCAACAAGACCGGCCTGCCGAGTTATTTCGCAGGCGCGTACGCGACGGCAGCCATGCCGGCGCGCTATGCCATCGAGAGACGGCGTTGGGCTGAGGCGGCAAAGCTCGAGGTTCCGTCCGGTTCCCCCGGCGGCAAACTCTCGTGGGCGGAAGCGACCGTTTATTTCGCGCGGGCGCTAGGCAGCGCGCACACCGGCGATGTGGAGGGTACACGCCAGGCAATACAGAAACTTGAGGCTGCCCGCAACACACTGACCGAGCTACAGGAAACTTACTGGGCGGGGCAGGTAGAGATCCAGCGCCGCGAGGCCGCCGGAATGCTGGCATCCGCGCAAGGCAGGAAGGACGAAGCAGTGGACCTGCTGCGCTCGGCCGCAGACATGGAAGACGCCTCAGAGAAGCATTCCGTCACGCCCGGCCCGGTCGTACCCGCACGCGAGTTGCTGGGAGAATTCCTGCTCACTCTCGACAAGCCGGCCGAGGCGCTTCTCGCATTTGAAAGCACCTTGCAACGATCACCGAACCGGTTCAATGCGCTGTACGGTGCTGCCAGGGCCGCGCAGATGGCGGGCCAGCGAGAAAAGGCGCGCCAATATTACAGCGCCCTGGTCGCGGTGAGCGATCCCGTGTCGGCACGGCCCGAACTGCGCACGGCAAGATCGTATCTCCAGGAAGTCGCGCGAAAGTAGCCGCTACCGCGCCACTGCCGCTCCTACCAGCGACTGGAACACTTTGAACCCGTCGCTCGAGCCGAGCAGCGCTTCGCTGGCCCGCTCCGGATGTGGCATCAGGCCCAGCACGTTGCGTCCCGGGCTGCAGATGCCGGCGATATCGTCCAGCGACCCGTTGGGATTCTCCACATAGCGGAAGACGATGCGCTCTTCGCGCCGCAGCTCCGCCAGGGTAGGCTCATCGCAGAAGTAGTTGCCTTCCATGTGCCCGATGGGGATGGTGAGCGCTTCGCCCTTCTGGCAGGCGTTGGTAAAGGGCGTGTCGGTGGTCTCGACCCGCACCTGGACCGGCTTTGAGATGTACTTTAGCCCGACGTTACGCATGAGCACACCCGGCAGCAGGCCGGCTTCGCAGAGGATCTGGAAGCCGTTGCAGATGCCCAGCACCAGGCCGCCGCCGGCGGCGAAGCGCGCCACCGACTCCATCACCGGGGAGAACTTCGCAATCGCCCCGGTGCGCAGGTAGTCGCCATAGGCGAAGCCGCCGGGCACGATGATGACATCGCAGTTTTCAAGATCATGCGACTCATGCCACAGGAAGGTTGCCGGCTGTCGCAGCACCGCCTCGACGGCGTAGTAAGCGTCGTGGTCGCAATTGGACCCGGGGAAGATGATCACGCCGAATTTCATTTTCTTCACGCTCCGATTCGAGTCTAGCACGAAGAATCAGGTGATCGGGTCATCCGGAGATCGGGTGATCGCTCCCAAAAAATTGGGCCATCCCTGGAGATGGCCCGATCACCCGATGACCCGATTTTCAATCGGGCTCGGCTGTCACATCACGATGACGTCTCCGCGCACTTGGGGCATTTGGCGTTGACAACCCTGTAGCCTTCCGGCGTCCTGGTCACCGTCACATCCTTGTCTGTCTTGAAAAGGTTGATGGCAAACCCCTGGCCGCACTCGCATTGCGACAGCAGGCAAGGTACGCGTTGATGATGACGTCCATCTTGGCCATAATCTGCTCGCAGATCATCTTCGCCGTCCTTGAGGTTTCAATGACCGAAGGGCCCAACAGCCCAATGGCCCAATGGCTTAATCGGACCTATCTCCCGGCGCTCCCGGAGCCTGCGGCCCATCGGGTGGGGGTGGGGGGGCCTCGCCGCGCCGCGGCCCGCGGAAGTGCTCGTCATGCCCGCCCGGACCCATGCTGTCATGCATGTGCCTCTCGCCGCGCCGGTGCTGGATGGTCTTCAGCTTCTTCCACTGTTCTACCGAGAGCACGTGCCGGATGGCCAGCATCATCATAGTGTTGGTCTTTTCCAGCTTGCCGCGCGCCGCCACCACCGCATCCACCTGCGAGCCCACCTGCTGTTCGTTGGGCTGGTCGGCTTCGAGCAGCGGCTGCAGCTTGGTTTCCTGCCGCTCCACGTCGGCGCGCAGGTCGATCAGCTTGAGCCGGTAGTCGAGGAAGGTCTGCTCGATCTGCTTGACCTGCGCGTCGCTGAGCTGCAGTTCTTTCACCACCTCCGAATTCTTCCACCATGCTCCGAACGGCCGGTGGTGAGGACCCATGCCCATGCCGTGGGGTTCCGGCCCCATCGGGCCCATGCCCATAGGTCCGGGACCTTGGGCCACGGCGGCTGCGGTTATGAGGGTTATGAAAACCAAAAGTAGGGAGTCCATCCTGATACGTTTCATCTAGTTCTCCTTTACTTGCTTGCCTTGCTTGGAAGCTGAAGCCATTTCCTCCACCAGCACGGCGGCGGGAGCGAGCGGCGCCGGCACCTCACGCTCCAGTGAAGCCTGGATGTCCTCGAGCAGCGCGTCATCATCGGACTCGGCCTGCGCTACTTGGACGGTGGGGACGGCTGGCGCAGTTCGCGCCATCTCCATCTTGGGCGTGACGCCGCGCTGGATCAGTCCGGCGGCCAGAAGGATCAGCGCGCAGATGGCCGCCGCCGCCCAGCGCGGCGACGCCGCCCGCGGCACCAGCCGTCCGCGGATGCGCGCCTGCTGCCGCGTCCAGAAATACGCCGGCCTGTCGGCCCGCGACTCCAGGTCTTGCCGCAAGCTGCCGCCCAGGTCTTTCCAGGCGGCGAATTCCGCAGCACAGTGCTGGCAGTCGGCCACCCGCTCCTCCGCGGCTTTGCCCGCCAGAGCTTCGGCAATCTCAGCTTCGTTCAGTCGATGTACCGAGTCCATACGGCTTCCTCATTCGTTTTCGCACCGTGCCCACGGCGCGGAACAGGTGCGCTTTCACCGTGCCGGTTTCCATGCGCAGCGCCAATGCGATCTTCTCCAGCGGCAGCTCTTCCGCGAAGCGCAACAGGAAGACCTCGCGCTGGCGCGCGGGCAAATCGTCCACGATCTCCCAGACCCGGCCCAACTCCTGGCGCGCCATCAGCGAGCGCTCGGGCGAGGCGCCCAGGTCCGCCGCCGTGGCCAGCGCGGCTTCGGTCTCTTCCGCGGGCGCCGCGAACAGCCGCCGCCAGAAGCCGGCGCGGCGGTTGCGGCCCTGATCGCGCGCCAGGTTGATGGCGATGCTGATGAGCCACGTGCTGACGCTGGATTCGCCGCGAAAGCTGGCCCGCTTCTGGTACGCGCGCACGAAACAGTCCTGGGTCAGGTTGTCGGCTAGGTCGGGATCGCGCACCAGTCCCAGCAGCACGCGATAGATCCGCTGCTGGTGCTGGCGCACCAATAGATCGAAATCGAGAGGCGTACTCTCCGCCGCCGCCCGCCCGAGGGTCGCCATTTCCAGCGTGTTCTCCATCCGCGCCGCTGTTGAGTGAGACGGACTACCGCGGCCAAGGTTTACAATCGTGTGACCCAATGAATCAATGACTCAATCACAGGCTCGCCCGCTAGACGTATCGTAATCCACTGAACCATCCCGGCCCGAAGCTCGGTCGCGGCGCGATTCCGCCATGCTATAATCCGCAATTGCCTTCATAGTTTCTTGCGTTATCCGGCGGCTTCCGAGGCCGCAAAAACGACTTCCGTTCTGAGGTTTTCCTATGTCTGGCCATTCCAAGTGGGCCACCATCAAGCACAAGAAGGGCGCGCTGGACGCCAAGCGAGGCAAGATCTTTACCCGCCTGATCAGGGAAATCGCCATGGCCGCCAAAAGCGGCGGTGATCCCGACAAGAACCCGCGCCTGCGCACCGCTATTGCCGCCGCCAAGGCCGAGAACATGCCCGCCGACAACATCAAGCGCGCCATCCAGCGCGGCACCGGCGAGCTGCCCGGCGCCACCTACGAAGAATTTCAGCTCGAAGGCTACGGACCGGGCGGAGTGGCGGTGCTGGTTGAGCTTTCCACCGACAACCGCAACCGCACCGTCAGCGAGATCCGCCACGCCTTCGGCAAGCACGGCGGCAATCTGGGCGAAGCGGGCTCGGTGGCCTGGATGTTCCATAAGAAAGGCTCCATCATCGTGCCCAAGGCTGCGGCTAAGGAGGACGACCTGACGAACGTGGTGCTGGAGAGCGGCGGGGAAGACCTGCGCGACGACGGCGAGAACTGGGAGATCATCACCGATCCCCACGGCTACGAAGCCGTACTCGAAGCGGTGAAGAAGGCCAACTACCCGGTCGCCACCTCCGAAGTCGCCATGCTGCCCCAGAACTACATCAAGCTGGAAGGGCAGCAGGTCGCGCAGATGATCCGCCTCATGGAGGCCCTGGAAGATCAGGACGACGTGCAGCACGTCTACTCCAACTTCGACGTCGACCTGAAGCAACTGGAGGAAGTCGCCGGCTAGGAACCTGCACGTTCCAAGTTTTTGCGCAGCCGCCTGCGGGCGGCTTTTCTTTTCAGCGGGAAACAGCGGAGGTACGGCTTATGAGCGAATTCCGCGGTGTGTTTCCGTATCTGGTTTCTCCCGTGGATGAGTTCGGCGAGGTTCGTGCGGATGTACTGACGCGGCTGTGTGACGATCTCATTCAGGCCGGCGTGCACGGACTTACGCCTCTGGGGTCGACGGGCGAGTTTGCCTATCTCAGTGGGCCGCAAAAGCAGCGCGTGGTTGAAGTGGTGATCCAGGCAGCTCGAGGCCGGGTTCCGGTGGTGGCCGGCGTCGCCTCCACCACGACTGCCGATGCCACCCGGCAAGCCCGGGAGTACGAACGATTAGGCGCCAGTGGGATTCTGGCGATCCTTGAGGCCTACTTCCCCCTGGGCGATGAGGCTGTGCATGCCTACTTCAAGGCGATTGCGGAAGCGGTCTCGATACCGGTAGTGCTTTACACCAACCCCAGCTTCCAGCGTTCCGACCTGAGCCTGGCGGTGATTGAGCGGCTCAGTCGCGTTGCCAACATCCGCTACATCAAGGATGCTTCCGCCAACACCGGGCGGCTGCTCTCCATTATCAATCGTGTGCAAGGACGTCTGCAGGTCTTCGCCGCGTCGGCGCACATCCCGACAGCCGTGATGTTGGTTGGCGGGGTGGGGTGGATGGCCGGCCCGGCTTGCGTTGCCCCGCGGCAGAGCGTGCAACTGTATGAACTCTGTCATCGGGGGGATTGGACATCCGCCATGGAGCTTCAGCGCCGCCTGTGGAGTTTGAACGAGGCCTTTGCCAAGTACAACCTTGCCGCCTGCATCAAAGGCGCACTGGTTCTTCAAGGATATCCGGTTGGCGCTCCCCTCAAACCGCAAGAACCGTTGTCGGCGGAAGGCATTGAAGAAGTAACACGCGCGCTGGTTGCGATCGGCGCGTTGTAGAGTCATGGCACTTGTCTCGAGCCAGAAGACTCGTGCCGGTCAGGACGTTTCAAGGGTCAGGGGTCCGGTTTTGCGGCAGCCGCCTGCGGGCGGCTTTTCTTTTTGGCCGCATGGGTGGCGGTAGAGACGCAGCATGGCTGCGTCTCTCCACGTCTGGGGGCAGGGAAGCGGATCGCTAGTTGAAGTAGGCCGCGTTCTTCTCGATAAATTCCTTCTTATCTTCCGGCAGGTCGTCGGCGGGATGGAGCGAGTCGGAGGTGCACACCGGCACGCAGGCGCCGCAATCGATGCACTCCCCCGGGTTGACGAACATCTGGGTCGCAGCCTCGAACTGGGGCTCGTCCTTCTTGGGATGAATGCAGTCCACCGGACAGACGTCCACGCACAGCGCGTCCTTGATGCAGGAATCGGTAATCACGTAGGCCATCGGTATCTCCTCGAAAAAAATGTCGGCAAGCTGAGAGTACGGAGAGCGGCGTCCCTCGGGCAGTGATTTGCGTCACGTCGCAGTGTGCAACACATCACCCCGATTTTCCGCACCGAAGTAACCTCGGAGCAGGGAAGCAGGCCCTGTTGGGGCAGTGTCCGAATGCCGATATGGAATGTCCGAAGGTACAAGTTGCAAAGTTTTGCACATGAGGGTGTGTGTTCCTTTTCAACTCCATAGAAGACCGGCACTTAGCGTGGTCGGAGGATTGCGTTTCAAGCAGCGCTGTCCCCCCAGTTCCCCCCAGCGCAACCGGACTCAAAGGAGCGACCATGGGACGTTACCGGAGTAACTGGGCAGGGATTTTGGGGCTGGTGCTAGGGATGGCGTCGGGGATGGCGCGGGCGCAACAGACACCGGTATTAAGCGCCTCCACGTCCACGGCCGAACCGATGATTTCTGCGCCGGAGCCCATCGTTTCCTCGGCGCCTCAGCCGCTGGTGAGTTCCAGCAGCAACGCCCTCCGTATCGTGCCCGCGGCTGCCGGCGAACAACGTGTCGCCGATCGCCAGTATTGGACCCTGGTAGCCTTCACCGCGGGCACCGCGGTGATGGACGGCGAGACGACCATCCGCGGCCTGCAGACCCCGGGACGGCGGGAAATGAATCCGCTGCTGGGATCGCATCCCGACCGGGCCCGTTTCTATACCACCGTGGGCGCCACCGATGCCGCGTTCAGCTACCTGGCCTATCGCCTGAAGCGCAGCGGCCACGACAAGCTCTGGAAGGTGCCGCTGCTCGGCGCCGGCGCCGTGCATCTGGGCGGAGCCATCAACAATCTGGCCTTCTAGAAACCTTTTCTCAAACCCTGTGCTCCGAATGCAGAGACGCAGCCCGTTGCGTCTCTGCCATTTTCTTGGGTGGGCGCGAAAATCCAGAAACCTTGGGTGGCGCGATGAGGCATAATGCGCGACACTGGCGAGGAGGTGTTTGATGGCAATTGGAAAAATCGCCTGCACCCTGGCGCTGATAGGCTTGCTGGCGCAGCTCAGCCCGGCACAGCAGAACAGTCGGAAACCGGGTAGCGGCAAAGTGCGGACATATTACGTCGCCGCCGACGAGGTGGAGTGGGATTATGCGCCGAACGGGATCGACCATATGACGGGCAAGCCGTTCGCCGGCTACGCCAAGGTACATACCGAGCGCGGGCCGCACCGCATCGGCACCAAGTATCTCAAGGCCTGCTACCGGGAATATACCGACGAAAGCTTCCAGAAGCTGAAACCGCGCCGGCCGGGAGACGAGTATCTCGGCCTTGTAGGCCCAGTCCTGCACGCGGAAGTCGGGGACACGATCAAAGTCGTTTTCAAGAACAACGCCACCCACCCCTATAGCATGCATCCGCATGGGGTGGCGTATGACAAATCGTCAGAGGGAACGGCCTACGGGGAAGTGCCTTGGGAGGAGACGGGTGTGGTGGTGCCGGGCAAGACTCATACCTACACCTGGGAAGTCGTCGATCGTGCCGGTCCGCGGCCTGCAGATCCCAGTTCAGTGGTCTGGCTCTACCATTCCCACGTCGTAGAGCCCAAGGACGTCAACGCCGGGCTCATCGGCGCCCTAGTGATCACGCGCCGCGGCATGGCTCGCGCCGATGGCACGCCCAAAGACGTGGATCGCGAATTTGTCGCTCTGTTCATGGCTTACAACGAGAGCCAGAGCTGGTATCTCGACCACAATATCCAGACCTACACCACCGATCCAAAAGGAGTGAAGACGGACGATACGATTCCGGTCGATGAATCGGGCCACTTCTTTCTGACCGGCAGCGGCTTCGCCGATACCACCATCAAGTGGTCGATCAATGGCTACATCTACGGCGACGGCCCCATGATGACCATGAAGCGTGGCCAGCACGTGCGCTGGTACCTGGTGACCCTCGGCGACGGCTTCAACTTTCATACTCCGCACTGGCACGGCAACGTGGTCACCACCGGCGGTGAAACCACCGACGTGGTCTCCATCGCGCCGGCGCAAATGCTCACCGCGGACATGGTGCCGGACAAGATCGGCACGTGGATGTTTCATTGCCACGTGAGCGATCACATGGCGGCGGGCATGACCACGCATTACGAAGTCCTGCCCTGAACCCGGCAGGGTGCGGTGCTGCCCATGGTTGTATTTTTTCATGTCGTTATTAGCGAGGGCCCGGTTGCAGACGCTGAAGATCGTGGGCCTGGTCAACCTGTTCGAGATCTTCAATGACGAAGGCGAAGCGGTCCAGTCGTTCGGCTAGCCGACGGCCGCGCCAGTCTGCCCGCTCCGCCTCCCGGGGGCCGGCTCGCCCGCTCATCACTACCGTCATCTTCGACCTCGACGATACCCTCTACGATTGCTTCGGGCAGCGGGTGAGCGCCGCCCATTTCCGTGCCGCCGAAGCCATGTCTTCCGTCGGCCTGCCCGCCTCAGCAGAGGCTATCTTCCAGGTCCGCATGCAGGCCTTCGCGGACGACCCGCAACTGACGCGGATCGACGAGCACGTGTGCGAGCACTTCGCCGTACCGCCCGCGGCGCGCGACAAGCTGGTGCGCGCTGCCCGCCTCGCTTTCTTCACTCTGCCCGTGGGCAAGCTGGCGCTCTTCCCCGGCACGCTGCCCGT
>JGI12270J11330_10002298_pt1 | contig 14014 bp, 10 predicted proteins | sample PeaSoiMetSII2010_FD_11330 | JGI IMG/M metagenome (IMG submission 11330)
TCGTGACCAAAGCGAATTGTACTCCCGCGTCTCAAAATGAGCGCTGTGGAAAACCCTTTATTTTCAACGGGAGTTCCTTGGATGGTACGGCCTGAAGTCGACTGCGAAATCCGAAAAGGCGGCAGGTGCTACCTCCTTTTTGCCTAGTCCGTCGAGCAGTTCAGGAAAAAAATCGTCGCCCCGTACCCTTCCACAGGGAGCGGCGGTTATTCTCCCAGAGTCGAAGATTTATCGAAAACGGAATCCGATTTGGAGCGTCTAATTTTCAAGGAAATCTGGGGCGCCGAGAATTCATTCCAAGTGGAGCCAAAGCATGTCGGAATCAGCCGTTGTTACCCCTGCAGCATTGGTCGTCGCTCGCCCGGAGCCGGGCGAGTATGCCCCCTACTATGACCGCTACATTTCTCTGGTGCCGGGATCGGCTGGGGCACTTGTGCGACACGGAGCGGATTTTCGCCTATCGCGCGCTGCGCATTGCCCGCGCCGACCAGACGCCGATCGAGGGGTTCGAGCAGGACGACTACGTGCGCAACGGTCCGTTTGCGAATCGTCCGCTGGCCGAGGTGATTGAAGATTACATTGCGGTGCGGCGGGCGACGATCACGCTGTTTCGCAACCTCGATGAAGCGGCGTGGAGCAGGCGCGGCGTGGCCAACAAGAATGAGATGAGCGTGCGGGCGCTGGCGTATCTGATCGCGGGGCATGAGCTGCATCATCGCCGGATTCTGGAAGAGAAGTACTTTGTGGAGCGGTAAGGATACTTCTTCTTCGCTTCGCTCAGAATGACAGGCCTTTTATGTCTCAGCGCGCACTCACCGAACTGCTTCGAGCGCGAGGCGCGCACGCCGATCCCATCGCGTGCGTAGAGGATATTTCCGCCGAGTTGGCGGCACGGCAGGTCGCGGGATTTCCTCATTCGATCGGCCAGCTCGTCTTCCACATGAACTACTGGATGAACTATGATCTGCGCCGCGCAGGCGGAGAGCGGCCGCCCTATCCCGAGCACAATGCGGAGAGCTTTCCGGCGGGGCCGTCGCCTGCGGATGCGGAGGAGTGGGACCGGCTGCGGAGGGACTTCGGGTGGTTTCTGGCGGAGCACGCCCGGCTGGCGGAATCGTCGCGGGCAGAACTGGAGCGCGCGGTGGAAGCTACGACTGAGAGGCACAACGAACTGGCGGGAACTTTAGAGGACATTCTGTGGCAGACAGTGGCGCACAACAGCTATCACATAGGGCAGATTGCGATGATCCGGCGCACGCTGGGGGCGTGGCCACCGCAGGGCGGCGGGGATAGCTGGTAGGGCTTAGGGCACGCATAGATGCGTGCCCTGATAGGAATCGCATTGGTTTCGCCGGCCGTCGAATTACCCACTACCGTGCAAGAGATTTTTCATTCCTTCCATGCAGTTCCTCTTTTTGCGCAGGGCGTTGCACAGTGGAATGGTTTTCCTGGGACGTCCGGCGGTTTTTGCTTGTTGCCTGCATCGGGCTGAAGTACGATGCGACGGAAAGCAGTTCACACCGTTCCCAGCGAGTTCCGCTCGCTGCCTGCCCCCTGGAGGAATCTATGGTTTCACGCTGCAGAGTTCTGCTTCTTTGTGTGGTCGCGTTGACATTGCTGGCATGCTTGCCGGCCAGTGCGCAGGACCAATTTGTCGGCGAAATTCGCTACGTGGCGTTTAACTTCGCACCGAAGGGATGGGCGCTGTGCGATGGCCAGCTCCTGCCCATTGTTCAGAATGAAGCCCTGTTCAATCTGCTGGGCACAAGCTTCGGGGGCGATGGAAAAACCACATTTGCCTTGCCAAACATGCAGGGCCGCGTACCGGTCGGTACGGGCCAGGGGACCGGGTTGACGAACCGCGCACTCGGCGAACAGGGTGGACTGGAGAGCGTCACGCTCACGGTCGCGCAAATGCCTTCGCACCGGCACGGCTTGATGGCTTCGAGCGCGACGGCCAACTCGAAGGCGCCGGCAGGCGACACGCTGGCCGACAGCTCGACTGCCGCAATCTACAGTACGGGGAAACCGAACGTGGCGCTGGCGAGCACGTCGGTCAACACCGCAGGACAGGGCCAGCCGCATGAGAACATGCAGCCCTACCTGGGCATGACCTGCATCATTGCGCTGCAAGGCATCTTCCCGGCGCGGAACTAGCGTCGTCTCAATAAGACCCCGGGGGGAAGGACCACTCACCGCAGGGGCTGAAGCCCAGTATTCATGCGGACCTTGGCGGCACGACTGAAGTCGTGCCCTTCCCAAAGCCATTTACGAGATGGGTTGTAGCCTCCGCGGAATCGCGCCTGGCGGTCTTTGACGCGGCACAGGGGGGCGGCGGGGATAGCTGGTGAAGGCCGCCTCCCGCGTTGTCAGACAATACTGAGCCTGCAATCCGGTGAAGACCGGCTACAGGGGCTGAAGCCCCAACTATTTTCTTGCGTCTTACGCGGCCCTGAAGGGCCGCTCTTCCACGGCGGCAAAAACGGCAGAAGTAGCTGCAGGCGAAAGCAGCATTCGGCAGAATACGTGGAGGCGAAAGCGGGATTCAGCAGGAATGGCTGGAGCCGAAAGCAGCATTGGTCTTCCCGCGGGCTGCCAGCGACGAGATGTGCGCTATGCTGAAAGCTGATGGCTGACAGCTTCATGCTCTCGGATTCGACCATTCTCAAACACATCGCCCGGCAGCCCAAGCGCGCGGCCGGATTCAAGCAACTGGTGCGCGAATTGGGACTGCATGGAGAGGAACGCCGCGAACTGGATGACCGCTTGCAGAAGCTGGTCGCCGGCGGCGCGCTTCTGTCGCTCGGTTCTGATCGCTACGCTCTTCCACAAGCTACGGCTGACAAGAATCTTGTCGCGGGGCGGCTCAGCATGCATCGCGACGGGTTCGGGTTCGTCATTCCTGATCCGCAGTCGCTGAACGCGTCGGGACGGGTTCGGGTTCGTCATTCCCGATCCGCAGTCGCTGAACGCGTCACTCAAGGCGCGGCTTACGGGCGACATCTTCATTGCGCCGCATCTCGTCGGCGACGCCATGCACGGGGACCTCGTGCTGGTGGATATCTCCAACGTGCGGCCGGATGGACGCGCGGAGGGGCGCATTGTGCGGCCGGTGCGGCGGGCGCATCCGACCGTGGTGGGGATTTTTCACTACGGCGGGCGGAGAAACTATGTCACGCCGATGGACGCGAAGATCACGCAGGAGATTGAGATTCCGGCGGGGATGGAGCGGCCGGAGGTGGTAGCGGCGCCGGGTGCGGCGGCTGGCGTGGGGGTGCCTCGTCCCCAGAGCCGAGGCCGGGACGGCCTCGCGACAGCCGGCGGGACGCCGGCGCTACGACGCAAGTCTGTCGATCGCGTGCTGGGGGAGGAAGCGGCGCGGCGGACGGAGTGGGACGATCTGGAGGGCGTGGCCGTCGACGTGGAGATCACTGACTGGCCTTCTCCGACGCAGAATCCGCGAGGGCGGGTGATCGAGATTTTGGGGCGGGAGGATGATTTTGGCGTCGATGTCGAGATCACAATCCGGAAGTTTCATCTGCCGCACCATTTTCCAGCAGCCGCGCTGGAGGAGGCGCAGAATGCGCCCGGCACTATTTCGGCGCGGGAATTGCACCGGCGGCGGGATTTTCGGGACTTGCCGATTGTGACCATCGATGGCGAGACGGCGCGCGACTTCGACGATGCCGTTCTGGTGAGGAGGCTCGAGAGCGGTAACTTCGAATTGCAGGTACACATCGCGGACGTGGCGCACTACGTGACGCCGGGATCGGCGCTCGATCAGGAAGCGCGTCTGCGCGGGACGAGCGTCTATTTTCCCGACCGCGCTGTGCCCATGCTGCCGCTGGAGCTTTCGACCGACATCTGCAGCTTGCGGCCGCAGGTGGACCGGCTGGTGCTGTCTTGCGTGATGGAGATCGACCATCGCGGCGAGATCGTGGGATATGAGTTGAGCGAGGGCGTGATCCGGTCGGCGGAGCGGATGACGTATACGGCGGTAAACGCGGTGCTCGAGGGCGATGCGGCGATGCGCGAGCGGTATGCGCTGCTGGTCGGGAACTTTGAACTGATGCGGGATCTCGCGCTGATCCTGAACCGCAAGCGGGAGCGGCGGGGATCGATTGACTTTGATTTGCCGGAACCGTTCATCGAGTTCGACGAGCTCGGGCTGATGAAGAGCATTGCGCGGTCGGAACGCAACGTTGCGCACCGGCTGATCGAGGAGTTCATGCTGTCGGCGAACGAGTGCGTGGCGCAGCATCTGGAATCGAGGCGGGTTGCGTCGCTGTATCGCATTCACGAGAAGCCGGACGCGAAGCGGGTGTATGACTTCGAGGTGATTGCGGCGACGTTTGGATACTCGCTGGGAGTGGGGGCGCTGCCGATTCAGCGGGTTCCGATGAAGGCCGACCGGCGCGCGGCTTACGGCACGGGCAAGCGCGTGCGAGAGATCGAGGTGCCGAAAGAGGTGCACATCACGCCGCGCATGTATCAGAAGCTGACGGAGAAAATTGCGGGCAAGCCGGAGGAGCGGATTCTGAGCTACCTGATGCTGCGGTCGCTGAAGCAGGCGCGGTATTCGGAGGAGAATCTGGGGCACTTTGCGCTGGCGGCGAGTTCGTATACGCATTTTACGTCGCCGATACGGAGGTATCCGGATCTGATTGTGCATCGGATTTTGAAGGATGTGCTGCGGGGGGACAAACCCGCCGTGCTTCGCCCGGCCGGACAGCCGGGGGCGGCTGTCCCTACACGAGATGTTCTGGAAGGCGAGAAGCCTTCGCCTTGGTCGAAGCGGAGGGTGGTCTCCGCCAGGACGCGGGCAGAGCCTGCCCTGAGCTTGTCGAAGGGAGTGCCCGCGCCACANGAGCCGATGGGCGGGCCGATCGCGGTTGAAGAGTTGCACGAGATTGCGGAGGAGTCGAGCCAGGCCGAGCGGCGGGCGGACGACGCCGAGCGCGCGCTGATGGAATGGAAGAAAGTGAGGTTCATGCAGGATCGGGTGGGCGAGGACTTCGACGGGCTGATCATCAGCGTGACCAAGTTCGGGTTCTTTGTGGAGCTGACTGATTTGTTTGTCGAGGGGCTTGTGCCGCTGAATACTTTGAGCGACGATCGGTACACTTATCACGAGAATACGCGGGAGATTATCGGGCAGCGGTCGCGGAAGAGTTACCGGCTGGGGCAGAGGATTCGGGTGCTGGTGGACCGGATTGATCCGGTGGAGAAGAAGATTCAGTTTGCGGTGTGGGAGGAAGAACCGGCGCAGTCGACGAGGCGGCGCAAGCGAAGTTAGGCTGATCGCGGGCTGCGCCGCTGGACAGCCGAGGCGGCTGTCCCTACATGGGTCATTGGCCGAGGTTTTTGTGAATCTCCGCAGCGATCGCGGCCGTTATCTTCTGCATCTTTTCTTCTGATTCTGCTTCCACCATCACTCGCGCGAGGGATTCCGTGCCGGAATAACGCACGACGACGCGGCCGTTGCCGTCGAGTTCGCGCTCGGCGGCGTGGATTGCGGCTTGCACAGCGGGAACCTGCGCGAACGGAATCTTCTCCCGCACGCGCACGTTCTGAATCTTCTGCGGAAAGACTTTCAGCTCGCCGACAAGATCGGCCAGCGATTTTCCAGTGCGCACGATGATGTCCATGAGGCGGAGGGCGGTGAGCAGGCCGTCGCCGGTGGTGGATTCGCCGTCGCGAAAAATCACGTGGCCGGATTGCTCGCCGCCAAGCGTGGCGCCGGTCTTCAGCATCTCTTCCAGAACATATTTGTCGCCGACGTTGGCGCGCAGCATGCGGATGCCGGAGTTCTTCAGAGCAATCTCCAGACCCATGTTCGACATGGTGGTGGCGACCACGGTATCGGCGTTCAGCTTGCCTTGCGCGTGCAGATCGCGGGCGGCGGCCAGAAGAACGCCATCGCCGTTGACCACGCGGCCCGCGGCGTCGCAGAACAGGGCGCGGTCGGCATCGCCGTCGAAAGTCACGCCCAGATCGAACTGGCCCGCAGATTGCGCGACCATCGTGCCCAGCGTCTCCGGGTGGAGAGCGCCGCAGCCTTCGTTGATGTTCTTTCCGTCGGGCGAGGTGTGAACGAACGTAGCCTGCACGCCCAGGTTGCGAAAGAGTTCCGGCGCCTCGGCAGTCGCCGCGCCGTTGGCGCAATCAATGAGCACGCGCAGCTTGCGGAAATCCGACGGCACGCTCGCCGCCAGCGATTTCACATAGGCGTGGCGGAGTTCTGCTTCGCCGGGCAGAGATGGGGCGGGAACTCTCAGCGCAGTATCGTCGGCGGCGGCCGGATTCTGCAGCAGCGCAAAGATCTCGGTTTCGATGGCCAGTTCGCGGGCGTCGGTGAGTTTGAAGCCGTCGCCGGAGAAAACCTTAATTCCGTTGTCGGTCCAGGGATTGTGCGATGCGGAAATCACGACGCCGGCGGCGAAGTCGCGCGAGCGCGCCAGGTAGGCCACGCCCGGGGTAGTGATCACGCCGGCGCTGTGCACATCCACGCCCACCGCTCCCAGGCCTTCCGCGACGCGGTCGGCAATCCAGCGGCTGGATTGGCGGGTGTCCTGGCCGATGACCGCCTTGGCTCGGGGCACGGCGCGCATGAGATCGTGGCCCAGAGCGCGGCCAATGAGATTCGTGCTCTGTTTGGTAAGGGGGAATTCGCCGGCCACGCCGCGAATGCCGTCGGTGCCGAACAGTTGCCGGGTTTGCTGGGTCATGAGAAGGATTCCGGAAGGTGCAGGAAGACGAGCAACAGAGATGATATATGAGAACTCCTCGGAAGGAGAAAAGCAGGTTCCTCCTTTCGCTTCGCTCAGGGTCGGAATGACAGAACTCCGCAGCGGGTTCTGAGTTCAATGCGCTGACGCGCTGCCTACCTTCTGTACGGTCACGGTCACGCGCACCGGCGTGGGTTGCACCACCTGTACCAGCGAATCGGAGACGTACACATTGGTGCTGAACACCTTGCTGCCCATGGTACCGGTTGCATCGATCGGATCGGTGGTGGCGGCGTCGATTTTCTCGACGTGGTGGCGGGGGCCGGTGATGGTGATGCGTTCGGGATCGGCCACGACTTTGACGATCTGCTCGCCGTTGGTGAAGTTTCCCGTCACCCGCGGATGAATCTCCACGTCGCGAGTCAGCCGGGTATCGAATGACAAATGCAGCTGACTGGGCACAACCTGGACTACGGTCACCTCGCGGGGATGACGAACCTGCTGCGAGGTCAGATCATAGGTGTGCTCTTCGGGTTTAGCGTTGGCCAGGTCGATTTCCGCGTGCACCTCTCTGGCCTGCAGGGCGCGGATGATGCGCTCGGGACCGCGCACGCGGATTTGTGCTTCGGGAATGACCTCGGAACTGATCTCGAGATGCGGCGGAACATTTTGAAAGACGATGGGCGCGCGCAGCGCGACTTCCGCGCGTTCCTCGTCGCGGGAGATGAGGAACCAGAGTCCCGCAGCCAGCAGCAACGAGAGAACCTTCAATCCGAAGTTATGCAGGACGTAACGCCGGAAGAAAGCGATCATGGCCGCGGCTCCGAATCTGCGCCGGGCTCGGCGCTGCGCTGCGCGGCCTCACGAAAGGAAGAATCGCCCGCCGCGTCCGAATCTTCGCCGTTCTGCGCAAAGGGAGTGGGCAGGGTTACCGGCGCCATGTAGCGGCGCAGTTCGCTGCCCAGCCGTTCGCGCAGTTGTTCGACCGTGAGATCACGCTCAATGTTGCCGCCGACTGCGAGGCTGATGGCGCCGGTTTCCTCGGATACGATGACGGCGATGGCGTCGGTTTCCTCGGTGATGCCGATGCCGGCGCGGTGGCGCGTGCCCAGCTGGGTGGAGAGGAGAGGATTCATGGAAAGCGGCAGAAAACACGCGGCGGCGGCGATGCGATCTTTTTGAATGATGACAGCGCCGTCGTGGAGCGGCGCGCTGGGACGGAAAATCGTGGCCAGCAGGTCGTAGGAAAGACGGGCGTCGAGCGGAACCCCGCTTTCGATGTGAGTGCGCAGCCCGATTCTGCGCTCGATCACCACCAGCGCGCCAGTCTGGTGCTGGGAAAACAGATTCGCCGCCAGAACGATGTCGTCGTAGGCATCGCTCTCGGCTGGCGCTCCAGCCAGGAAGCTCAAACGCCGTCCCAGGTCGGCCAGCATGTGACGAATCTCGGATTGAAAAACTACGATCAGGGCAAACACGAAATAGGGCAGGACCCAGCTGACGGCCCAGCTTAGAGTGGTGAGCTTCTGGGTCGGCGCCAGGTAGAAAGCCAGGGCGACGGCGGCGAGACCGGCGAGCATGGGCGCGGTACGAGTGCCCCGGATCATCACCAGCACCTGGTAGATGAGCACGGCTACAAGAAAAATGTCGAGCGCCGCCCATGCCGCTTGCGACCATGACGTGAAGAGGGGCGTCACTCGAGTGTCTCTCCTGGCGCGGATTGGTTGGGAAAATCCATTGTAATGCGGTTCAAGTGTAATGCGGTTCAACCTTGCTTTTTCGTCACGGTGGCCCGAATCTCGCCGTGAGCGAGGCGCGCGGAGATCTCGTCGCCCGTCTTCACCCGGCGCGCATCTTTGAGCAACTGGCCGCCGGCATCGAACACCAGCGCGTACCCGCGATCCAGGATGGCCAGCGGGGACAGCGACGCCAGAGCAGTCTGCAGGCGCTCGCTCTTCACCTTGTGTTGCAGCAGGACGTTGCGCATCACGGATGCCAGGGCCGAGGTCTGGCTGACCAGCTCGCGGCGCATGCCGGCCAGGATCAGGCGCAGGTCGTAGTGACGCACTGCCGCCGAGATCATCTCCCAGCGGCGCCGAGCCTGCTCGAGCAACAGGCGCTGGGCGAGTTCCAGGCGATGTGTGAGGTCGTCGAGCTTCTGCTCCCGCTGATGGATGAGTTCGGTGATGCGGGCGAAGGCGCGGTGCTGGGCCAGTTCGGTGAGGGCCTGGCGTCCCATCAGCAGGCGGTAACGCATCGCCCGGGCGAGGCGTGCGTGCAGCGCGGCGGCTTGATCTTCGATCTCCTGGCGAGAACAGATCACCAGCTCGGCGGCTGCCGAAGGCGTGGGGGCACGCAGGTCGGCGACGAAGTCCACGATGGTGAAATCGGTCTCATGACCGACGGCGGAGATAACGGGAATCTCGGATGCAGCCACGGTACGCGCCAGGCCTTCATGATTGAAGGCAGCCAGGTCTTCGGCCGAGCCTCCACCGCGGGCGACGATGACTACATCGACATTGTGGTGCTGGCTGAAGTAACGGATGCCTGCGGCCACTTCCTGCGCCGCTGCATCGCCTTGCACCTGCGCGGGAAAGATGAGCACATTGACCGAGCGATGGCGCCGTTGGAGCACGTTGAGGATGTCGCGCAGAGCGGCGGCCTGAGTTGAGGTCACGACCCCGATGCGAGCCGGCAGCGACGGAATCGGCTTCTTGCGCTCGGCGGCGAACAAGCCCTCGGCTTCCAATTTCGCCTTGAGCTGCTCGAAAGCGAGCTGCAGTGAACCGGCGCCTTTGGGCTCCATATACTCGGCGGAAATCTGGAGTTCGCCGCGATCCTCGTAGACGGTGACGCGTCCGCGGACAATGACCTGGAGGCCGTCGGCAGGGCGAAAACGCAGCAGCCGCGCCGCCGAGCGGAACATGACCACACGCATCTGCGCGTTGCCGTCTTTCAGCGTGAAATAGAGATGACCGGATTCGGGCGCGCGGAAATTGGAGACTTCACCTTCCACCCATGCGTCGGAATACTCCCGCTCGATGTGAGTGCGGACGGCGGCCACCAGGTCATGGACCTTCCAAACGCGCCGTTCTGGCGCGCGGAAGTTGAAGCCCATCTGGTCGGCGAGGGAGGACATTGCGGGCAGTGTACCGCAGGTGGAGGAGCAAGTCTCTTCACCTGGCGCTTCGGCGGCTGGCGGGAGGCTTGGTTCCAACGATCCCCACTTCTCGCGCATAGAACGCGCGAGAAATGGGGCACCCGGGGTTGGTGGGCGCTCCAGACGCTATAATTTCCGCGCAGAGACTTCAAACCTATGGACCTGGAACAAAAAGTCGCGGAACTCAAGAGGCGCAACCAGCTGGCCGAAGACGGCGGCGGCGCCAAGCGGCGCGAGCGGCAGCACAAAGAGGGCAAGATGTCGGCGCGCGAGCGCATCGAGTTTTTGCTCGATGAAGGCACGTTCGAGGAGACCGACAAGCTGGTCACGCATCGCTGCAACGATTTCGGCATGGCCGAGCAGAAGATCTACGGCGACGGGTTTATCACGGGATACGGGCGGATTGAAGGCCGGCTCGTCTATGTGTTTGCGCAGGATTTCACCGTGTTTGGCGGATCGCTCTCGGAGGCGAACGCCGGGAAGATTGTCAAGATCATGGATCTCGCGGCGAAGATGGGCGCACCCGTGATCGGGCTGAATGATTCGGGCGGGGCGCGCATTCAGGAAGGCGTGATGTCGCTGGCGGGCTATGCCGACATCTTTCTGCGCAACACGATTTACAGCGGAGTGGTGCCGCAGATTTCGGCGATTATGGGGCCATGCGCCGGTGGGGCTGTGTATTCGCCGGCGATCACCGATTTTGTGCTGATGGTCGACAAGACTTCGTACATGTTCATCACCGGGCCGGACGTGATCAAGACGGTGACGATGGAGGAAGTGACCAAAGATCAACTCGGCGGCGCGATGACGCATAACGAAACTTCAGGCGTGGCGCACTTTCTGGCGCATGATGACGCCGAATGTCTGTCGATGGTGCGCGAGCTGCTGAGTTTTGTGCCCTCGAACAATCTGGATGATCCGCCGCGGAAGGCTTCGACTGACCCCGCGGATCGCGCCGACGCGGCTCTCGACAAGATTGTGCCGGCGCAGTCGAATCTACCCTATGACATTAAAGATGTGATTCATGCCGTGGTTGACGACGGATATTTCTTCGAGGTGCAGGAGCACTACGCGAAAAACATCGTCGTGGGATTTGCACGGCTTGACGGGCGCAGTGTGGGAATTGTGGCGAACCAGCCGGCGGTGTTGGCGGGCACACTGGATATCAATGCATCAGTGAAAGGGGCCCGGTTTGTGCGCTTCTGCGACTGCTTCAACATTCCGCTGGTGACGTTTGAAGATGTGCCGGGATTCTTGCCGGGGACAGCACAGGAATATGGCGGCATCATCAAGCACGGAGCGAAGCTGCTGTTCGCCTTCGCGGAGGCGACCGTGCCCAAGGTTACGGTGATCACGCGCAAGGCGTACGGCGGCGCGTATTGCGTGATGGCGTCGAAGCACATTCGCACCGATGTGAACTACGCGTGGCCCACGGCAGAGATTGCGGTGATGGGGCCGGAGGGCGCGGTGGATATCGTGTACAAACGCGAGCTGGATGCCGCGGCAAATCGAGAACAGGTGCGACGCGAGAAGATTGAAGAATTCCGGGACCGGTTTGCCAATCCTTACGTCGTGACCGATCGCGGATTCGTGGATGCAGTCATCCAGCCGCGGGAGACGCGGAAAAAGCTGATCCAGGCGCTGGCCATGCTCGAAACCAAGCGCGACAAGAACCCGCCGAAGAAGCACGGGAACATACCGCTGTAGCGGAGCGGGCCAATTGCGGTCAAAACCAGGCCTGAGGCGCGGTCTTTGCTGACAATTCCAGACACTTCTTTACATAACGTCCGCGCGACTCATTCGTCTATGCTGTGTTCGAGATGTTGACGTTTCCCCTGCCAATGCGTACTCGAGGTGCAATCGTATGCAAACGGCTCGCTTCGTCACCCGTCTGTTCACCGTTCTGATCACGATCACAGCTGCTCTCTCCCAAGCACAAATTCACTCCCGGCTGGTTGCCCAGCCGATCGACGAAACGAAACTCGTCACGCTGCACGGCAATGTGCATCCGCTGGCCCAGGCGCGGTACGCCCTGGGCGCCGTGAGCCCGGATGTGCCTGTGCGGCGGCTGCTGGTGTTGCTGAATCGGCCGCCCGAGCAGGAAGCCGCGCTGGCGCGGTACATGCAGGATGTGCACACGATCGGTTCGCCGACCTACCACAAGTGGCTTACGCCCCAGCAGTTTGGCGAGCGCTTCGGGCCTGACGATTCCGATGTGCAAGCCGTTTCTGACTGGCTTAACGCCAAGGGATTTCAAGTGGCGGGCGTGTCGAAAGCGAAGACGCTGATTGAGTTCTCCGGCAGCGTGGGGCAGGTGAACGAGGCTTTCCATACCCGGATTCACGGGTACCAGGTCAATGACGAACTGCACGACGCCAATGCCAGCGACCCGCAAATCCCGGAAGCGCTGTCGGGAATCGTACGCGGACTCTCGCCGCTCAACGATTTCCATGCCCGGCCTGCAATTCATGTTGCGGGGCCTGCCCATCTCGACCCCGCCACGAACCGAATTACACCCGAGTTCACGTTGACTGGCCAGAACGGGGATTTTTTTGGCGTGGGTCCGGAAGATTTCGCCACGCAGTATGATCTGGCGCCTCTATATGCGGCCGGGATCAACGGGAGCGGGAAAACCATCGGCATCATCAATGTGTCCAATGTCGACATGTCGCGGGATGAGGCCTATCGCAGCCTGTTTAACCTGACCAGCAATCCGGCGCAAGTCGTGGTGGATGGCGGCGACCCGGGCATGAACGATGCCGCCGTGGAGTCTTACCTGGATATTGAGGCGGCGGGAGCGGTGGCGCCGGGCGCGACGGTGAATCTGTATATCGCCGCAGCCGATGGCATAAACGCTCCTTTGATTCTCGCGGCGGCGCGGGCGATCTCAGACAATCAGGCGGACGTTCTCAGCATCAGCTTCCTGGAATGCGAAGCCAATCTCGGCGTCAGCGGCAATCAGATTTTGAACTCGCTCTGGCAACAGGCCGCAGCTCAGGGCCAGACCGTCTTCGTCGACACCGACGACAGCGGCTCGGCGGGCTGCGACAATCCCAATACTCAGGCTGAGGCCACGCAAGGGCTGGCCGTGAACGGTTTTGCCACCACGCCGTGGAATGTCGCGGTGGGAGGAACCGATTTCTTCTATTCCGACTACGCCGGCGGAGCTCCCAGCGCGGCTTCGCATTGGAATTCCACCAACGACGCGAGCAAGGGTTCCCTGAAGGCTCCTTTGCCGGAGCAGGTATGGAACAACGTGTTCGGTTTCGACGTGGCGCCGGACAATGCCTTCATTGTTGCCGGCGGCGGCGGCGTCAGTACCGTTTATGCAAAACCGTCGTGGCAAACGGGATCGGGAGTGCCCAGCGACGGCCAGCGTGACATCCCCGATGTTTCCCTGTTTGCCGCCAACGGCGCCAATCTTTCGGGATGGGTCATCTGCGTCAACCCCGGGGATTGCACGGCTGATTCCACGGGGCAGATTCCCGTTTTCATAGTCGGCGGGACTTCGGCTTCCACGCCCGCGATGGCGGGCATCATGGCTCTGGTCAATCAGAAGCATGGACGCCAGGGGCAGGCGAACTACGTTTTGTATCCGCTGGCGAAGCAGATGCCGACCGCGTTTCATGACATCACGATAGGCGGCAACAACGTGCCTTGTGTTCCGGCCTCGCCCGATTGCGTGGTGGGAACGGGAACTACCGATAAGGGCCTGAACACTTTGTCGGGCTACTCGGCCGGAACGGGCTACGACCTGGCGAGCGGCCTGGGCAGCATCGATGCCGATGTGCTGGTCAGCAACTGGGGCAACATCACTTTTCTGCCCACGATCACCACATTGCAGCTTTCTTCCACCACGTTTACGCACGGCTCGCCGGTGACGTTCACCGCCGATGTCACACACAGCGCAGGCAGCGCAGCACCGTCGGGCAACGTTTCGATTGAGACCAACTCGCCCGTGCCGTTTAATCAGACACAAGGCATCCTGACGCTGGGAGGCAACGGGACGGGCAGCAGTACGCTCGGCACTCTGCCCGGGGGCAGCTATCAAGTTTGGGCGAGTTATCCCGGCGACGGCGTGTATTCCGGGGGCACGTCCTCGCCCGTGTCCGTCACGGTAATGCCG
>JGI12270J11330_10002301_pt1 | contig 14008 bp, 9 predicted proteins | sample PeaSoiMetSII2010_FD_11330 | JGI IMG/M metagenome (IMG submission 11330)
TCTCTGCCGCCGACTTTGCGGCGCGGTGAACGGTCATTTCGAGCTTACTTTGCTCTCACAAGGTCGGAAATACGCCTGTGGATAACTGACCGAGACAGCGATGCCCTTTTCGACCGCCCGCCCTATTGCAGACAAGCCACTTAGAGACGAGAGTCGGCCCGCCGGCGTCCGCCAGAATCTTTGCGTGACCAGGGCCGTCAGATCGCGGTTCAGCCCTGCACGGGAAGCTGCTGGAGCTGGCTCCAAATCCTCGCCCAGAGTTCCACGTAAGGGTAACCTCTGGCCAGCGCAATCCACACCTTCCGTACCGTCACCCGGATCAGCGCCCCGATCTTCAGCACCTTTAGCCGAATCGTGGTCGCCTGCGCCTGGGCGAGCTCCGTCCCCTTCAAGCCCAGCCGTCGCAGCGCCTCTAGCAACAGGTACGCGAGGGAGGAAAAGTACAGCCGGATCTGATTGCTGCGCAGGAACGCCGTGCTCGTCCGGTCTGCAAACAGCATCAACTGCTCTTTGATGCGGTTCTCCATCTCTCCCCGCGCGCAGTACAACTCTTCGTACAAACGGCGCGCTTCCCAGACCTCCCGTCCCAACGACGTCACTACAAAACGCGGATTCGCGCCCTTCTCCAGGTGCTCCGCCTTCCCCACCACCCGTCGTGCCCGCGACCAACTGTCGCGCGTCTGATAGCTGAACTCCTGGAACCGCCGCGCCGCTTTCCCCGTCTGCTGATACTCGGCGGCGGCTTCTTCCTGTGCGCGGAGGATCTCCGCCTTCAACCGATCGTTCTTCGCCAGCCCCAGCACATAATCGATCCCCTCCTCTTCGCACCACTTCATCAGCTCTTCCCGGCAGAACCCCGAGTCCCCGCGCAGCGTGATCTTCACCCCCGGCCAAGCCTCCCGAATCTGCTTCACGATCCGTTGCAATTCCTCCACGCACCCCGCTGAGGCATCGCTATTCGCCACCCGCAAGCGCGCGCACAGCAGCGCATCCCCGCAGAAGATATACAGCGGCAGATAACAATAGTCCCCGTAATAGCCATGAAAGAACCGCCCTTCCTGGCGCCCATACAGCGGATCGTCGGTGGCTTCCAGGTCGAGAACAATCTCCTGGGGCGCTTCCGCGTGAGAGTTAAGAAAGACCTCCACCAGCAACCGATCCACCGCTGCTGCATCCAGCACAATCTTCTTGTACCGCTCCTTTTCGTCCACCTTCGCTTTCGTCAGCTCCAAACGATTCAGCGTGCTCTTGCCGGCCAGCGCTTGGCCACGATCCCGCTCCCGCGCCCGGCTCTCTCCCGTGGGATCTTGCTTCTCGGCCAGCACCGCCAGCAGCGGATCCCGCCGCATCTCGTCGTGATCGTTCAAATCCTCGTACCCCAGCGCCAGCCCGTACACCCGCTGTGCCACCAACTCCCGCACCGTGTGCTCGATCCGCTCCACCTTCCGGTGGTCCCTGAAGCAGGCCGCAAACCCCGCCACGATCCCGGTGCGCTTCTCCACCTCGCGCAGCAGCAACCCTCCCCCGTCACTCGTGATTGTGCCACCGTCAAATCCCACTCGAACTTCCCGCGTACCCAAGGGGTGAAATTCAAAAAGCTTTCCGCTACACTCTGTAGTCATAAGGCTGTCTCCTTTTTCTGGCGCAAGTTTTTCTCAACAAAACGCTTATGCCAGAAGAGACAGCCTTTTTCAATTCTTTAGCGAGAAATGCGGGCTAGGTTCATCTTGCGGTCGGGTATGCCGCTGCCTACGAACCAGTGCCCAGAAGATGAGTAGGTGGAGCAGAGAGCGGACTTCAAATCAGGCTGGCCGCAGCCGGACCCCTTTGATTAAGGAGGCTGGTCCCGAGAACCGGTGCGAATTGCACCAGAATACGAACCTCTAAGACCGGCTTTAGTTACATCCGTGCAATCAGAAAAGCTTCGGTTGCAGGTCTCTTTTCGTAGATGTTAGTGCTTTTCGGGTCTTATCGATTTCCTCCGCGAGCTGCTTCTCATCGGGCAAGGCAAGTTTGTACTCGCTGGCAAGAACTTTGTTCTTGAGATTACCCAGCGCGTAGTAGGCCACCGCATCGTTTCTTTCCGAACAGAGGATCAGACCTACGGGCGGATTCTCGTCGGGCAAGGTCCAGTGCTCGCGCGCATAGTTGAGGTAGAGATTCATCTGCCCGGCGTCGGCATGGCTGAAGCGCCCGATCTTAAGGTCGATAATGATGAGACAGCGAAGCCGGCGATGATAAAAAAGCAAGTCAATGCGGTACCACTCGTCTCCAACCCGAAGGCGGCGCTGGCGGCCCACGAAGGCAAATTCGTTCCCGAGTTCAAGCAGGAAGTGTTCCAGGTGCCGAATGAGCGCTTCTTCCAGCACATTTTCGGAGTACTCGTCTTTGAGACCGAGGAATTCCAAGACCAACGGGTCCTTGATCTCCTCCTCTGGCGTCACGTAGTCAGCCTCCAGGGCTTGCCGACCCTTTCTGAGCAATGCTCCTTTCTTGCGGGAGAGCGTCATGCGTTCGTAGAATTGGCTGGAAATCTGGCGGTCAAGCTGGCGAACCGACCATCCCCCGCTCAAGGCTTCCCTTTCATAGAAGGCGCGGGCTTCGCAGTTCTTAACGGAGAGCAGTCGAACGTAATGCGACCATGGAAGCGGGAACCGCCGGGCCTGCGCAAGAAGCTGGGCCACGCCGGAGAGCAGCGCTGAATAGGATTCATCTATCGGAGAAATCTCGCGCTGTTTGGTCATGTCTCTTTTCTCAGGGGATTGAACTAACCCGCAAAGACGCATTTGTCGAAATCAGGTCGGGTGGAGCGCTATTCCCACGACTGAGTTCCCCTTGAACATGATACTGCCTTCCAGGATTTCGAGCTTGACCTCCCTGTAGGAGCTTCAGTGGTGCATTCTGGGTTGGTCCTCGGACTTCTCAGAAGTTGCCAGGGGGAGACTGCGGGTGTAAACTCTCGCCGGCTGGCGTCCTCAGCGGCGTCCCGGCCACAGTACCTAGGGGTGGAGGGGTAATTCATGGAAAAAGTGCGCGTGGGAATCATTGGGAGCGGCTTTGTCTCCCAGATTCATGCGGAAGCATTTCAAGAAGTGCCCGAGGCGCAGCTCGTCGCCAGTTGCGGAGCGGATGCGGTGGGGGTTGCGGAATTCGCGCGGAAGTGGAAGGTTCCCTCCAGCACGACGGACTACCGTCAACTGCTCGAGCGCAAGGATATTGACATGGTCGTGCTGGGTATTCCCAACGACCTGCACCGCGAGGTCGTGGTGGCGGCGGCGGAGGCGGGAAAGCATATCGTCATCGAGAAACCTTTGGCGCACACACTGGAGGCGGGCCGCGCCATGGTGGCGGCCTGCCGGGAGCACCGGGTCAAACTGATGTACGCCGAGACGATCTGTTTTTCGCCCAAGTACGCCCGCGCCAAACAACTGGTGGAGGAAGGTGCCATCGGTAAGATGTATATGATCAAGCAAGGCGAGAAGCACTCCGGCCCGCACTCGGACTGGTTCTACGACATCCATCGCGCCGGCGGCGGCGCCATCATGGACATGGGCTGCCACGGTATCGAATGGTCGCGGTGGATGTACGGCAAGCCCAAGGTGAAGAGCGTCGTCGCGCATTGCCAACGCGTCTTCCACCAACGTACCCAGGGCGAAGATAATGCCGTAATCATACTGGAATTCGAAGGGGGAGGGATTGCCGTCATCGAAAACAGTTGGGTCAGGCACGGCGGTATGGATGACCGGATTGAACTGTATGGAACTAGTGGGGTGGTTTACTGCGACCTGCTGCATGGGAGTTCGATGGAAACCTACAGCGTGGATGGTTACGGGTACGCCATGGAAAAGTCCGGGGACACAAAGGGTTGGACATTCACGGTTTCCGAGGAAACGCACCTTTACGGTTTCCCCCACGAGATGCGCCACTTCACGCAATGTGTCTTGAATGATCAGCCGCCCCGCGAGACCGGTGAAGACGGCGAGGCGACGCTGGAGATTATCTATGCGGCGTATGAGTCAGCCGGTATCGGGCGCAGAATCAATTGGCCTTACGAGCCGAAGGACCCCTGTGCGATTCCTGTAAACCTCTGGCTGGGAACTTGACTGCCTGACGGTTCTGGAATAAGGGCAGGGTTTCGACCTGGTGGGTGCACGAAACTTTTTTCGTGGAGAGGCTAAACACTCTGACGCAGGCCGGGAACCGGGTGGCAAGAGGCCGGGAAGGGAGGTTCTGGATCGAGAAGGATGCCGTGGGTGGCGCCGACATCCCGCCTTGCGGGACCGTTAAGAAGCCAGGACGGGCCATGGATAGGACGCGGTGACACAGGTGTTGCGCGTGTCCGTGGGGCGCCCCGATGCATCGGGGCGCCACCCGCGATGTCATGGTAAGAGCAAGAGCATAATCAACGTTCTCGTGCTTTAGTCGTTGATTGCCTGATGACAAGCTGCGGTCTGACCTGACGATGGACGGACCCTAGTGGTTTGCCATTACTTCGTACAGCGCGTACTGCTTCCACAAGAATCTCTGCGCCCATTGAACCCAGTTTTTCCATCCCTTCGCGGACAGTAGTGAGAGCAGGATTGTAAAACGCGGCTGCGGGAATATCGTCAAAGCCTACAACGGAACAATCTTCGGGTACCCTTATACCGGCGCTCACTAGCGCGCGAATGGCGCCAAACGCCGCCATATCATCAAAGGCCACGAGGGCCGTAAATGCACGCTTGCGGGGCAATAACTCCTTCGTGAGCGCATAGCCCCCTTCGTAGGAAGAAAAAGGACTGGTGAGAGTCAGAACCAATTGGGGGTCCAACGCCAGTTTGGTTTTCTGCATGAAGGAACAGATGCCTTTCCATTGGCACGCGGAGTCCACAATCATTTTTGGTCCCCTGATAAACGCGATCCGGCGGTGGCCAAGCGCGCACAGATGCCGCAGAGCCATATGTGCTCCAACTTCGTTATCTGTTGCGACCCAGTTCATCAAACTCCCTTCAAGTTGTCGCCCGAGAATCACGCAGGGTATTCTCCGCTTCTCAAAGGCCTCAAGAAGGTCGGTCTCAAAGTAAAGCGAATTAGCAAGGGTGATGAGACCCTCTACACGCCGCTCCAACAAGCTGTCCAAGTAACGTCTGAAGAGTATCCGGCTGTTCTGGATATCCGTCAAAAACCAAAGAAATCCGGACTTTTTCAACTTCGTCGCTATGCCCCTGAGGATCTGGGAGCAATACGGGTCTGTAAGGTCGGGCACCATGACACCAATCGTCTGGCTCCTTTGACTTCGCAAAGCTCGTGCGAAGGGGTCAGGATGGTAGCCGAGGCTCTGAGCGGCATGTCTGACGCTCGACTTGGTGGTGTCGGGAATGTGGCGGGCTAAGGGAGCGTTGTTCAGCACCGCGGAAACCGTGGTTGGCGAATAGCCACACTCCTTTGCCACGTCTCTGATCGTGATCATGTCATGCCTTTCCGCACAGAAATTCTTGATCGACGAACTGAAAAACACCTCTCAAGCGGGGGCTGCAAACTCAGCGTCACGCGCCCTCGTCAGACTATGGTTGCACAGTTTTAGTAAATCTGTAAATACCGAAGATTTTGCTTGACACACGGGGCTTTTGAAGTATCATTGCATCGGTTTAGTAAATCCGTAGAGGGAGGAACCATGAGAGGAGTGCGAAAAGTTGGGGGTTGCGGCCGGGGTGTGTCCCTGTTGCTGCTTCCTCTATGTTTCTTTGTAGTGCGAGTTGGGCTGGTCTTCGCCCAACTCCCTAGCACCGGGTTTAGTGGTGTTGTTTCGGATTCCACAGGCGCAGTTATCCCGAGGGCTCCAGTAACCGTCGTTTCTCAAGCAACGGGCTTTGCCCAAACCATTGCTACTAATGAGGTTGGGGTCTATTCATTCCCTGATTTGGCACCCGGTCTTTATCAAATCTCAGCGGAGGCGGCGGGTTTTAGAAAGGCCGTCGCAACGGAGGTTCGGCTCTATGTCGGGCAGATGCTTGTCCAAAACTTTCGACTTGAGGTGGGGGCAACGACCCAATCGGTCACGGTGACAGGCTCCGCACCTCTCCTCCGGCAAACCACTTCCGACGTAGGTACAGTCATTGAAGGCAAGGGCTTAACCGAAATTCCGCTCAACGGCAGAAATTTTCTTCAGTTGGACCTCCTTTCCCCAGGAGTTACCCGATCAAAGAATAGCAATACGTTCGATGCCGTAGTGATTAACCCCACGCAACAAAGTTTCAACGTCAATGGTCAGAGGGGCGACTACAATCGCTACCTGTTGGACGGCACCAGCATCAAGGAGTATCAACACGGCTCGAACACATTCTCTCCCAATGTCGACGCCGTGCAGGAATTTGAGGTGGCCACGAGCAACTACGCCGCTGCGTTCGGCACCGAAGCGGGTGCCCAAGTTGACCTAGTCACCAAGTCTGGTACAAATAACTTGCACGGAGACATTTTTGAGTTCCTGCGCAACAACCAGCTTGACGCGAGAAACTTCTTCTCTCAGACGCAGGGCGCAGAACCTTTGAAGCGGAACCAATTTGGCGCGACTGTGGGTGGTCCCTTCTCTTTTCCACATGTTTACAGTGGCAAGGATAAGACTTTCTTCTTCCTTGCGTGGGAGTCCTTTCGGGAGGCAAAAGTGATCCCGCAGCTCGGAAATTATCCCACCCCAGCGGAACTCGCCGGAAACCTTTCAGATATGGCCACGCCGGGAAACCCTGTAATCGACCCGTACAGCGGGCTACCTTTCGCGAATAATGTCATTCCCCCAGGTCGAATCCCTTCCACCTTGGAACCGTTCCTTCAAAATGGGATCGGACAGGGCCCCTGGATCCCTGCTCCGGATTCTCTGGTGCCGGGGGCCAACTACTACCTAGCGGACACAAGAAGATTCTCCAATGATCAGGGAATCGCGAGAATCGATCAAAGGATCGGCAACAACACATTCATTTTCGGGCGCTATGCCATCAATGATGCGCGGCTCTTGAACCCAAATATAAACCCCAATTGGCATTATGCCCAAGCCAATCGGGGGCAATCTGCTGCATTCCATCTTGCTCGAAGCGTAAAGGCCAACCTCGCGAGCGAGTTTACCTTCGGGTGGTCTCGCTTCCACCAAGCCGAGGCTGCAACCACCGCATTCAAGGACGACATCACCAACAAGATTTTGCAGATTCAGGGCAACTCCACATTCCCGGACTCTGATTCAGCCCCGGGGTGGAACCCGGCAGGTTATTCCGGACTCGGTGAGGGTACGCCTGGGCCTCGAAGGTGGAGACCGGACATCTTCGAATTTCGCGGAGCCTTCACCGGGACGCTGGGGCGTCACAGCTTGAAGTGGGGCATGGATTTTCAACGGTTCTTGGACACATTTCAGGAGATCGAGGTCCCCAATGGAATTAATGGTTTTGACGGTCGGTTTAGCGGATATCCGCTCGGCGATTTTCTGTTGGGTCTCCCTGCCAGTACTTTGGCTCTGCCAGGTCCGTTCGATCCGCAGCAAAGGTATTCCGGCTTAGCTCCTTATGTCCAGGACGATTGGAAGATTACTAGCCACCTAGTGCTGAACCTTGGGTTGCGGTACGAGTGGTTCGGAGTGCCCTTTTCTAATAACCGGAGCATTGGTAATATCTACTTTGGCCCCAACCATGCCTACCCTCAATTGGTGGTTTCGGATGGGGCGAAGCCGATTACTTTCGAAGGCCAGCAACAGACTTTTTGGACCGGGATGCCATTTGTCACTGCCAGCAAGGTGGGATTGCCTGAGAATTTGGCTTACAATCAAAATACCAACTTCGGGCCGCGCGTTGGTTTCGCCTATTCGGTGCCAACACTTCGAAATACCGTTATTCGCGGTGGTTATGGGATCTTCTATCAAAGCGATATCGAGGACAAATGGGTTGAAACCTCGATCGACCCACCGTTTGTGAAAGCCTTCCTCTTTGCTCTAGACCAGACGAATTTCCGCCAGTTCAATTGGTTCAACCCTTACGCGGACGCTTCGATAGCTGCCGCTCAGGTATACGGAAATGATATTCACTTCAAACGAGGACAGATAAAGGCTTGGAATCTTTCGCTGGAGCACACAACATTGGGGACTTTGTTTTCGGCCGCCTACGTTGGCAACATGGACACACATCTGCCAAGCTACCTATTCCCGAATCAAGCAACGGCTGGTCCTTCGTCGGTACCGATTCCATCGCGACAGCTCTGGCCTGGAGCGGGCACAATCAATCTGGCAACATATGACGGGACCTCAAGTTACCACAGCCTTCAGCTAAAGGTTCACAGAACCTTTTCTAACGGGTTTGCCCTCCTAGCCGGCTACACCTGGAGTAAAGATATCGATGACACCGGCGGAACAGATGTCGGCGAGGGAGAGCGTGGCTATGGCTACCAGAACTCCTACGATCGACGCGATATGCGAGGTCTAGCGGCTCAAGACATCCGTCATAGGTTTGTCGCCAGTTACACTTATGAACTGCCCTTCGGCCGCGGGAAGCACTTCTTAAACCGGCGTGGCGCTCCCAGCGTGCTGCTGGGCGGATGGCAGACGAGCGGCGTTACCACTTTCCAAAGCGGGAGCCCCTTCACTGCCCTTGAGGTCAGCAACTGCGCAAACTCAGACGTCGGTGCGCAGAGACCGGACCGGATTGGGAATCCGAATAACTTGTCCCATAGCCGACCCACAGGTCAGCAGGTTGCGGAGTTCTTTAACACGGCTGCATTCGCGGATGTTTGCCCGGCTGGGCCGAACGTCGGTCCGTTCAGGTGGGGAAATGCCGGCCGTCACACCGTGATCGGACCTGGAATCAACGACTGGGACTTTGCACTTAACCGGGAATTCAAAATCACCGAGTCCAAGCGAATCCAGTTCAGATCTGAGTATTTCAACCTTTTCAACCACCCTATATTCGGTCAACCTGGCTCCGTGCTAGGGACTCCGCAGTTCGGGGAGATATTGAATACCGCAGTGGATTCGCGGGAGATTCAGTTCGCACTCAAGTTCTATTTCTAACGAGAGTTCGGCCCAGGCCGACCACGCATCTCGTTCCCGGCGCGGGCGCTTTGCTTCTTTACGGACCACGACGCACTCCGGCTAAAGGGGTTCTAAAGTTGAGAACTGCGACGACAAAGGGAGCAAAAGCTCTGGTCGGCCCTGAAACAATTCAAGGGTCCGGTTATGGAAGGCCCGAGTCGCAACTGGTGATTCGCTCTTTTTGGGAATTCGCCCATCTGGCAGACGATAGAGGAGGCCTCGCTGGAATGCCATCACGTACTTAGTCATGGGTGGTTTGGCCTCCCGACGGGTGAGTTCGTGTCCAGTGCATCCTGCTTTGCAATCAGCGGGAGCATTCACATGCAGGTGTGAATTTACTAGACTAGGCTGTCCCGTTTATGCTGGCCGTCCACCGCCTCTCCGGCGGTTGCAACGCGCCGCACGCAGCGTTTTGGTTTGGACATTCGGAAATGCCAAATGTAAACACGCGGTGCTCTGTGAGCGGTTGACTTCACAAGGAGGCAGCAAAATGAGTGCGAAAGCCAAAAGCGCGATGCTGATGTTAGGAGGGATATTGATGCTGTTGGCTCCCTCTGCACAGGGTGCTACGTTGAAGGCGGGCGTGGCTAAGGTGGACATTACGCCGCCACTTGGCGTGGCCATGTGGGGTTACAACGGCGACCTCAAGCCCGGAGTTTCGCCCGTGGCCGAAGGGACGCGTGACCCGCTATATGCCAGGGTTCTGGTTTTGGAGGTCGGTGAACGACGATTAGCTTTAGTTACGGTCGACTTAGGCCGATGCTTTGGACCTACGTCGCTTCGGCGCCTCCGGGAGATCGCGAAGCAGTCCAGTAAGATATCCTGCCTGCTGGTAAATGCCTCACATACGCACGCCGGCCCCATCCTTAAGGATGTATATCCGAATGGCGCCCCTGCCTGGGAAACAGCAGCCATAACGAAAATCGGAAATGGTATCGAGGATGCGGCCTCGCATTTAGTCGAGGCGCAGTTCGGTACTGGCTATGGAATCGCCTTTATCGGCCACAACCGGCGGCGAGTGAATCCAGACGGCACAGTGACATTTGTCGGCGGCAATGAAACTCATTTTCCGACTTCCCCCCTCGACCCCACCCTCCTTGTCTTGCGGGTGGATACCACGAGTGGAAAGCCGCTGGCGATCCTTGTCAACTACGCCTGCCATGCCGTGATTCTGTCGAATGACAACCTAAGGTACTCCGCCGATTTTCCTGGGGCGATGACCAGGACGGTTGAATCTAACTTCGGGGACCAGCCGCCGCTGTGCTTTTATTTGCAAGGTGGAGCTGGCGACATCAATCCGGACCACGCCTGCGTGAGCCTGAATGAGGACCCGGTGAAATGGATCGAGTGGAGCGGTCAGCGTCTTGGCCAGGAGGCTGCCCGTGTTGCCAAGAATATCGCGACGCAGGTGGTTCCCGAGGCGAGTATGGATTATGCTGAGGACGTCCTTACTTTTCATACCCGCTGGGATCCGGAACAGCTTTCAGAGGCCGTGCTGAAAACAGTCGGTCCAAACATCTTCGATGTGTTCGCCCCTCCGTTTCCTCTTGCAGGAGAACTGCAGCTACCCGTCACCACTTTGCTGATTAATAAACAGATTGCACTGATGAGCATGCCTGGCGAGCCGTATGTGGATTTTCAGATGAATTGGCGCGAGCGCTGCCCCGTACGCGATGCCTTGTTCTTGGGCTACACGAATGGGTATTTCGGTTATTTCCCCACAATTCGCGCCGCGTCAGAGGGTGGTTATGGGGCATCCAGCGCCATGAGCTATGTGGAGGTGACGGCCGGGGAAAGAATGGTTGATCATTGCATTGCGCGGGTCTACGCCCTGCTGGGTCGACTATGCGATATCCCCGACGAGTTGAAGAAGAACTAGGTTGCGCACCAACGCTCCAACTGGCTATCGGACTGTCGTTGGACGACCTTTGTCCATCGTTTGAGGGAACTGCTCTCGAAGTTTGTGAAGGCGAAGCAGTCTATGCCTTACCTTAGTCCGAATTCGTTTCACAGCCTAATTCTGGAGCGGCGACACCCGACCATCAAGAGCTGCGGATATAGCTGTGTGTTGGCGAGATTCAATCTCTTTGAGAAATCATCGAACCACCAGACGCGCCTAGGGTACCACGTGTCGTGGTAAACTGGCTTGAAGTCCGAGTTCGTCCTGACGCTCTTCAGTTGGTTTCGCGCCTTCTTTCGCTCTCGAAACAGGTTGGGACTGGGAATCCTGATGTTGCATCAGCAAGTCAGCGTGCTCGAGCGCAAGCGAATATGCAGACGATCGGAAGCCATCGGATTTGTGAGCGCATGAAACCGTCCTTTTGATTAAAGTCTATCGAACACAACTGTTCAAGGCCGAGGAACACTGACCACGTTGCCATAAGGGTTTCCGGAAATCAACTCGCCATCTCTATAGACGGCAAACTCGTGCATCGTCATGCGCTAACAACACTCGGGGAACGGCTAGCTTGACACCTGCGCTGTTGTGGGGTACCGCGCTCCAGAAAAATGTACCGAAAACAATTTTCTCAAGGGAGGCACTATGTCGCATTCGGGTGAACACCAGCAGTCAACTGTCTTGTTGTTAGGCTGTACGTTTCTCCTTCTGTTGGCGCCGGCTACGCCCCTCGCTTCTGAGGCAAAGCCGACGTACACGCTGAATAATAAATTTGGAAGCATCGTAACGATCAATCCACAAGATGGTTACTACTCGGTCGCGCAGCTCAGCGCGCATGCCGCCGGTTCATCAGTACCCCGTGGTGAGGAGCAGTCGTGGTTCGGCAGGGGATTGATCAGTGTATTCGCCAACCACCGTTGGTTCAGGAGCACTGATAGCACATTCTACCATGCGGGCGGCAACGAAAATCCCGATGGACGGCTTGTACTCGCTGGCGTCGAAACTGGGTCAGCAAAGGATCCCTTGGGCAGCTATGACTTCGTCGATGTGAGCTGGACCGTTCCGGGAACCCAGACAACGATAATCACCGGCTTCGACCTCTATCAGGACAGGCCGTTCCTGATATTTGTTCAACGCTTCCCTAACGGGTTCAAGAATTACGCTAACGGCGATTGGACCGTCTCGTCCTTATCCTTTCCTCAGTTTGTTTCCGCCAATTGGGGGATACCGCAGAATCTGTATTCTTGGACCAGTGGCGGAATGTGGAATCACAGACTGGCTTTTGGAGACGCCTACAGCGTTCAGGGTACCGTGGACCCACTGGTTCTTTCAGCTCCGGGCTACAGGACTGTCATTTTATCGGCATTTAGCAACTATCTTGTTGCAACGCAACAGTCCAGGCCACTAGCCATGGGAGACGGGATCTCCAGAGGCACGATCAGTTGCGGCATCGAGGGGCTGGTTCAGGAAATACCCGCCGGCTTTGAACATAAGCACATCATGGTCATCGGCCAGGGAATCCATAATACGTTTCAAGAGTGGGGCCGGGCTCTGCTCGAAAAGGCTGGGAAAAAGATCCCCTCGAAATATCAGGATGACACGTTGAAGTATCTGGTCTACATGGATGACGCCGGGGCCTACTACTATGAGCATGACTTCAAGGAGCCTGGCTACAAAACTTATGCGGATATTATTCTGGGAATAGAAAGGGAGGCAAAGGACCACGATCTGCGCATTGGTGCCTACCATATTTTGGATGATCCACAGCAGCGGGACCGAAAAGAGGGTTTGTTCGAACCCAGGTCAGACCTATTTCCGGAGGGTCTCGCGAAATTTCACGAGAGGCTCGGCAAGCCCCTCCAGTTGTACTATATGTGGATACGATCCAACAGTCCCTACCGAAAGAGATATGCCTTCTTCGACGTGGGCGGCGAAATCCCCGGATCGATGGGCGACGTGTTCTACAGTCCGGAATACTGGCAAGACACGGCTGACAAGTTAGCCTCGTGGGGGACAATTCTGCTTCAGCACGATTACCTGAGCGACTACGAGGGCAACCAGGCGATGATGTCCGGTATCGACAAGATGGACGCCTATTTCAAAAACATGGCCAAGGCTCTCCAGGCAAAGAGAATCGACATGCAGTATAGTATGCCGCTTCCGCGGAACATCATGGAGTCCACAGAAAACCCGGTGCTGGTTTCACTTCAAGCCACCGATGATCATCATGTGCCGATGGCAGAGCCGGATAAACAGCCCGACAACCCCGACGATTACGATCCGTATTTCTGGAAACACGTGATTTTTACGAGTGCATTTTATGGGGCCGTCGGCATCTGGCCGTCTCGCGACAACATTCAGACGGTTGCTGATCCCAACGCGTTTGAAGACACCTTGCTCGCGAACCTGCTGGGGGGCTCCATCCAGCTCGGTCACAGGATCGGCGAGTGCAATTTCGATCTCCTCAAACACACCTATCGCGAGGGCGACGAACTTGTGCTGAAGGCGGATCGGCCCATTTCCCCGATTGATCGCTGCTACCACTCAGGGTGCGCTGTTGGCTACACCGAGGTGGACTTTGCCGGGAAGAGCTGGTTCTACGTACTGAGCCTGCCTGCGGCAGGCTACGCTCCGTATTTCACGCCTTCGGATCTCGGGGCGAGCGGCAAATCCGCTGTCTACAACTGGGATACGGGCACCGTCTCGATAAGGGAGTCGGATTCGCCGGTGGCGTTGCTGCGTGAGGCGAAACATGAGTACTTGGTGGTGGCGCCGGTGTTGCGAAATGGCATGGCGGTGATCGGAGACCCATCCAAGTTCGTGACCATGGCGGACCAGCGGATCGCCTCGGTGGAAGATGACGAACGCTTGATCCGCGTTGGCGTGGTTGCGAACGCGCAACACAGCCCGATCATATCAGGTTACTCCGCCGTGCGGCCGGCAGGAGTTGAAGTGGGTGATCTGAAACTTGAGGCGGTGAGCAGTCTCGATCGGCTCAGGAACTCTAGATCGGGTTGGTTCTGGGATTACCAAACCAAGATGTGGCACGTGAAAGTGGACTTCAGCGGCTC
>JGI12270J11330_10002302_pt1 | contig 14007 bp, 9 predicted proteins | sample PeaSoiMetSII2010_FD_11330 | JGI IMG/M metagenome (IMG submission 11330)
TGCTCGCAACTCGCGATCCCTTGCTGCAAAGCCCAAAGCTTTCCGGTCCATCCGCTCTGCAATGCTTCCGCGTGCAGAATTCTCACGCGTTCCGCTGCGCCCGCTACTTGTGCAGCGCTTCTCGCTAGATCGGCGGTTGCATCCTCGCTGTGGTCATCCACAATCACGATGCGGAATTCGCCTGGATATTCTTGCCGAGCAAGCGAAGAAACCGCGCGCGCAACGGTTTCCGCTTCATTGCGCGCGGGCATAACGCACGCGACGCGCGGCCAAACCAGCGGCGCTGAATGCGGCGCGATGTCGTCGTCAAATGCCCGCAACTGCCAGAACGCCCCGCGAAAAAACGTCAGCACAATCCAGATGAGAAGAGTAAGACCGGCGAGAATCAACGCAACGGAAGTCACGCCCTATTCTGTCGCCAATCTCAGCAGAGTTCCAGGAGGTTGCTGAGATGAAAGACATGTGGACGTGATTCCGATCGCAGCGAGGAATCTCTCTTCCATCAAAAGCCAGGGGAAAAAGATTCCTTGCTTCGCAGACTTCGTTAGAAAGGAAGCCAGGATACGTTCTCAGCTAACACCTACGCCAAATCCTCCCCGCGAATCGGCAATCGCCGGATTCGCTTGCGCGTCAGGGCATAGATCGCGTTGCAAACCGCGGCCGCTACCACAGGCAGGCCCGGCTCGCCAATCCCGGTGGGTTCCTCGGTACTCGGGACCACATGAACCTCCGTCAGCGGCGTCTCTCCGATGCGCGGCAGATCGTAATCGTTGAAATTTGCTTGCTCCACGCGTCCGTTCCGGATTGTGATCCGGTCATGCAGCGCAGCGGAAAGTCCGTAGATTGCGGCGCTTTCCACCTGCGCGCGAACTCCGTCGGGATTAATCGGACGCCCGCAGTCCGCCGCATACACAAGCCGGTGCACTTTTACCGAGCCGCTGACAACGCTGACTTCCGCAACGCAAGCGGTGTAAGTTTCAAACGAGAAGTAACCCGCGATCCCCCGGCCCCTCCCTTGTGGCAGCGGCGAGCCCCATGCGGCTTTCTCCGCGGCCAGTTTCAACACGCCCTTCAGCCGCGACGTCTTCAAGGGCTTGCCTTGTTTCGGATTAGTGAAGTCGGGAATCACGCGGTCATCGCCAATCAAGCGCAACCTGTATTCCAGTGGGTCCGCTCCGGCCAACGCGGCAATCTCGTCGACAAAGCATTCCACGACGAAACCACTCGACGAATGCTCCACCGATCGCCACCACGCGCGAGGCACCCCGGACTTTGCCAGCGTGTACTCCACGCGGTAATTCGGAGCCCGGTAGGGTATGAAAGCCGCGGTACCGAACTCCCCTTCCTCTGCATTCGCTTCGCCCTTATCACTCCACATCGCGGCAATTGCCGTGGAGGTTTGGAAATGCTTCCATGCTGCAAGCAACCCGTCTGTCCCGACCGCCGCCTGCATTTTGTGGTAGGAAGCGGGCCGGTAGAAATCGTGCTGCATGTCGTCTTCGCGGGTCCAAAGCACCATGACAGGTTTGCCGCTGGCCTTGGCCACCTGCGCTGCTTCCATGACGAAATCGGCCTGGTAGCGTCTCCCAAAGCCCCCACCCATAAGCGTGGTGTGTACAGTCACGGATTCGTGCGGCAAACCAGAAACGCCGGCGATCACGTCCTGGGCCCACTGCGGTGCCTGCGTGGGAACCCAGGCCTCCGCCTTGTCTGGGCCGATGTAAACCGTACAGTTCATGGGCTCCATCGTGGCGTGCGGCGCAAACGGAAATTCGTAGGTGGCCTCGACTTTTCTTGCCGAATCCGTCAACGCCGCGTCCGCGTCGCCCTCGTTCCGCACAACTTTTCCGGGTTTGGCGGCGTTTTCCAAAAACTGCTTGTGCAGCGTTTCGCTGGACTCACTTGCGTGTGGTCCTTCCTCCCAAATCACTTCGAGAGCGTTCCTTCCCTGGATGGCCGCCCACGAATTGTCCGCGAGCACCGCGACACCGCCCGCCGTGAACGCCCCTTTGGCAACGGCATCGATCGCCATCACGGCCCGGACTCCCGGAACGCTCTTTGCCTTTGTGGCGTCGAACGACTTCACCTTTCCGCCGAAGACAGGGCACCTCGCGATCACCGCGTAAAGCATTCCTGGGGCGCGCGAATCGATCCCAAACTTTGCCCCACCAGTCGACTTCTCCTTTGCGTCGACGCGCGGAAGGTCACGGCCCACAATTGTGAAATCGTGGGCGTTCTTTAGCGGCACGGTATTCAAGTCTGGCACCGGCAATTTCGCGGCATCGCCAACGAGCTTGCCATACGATAGGAAGTCCTTTCGCGCGCCGTGCAGAACACCGCCGTCCTTCGCCACGCAGGTGTCTCGATTGACGTTCCAGCGCGCCGCTGCGGCGCCAATGAGCATTTCTCGTGCCGCCGCGCCCGCTCGCCGTAAGGGAAGCCAGGACCCGGCGATGCTGCCGCTTCCGCCCGTCCCGTGGTCGTAGATTTTTGGGTTGGTCGGTGCCTGTTCGATTTCGACCTGCTTCCAATCCACGCACAACTCTTCTGCCAGAATCATGGGCAACGAGGTCATTACGCTCTGTCCCATCTCCGATTTTCCCAGAATGAGCGTGACGCGGTCGTCAGGCGTGATGCGCACCCACGCGTTGAACGGGTTCACCTCCGGCTTCTCTTGGGCTTGCGCCGGATCGCCGGCTTCGCGGCCGTCCAGGCGGAAGCCGATCAGCAGGATTCCGGCGGCAGCGCCTTTTCGCAGAAACTCTCGGCGATCAAGCAAGGGAGCGGTTGCCATACGCACCTCGATTCTGGATTGGGATGTTAGCGTCCGGTGGTTCTGGAAACTCAGTCGCCGGCCTGCATGGCTGCGGCGCGGTGAATGGCCTTGCGAATGCGTTGGTAGGTGCCGCAGCGGCACAGGTTGCCGTTCATGGCGTCGTCGATTTCTGCATCCGTGGGCTTTGGTTTCTTGGCCAGCAATGCCACGGCAGACATAATCTGCCCCGATTGGCAGTAGCCGCATTGCGGCACATCTTCTTCGATCCACGCTTTCTGGACGGGGTGGGAACCGTCGGCGGAGAGACCTTCAATGGTGGTGATCTTTTTCCCCGCCACGCTGGAGACGGCCGTGATGCACGAGCGCGCAGGTTCGCCGTCGATGTGCACCGTGCAGGCACCGCATAGCGCCATGCCGCAACCGAACTTCGTCCCGGTCATATTCAGCGTGTCGCGCAGGACCCACAGAAGAGGCATCTGGGGGTCCACGTTGACGGTGGTGGCTTTTCCATTCAGCGTAAAAGTGACGGCCATAAGTCCCTCCTTCGGCGCGCCGGATATCGTACACCAACTCCCCGCATAGATGGAAACTTCCACAAAGCCTCCGGGGCCGTTTCACCCGACCAGCTTTCAGAGCTACTCTCCCCGCCACCCATCGTTTAGAATCTCAAGCCGTCGGCCACCCCTGCGAGTCGCTGCTTACTAGGATTCGAGGGTGAGGTGATCTTTTGCCTAACGCGGCGAGCCAACTAAAGCGTTGTCGATCATGCCTCTGAGCAGCAAGGAATTTCGCGAGCTTCATCATTTGCAGCGCGGAATCACCGTCGGCCTGAAATATTTCGCATATTCTCCGGCGTCGCTGGCGGACCGCAGGCTCCGGCCCGCAATCGAGGCCCTCAAGATTCTTCGTAACACTTGCGGGAGCAGCAGCTACGTGGCCCGCAAACACGCTGCACCTAAGCGGAGTGCTGGCATCCTGCGGTCGAGGTGCGTACAATGAGCCATTCCTAAGGAAAATGCATATGAGCGAGACATCGCAAACAGTTCTCATTACGGGTGGCACCGATGGACTCGGCCGGGCCGCGGCCATCTTGCTGGCGGAGCGCGGCTATCGCGTTTTCGCCGCCGGACGCTCTGCGGAGAAACGTGCTGACCTCGATAAGCTGGCAGCGGAGAAAAAGCTACCCATCGAGACGCTGCAGCTCGATGTCTGTGACGATGCNTCCGTCCAGCGNGCNGTGCAGNGCGTTTTGCAGAAGGCCGGCGCCATCGACGTGCTCATCAACAACGCGGGTGTCGGCTACATGGCGGTGATTGAAGACTTAAAACTTGAGGACCTGCGCCGCCAGTTTGAAACCAACGTTTTCGGNGTTCTNCGCGTCACGCAAGCNGTCCTTCCGCACATGCGCNNGCGNCGTCACGGCCGCATCCTGATGACCAGCAGCGTCACCGGCCTCCTTACGCCGCCGACCTANGGCGCCTACAGCAGCAGCAAGCACGCNCTCGAAGCGCTNTCCAATGCNCTGCGCCTGGAGATGTTCCCGTTTAACGTCGATGTGATCCTGATCGAGCCGGGCTACATCGTTACGAATTTTCAGCAGACGGCCAAAGAGTTGGCCGAGCCGTATGTCGAAGCGGCGAAAGCAGGGCCGTACGCGAAAGTCTATGCGGGAGCGTGGAGCGGTGCGAACAAGGGCCGCGGCGATTCCAAGACCACACCGGAAGATTGTGCGCGCGTCATTCAGGAGGCCATTGAATCGCCCCATCCCAAAGCGCGCTATCCGGTCACGCCGTTGGCGAAATGGGCCTCCTTCGGCCGGCGCATCCTCCCGGATACCCTGCTGGATTCGTTGCTGCGCCGCAAATACGGGGTTTTCCGCGAAGAGTAGCCTTAGCTAATGCCGTTCCATTTCACTTGCCTCCCTCTGAGAGAACGCGCCCAGAGAAAGTGACGCCACAAGATGCGGCAACTGCGTGGAGTTTGACGCCGTTTGGCGTTGCGATTACTCTCAGACTCATAGAGGAGACACGAATGTTGCGAATGTTTGGACGCGCCGTTGCTCTGTGCGCCAGCTTGTTCCTCGGCCAATTTGCCGGCGCCCAGAATCGCGAGGCCGCGAACCAGGAAGCACGCGCCATCCTTAAAGAGCTCATCGAGATCAATACGACCGATTCCGTCGGCAACGTCACAACCGCCGCTGAAGCCATGGCTCAGCGCTTGCTGGCCGCCGGCTTTCCCCAGCAGGATATCCGTGTTGCCGGCCCGGTCGAGCGCAAGAAGAATCTCGTCGCGCGCTACCGTGGCACCGGGCAGAAGAAGCCCATCTTATTCATCGGCCACCTGGACGTCGTGGAGGCGCGCCGCGAAGACTGGACTGTCGATCCGTTTCAATTCATCGAGCAGGACGGTTACTTCTATGGGCGTGGCACGCAGGACATGAAGGAGGGCGACGCCCTCTTGGTGACCACCTTCGTGCGCTTGAAGCGCGAAGGATTCTTGCCCGACCGCGATCTGATCCTGGCCCTCACTGCGGATGAGGAAGGCGGCGATTACAACGGCGTGGACTGGCTGCTCAAAAAGCACAGGGATTGGATCGATGCCGAGTATTGCATCAATCTGGATGCCGGGGAGTTTGAAAAAGTGAAAGGCACGCGGTTGCTGGCCGGCTTGCAGGCCAGCGAAAAGGTCTACGTTGATTTTANATGGGAAGCGACCAATCCCGGCGGCCACAGCTCGGTCCCGGGACCGGAGAACGCCATCTATGAACTGGCCGCTGCCCTGACAAAGCTCCAGGGCTTCTCGTTTCCCGTCAAACTCAGCGATATTACACGGAACTATTTCGCGCGTACCGCGGCGCTCAGCTCAGGCTCGGTGGCCGCCGATCTCCGCGGAGTATCCAATGACCCGCCCGACCAGGACGCAGTCAAGCGCCTTTCCGCGAACCCCTATTACAATTCGCTGCTCCATACCACCTGCGTCGCCACGATGCTCTCCGGCGGCCACGCCCCCAATGCTCTTCCGCAAACGGCCCGCGCCAACGTCAATTGCCGCGTGTTCCCCGGCGAAGATCCCGAAGAGGTGCGAAGGACGTTGGAGAGGGTCGTAGCGGATTCCAAGCTCAAAATCACTTTTGTAGCGGAAAAGACCTCTGACGGGAAACTCATCCCCATCGTGGCCGTGCCTCCTTCCCCTCTTCTGCCGGAATTGAATGCCACCCTGGAGCGCACGCTGGCCACAATGTGGCCGGGTCTCCCGGTGGTACCCTCCATGTCCACGGGTGCCAGTGACGGAAAGTATCTCCGCATCGCCGGCATACCCACGTATGGTATTGCCTGCATGTTCTTCGATTCTGAGGATGATCGTTCTCACGGCAAAGACGAACGCGTGGTCGTGGATGATTTCTACGACGGCGTCGAGTTCACTCACCGCTTCCTGAAGGAACTGGCGACCTCCAAGTGATCGAGTCGAGCAGGACGCCGAAATCACAAACCTGAAAAGCAAAAGGCCCCCGATTCCCCCGGGGGCCTTTCTGCAAGTGAAAAGGAATACTGTCAGGGTTTTGCCGGGCTCGGCGCGTCACCGGGTTTCACATCGGAGGGGGCCACAGCGCTCGCGGCGACGGGCTTGCTGATTTCGGAGCCAAACCTGGTCAGGTAGGGCATGAACGGCGTCACTTCAAACGGCATCTTCTCGCGTTCTGCCACCGTGCCTACCGGCTTGCTCTTGATCAAAGAAAGCTGGTCGTTCCACGGATCGATCTTGACGCGCCCGCCGATGGGCAGCGCCGCGATTTTTTGCGGATTCTGCTTCGGATCAAGGGGCGCCGTGGATTTCAGGTCGCTGATCTGCGGCACACGGTTGCCCAGGTGGCCGCTGATCAAATTGGGGATTTCCTTCTGGCGGCTGTCCAACGCTTGCAGGAAGAGTCCAGCATTGCCCAACTGATTCTTGTACGGCGAATTATTGAGTATCTGAATGGCTTTTTCGTTGGCCTGGTGCTCTTCATCGTTGGTACGCGCGAAACCAAAGTGGCGGAAGGTGTCCTTGTCTTCCACCATCAGGTTATCGAAGAAGGCATATTGCGAATCGAGGCGGTGGCCAAGCACCACGTGGCTCAATTCATGCGCCAGCATGGCCGCTAGGCTGGCTTCATCCGGGAGCACGTCCACCAGACCGCGGCTAAGAATAATCGTGTGTCCCACGGTGAAGGATTCGAGAGTGGAAGTCATCAGGATGCGGCAGCGCACTTCGGGCTCGACGTCAATGTTATTGGTTACTTCCAGGTTGTTGATGACCGTCTCCAGAACCTTATCGACTTCGCCCTTTGGCGCAATCAGGCCAATACGCTCCAAACGGTCAATGACATTGTCCTCCGCCTGATGATCCCAAGAGCGCTGCGCCTGAATCGGCGAAAGGTCGTTCGCGGTCTTGGTATCGTCCTGCACAGGCGTTTCCACCAGAATCTTGCTCAACTCCTGTTCCTGGCTGGCCCCGCCCAGGTTGTAGCCCCACAGGCGCGTCTGCGCCTTGAAATCCAGTTTCTTGCTGATGGCATAGTGCAGATCTTTTTCCTCGCTGTAGACGAACGTGGGCAGCCAGACCCCCGGCTGCACATTGGTCCGCCAACTGTCGAAATCGAAGTACCAACTGGAGTGGCCATTGCCGCCGTAGGTGCCATTAAAGCGCACGATGTGGAAGTCCTGGTCTTCCACCCAGATGCGCCCCAGGAATCGCCCGTGGCTTTTCTTCTCCGTTGGCGTCACGTCAAACACCAAACAGCGGACTTCGCCAAGGAATTCGCGGCGCACATAATCAAACTTGTAGTTCTGCCGGTTGAATCCGTTGGTATCGATGAAAATCATCTGCAGGAACCCGTCCGGCAAGAACTGCATGGCGAAACTGAAGAAGTTACCGATGGAGCCGAAAACCTTCTTGCCCTTGTTCTGGGTTTCGCTCAGCGGCACCAGGCTGACACCTTTCGCGAAGTCGGCGCGGCCCAAGAAATATTTGTCCCCGGCCGGCACCTGGCCCAGCTCCTTGTCGACCTTGAGATTCTGAATATAGGTCTCCACGAGCGGGGAGTAGTTGCGGATCTGGGCATAGAGCCGCTGCTCGTTGCTGATCACCCGGTCGATCACCTGGTCCGGCGTGCGCGGCTGATCGGCCGCTGGGGCCGCCGCGGCGATAGCCGGCACAATTGCGCAGGCGCAGAGCGCCAGCACGAGGATTTCGTTCGACAGCTTTCTCATGATCATTTCTCCCTCAGTAGGCCAAACGGAACTCAATGCGAACCCGGGCCGGAAAATCCACCGGCTGGCTTTCGCGCTTCGCCGGCTTGAATTTGATTTGTTGTGCCGCTCGCACCGCCGCCTCGTCGAGGCCGTGCCCCAGGCCGCTGACTACTTGATTGATTTGAATACTGCCGTTCGCCAGAAATACCAGGTCGATGACGACATCACCTTCCACTCTAAGCCTACGCCCCTCCGCCGTATATTCGGGCCGGGGCTTGTCCAATATGTCAGGAGTGGTATCCGCCGGACCGCCCGCTGCAACCTTCTTCTTCGGCGTTTCCGCAGTGGCTGCAGCGGCATCGCTGAAGCCTCCGGCGACTACCGTGCTTTTCTTTGCGACAGGGCTCGCCGGTGGAATGGCCGTGCCGTTTCCAAATCCCGTGCTCGCCACCGTGCCGCGAATTCCTTCTTTTCCTCCCGTGCCATTCCCGTAGCCTTCGCCAACCGGGAGCGCCGGAGAACCCAGACGGTTCACATTCGCCCCATGATTTGGATCGCTCTTTCCGGCCAAGCCGTTGGGATCACCAAATCCACCGGTCTGCACTTTGTTGACGGGCGCAACCACCGTGGCCACTGCGGCGCTGCCCGAACCCAGGTTGCCGACCTTCACATCGTCCTTCGGACGCTTCGGTCCGTTTTCCTTGACGTCAATTTTGGCAGCCTCAAACGTCGGCTTCACGTCCGGGGCTTTGACGTCGATCTTTTCCACTTTGGGTGCCACTGGCTTGGGCTTCGCCAGGTCTGCGAAAATGTGCGGCTGTGCCGGGTTGAGCTTCACCGGCTCCACAGGAGCAGGCTTGACCTCCGCCTTTGGGGCCACAGCCTTCGGCTTGGGTGGCGGCGGGGGATCCGGGGCGACTGGGATTTCGGTTAGCGGCTGAGCGATCTCCACACCGACGTATTTCAGCCCGGTTTTCATCTCGTCCGGATACATCAGAGGTACCAATAGGAGGAAAATCAAAATGGAAACTTGCACGACCGCACTCAGGCCAAGGCGGTCCCAGCGTGGTTCGGCGTCGGGAAGCAAGGCAAGGCGTGCGGGCACCTGCCTGTTGCCCATGTGTTGTTTCCAGGCTTCCGAGCCCGCGGTATGCCCGCGGTTTGCTCTAAACCCCACCCCTAACGAGGTTCTCGGTTGTGGATCTGAAATCATCGTGGTCATCCGCTTGCCGCCTCGCGCATATGTTTATCCCGACACCTCTGTTCCAAAGGAACCGAGTTGTTCGAAATCGGGACGTGTGTTGTACCGGTACGAGAGTACTTTGGCGGCCTGAGTCCTCCGAATAGGACTTTCGTACTATCGTCGCGTAACCGCTAATGTCTCCGCGAGTGCACTTTCCACACGCCTTCTTTGCCGGGTCAAACCCGCCGAGGCGAAAATCGTTGCGGACGGGGAGCGCAACACCCCATAGGATACCGCATCCAGAGACACAGGCCATCCCTGTTTTCTGCATGCGGACTCTCCCCAGGGGGATCACCCATAGGATGCAACCCCCGGGCTGGCCGTTGGTTGTATCCTGGGCATCCTAGGGTATAGAAATAGGGTGGGTAAGTGCAATGCAGGAGTACTGTGCCCCATCGTCCCCATGACCGCCCGGCCCCAGAGCACCGCGATCCGGCGCACCTCCCCGGCGTCTCCGAAGCGATCCTGGAATCCCTGTATGCCGAATCTCGTGCTGCGCATTGGGGCCTCGCCCTGTCACAATTTGCAGCGGCCCTCGACCGCAGCATGCGCAAGCGCTTCCCGGACGTTTCTCCCGCCGGAGACCACCTGGTCGAGTATCTGCAGACCCTCTGCCTTCAGGATCTGGCGCTTGCTGCGGCCTGTCTCGAAGGTTCCGAAGCAGCTTGGGAATATTTTGTGCGGGAGTATCGTTCGCCATTGCGGGCTGCTGCTGGCGCTATAACGAAAGGCAGCCGCGCGGGCGCCAATGCCCAGGAACTCGCCGATTCGTTGTTCGCGGAATTATTCGGCCTGGTGGATGGCAAGCGTGGTGAGCGTTCACTCTTCCGTTATTTTCACGGACGGAGTTCGCTGAAAACATGGCTGCGCGCCATTCTGGCGCAGCGCCACGTCGATTGCCTTCGCGAGAGCCGCCGCTGGGAATCTTTCGACCAGGGTGATGGCGAGGAGCCCAAAGCGCTTGCAGGACGCCATGTAGCCCCTCCTTCTCTGGACCCGCGTCGCGAACGCTACCTGCAGCGATTTGTGCTCGCCCTGCAGCTTTCCCTGGCCTCGCTCGATCGCAGTGATCGCCAGCGCCTGGAACTCTACTATGCGCGGCAAAAGACCCTGGCGGAAATTGGCCGCCAGATCGGCGAACACGAGTCCAGCGTCTCCCGCAATCTGGAACGCATCCGGCATGCGTTGCGCGCGTGCATCGAGGAACATCTGCGCGGCGAACCGGCTCTGGGCGAGGCGGAAATTGCGCTGTGCTTTCAATACGCCGCCGAAGATGCTCCCATTGATTTCCGGAATCTGTTTCCGGAGAAGCAACCCGGCAAACCCGGTCTTGGCAGAAAGGAATCGTCGTGAGTTCCTGCAAGAAAGGATTCCGGAAACGTTCAGAGAAGGGAGAGCGCCATGCCGTCTGACGATCGCGATCAGCAATTCGACCGCGCCCTTGCGCGCCACCTGCGCAGCGCTTCTCCGGATGCGGCTTGCCCGGACGCGGAAATACTCGCCGCCTATCACGAGCGCTCCCTCTCGCTGGAAGAGATGGCGCGCTGGAAAGCCCACATTGCCTCCTGCTTGCATTGCCGGGAGACACTGGCGCTGCTGGAAGAAACCGATTCCGTCGCCGCGAATGACTGGGAAAAAGAGCAAGTGCCGGCGGGGCTGCAGGCCAACAGATCCATGCCAGCGGGCAAAAACATCGGGGGGATGAAAGCCACCAGGGAGATGCTTGCAGCCAGCGCTGTGCCGGCTCCTGTCACCATGTCCAGCGTAGCCAAAGCCGCTGAAAAACCCGGTCGCCGCGTGCCTTGGAGCGTTGCCGTTCCCGCCGGCGCTTTGGCGGCGGGACTTCTGGTGTGGTTGGCGGTGCACGAAGGAACGAACTTCTCGATGAAAAAGGATGCGAATGTTCAGGTTGCCGAGAACCGGGAGACCTTGCCGCCGGTATCGTCAACTGCTCCGCAAACCTTAAAAGCTGCGCCGCGCGACGAAGGCGCTTACAATCTGCAGCCGGGAATTCGCACGGATCGCAAGACTTCGCCCGCTCTTTCGAACCCCGCGCTGCCCGCTCACGCGCCGACCACGTCTCGCCTTGCGGTGCCGCCTCCGGTTGCGAAGGAATCCGGAGCGTCACAACAAGACAACCTCGGGCAACTCGATGTGGAAAAGTCCACCGAGTCCTTGCGTGCAGGTGCCGGGACTCCTTCGGGGATTGTCGCCGGCAAACGGGCTGTGGCCGCCGCCCCAGCCCCGCCCAAGGCTGTGGGCGCCCACGGTGGGGGCCCACTGGTCACGAATCAGATGCAAAACAAGATGCAGAATCAGAACATGACGCAAAACGCGAATCAGGCCCCGAATCAGGCCGCAAATCAGTCTGCGGACTTGGCAGGGAATCAGCCCCTCGCTGGAGAAAAGAAAGACGCGCAAGCAGCACAAAAACAAAAGGGCGAAGCGCCCGCTCTCTACTCGACAACCGGGAGTGTCGAAGTCAGCGCCGCGGAGGCGCCCTTCACCGGCCGGGCCTCATCCGTGTTGCGCTTGCGGAATGGCAACATCATCACCATCACCGCGCCGAACAAGAACCAAGCCTGGCGCATCGGCCCTGTAGGGAAATTAGACCACACCACCGATACAGGCAGATCCTGGAAACCGCAAACGAGCGGTGTGACCGCTGATCTCCTCGCGGGTTCCGCGCCTTCGGATAAAGTCTGCTGGATCGCCGGCAAAGCCGGGACTCTTCTTCTGACTACCGATGGCGGCGAACACTGGAGGCAAATTGCTTCGCCCATCGCTGACGATCTCGGCGGCGTCCGTGCCCTGGACGCGCAACACGCTGCCATCTGGGACGTCCCCACCAGCAGAAGCTTCGAAACCAGCGATGGCGGGCTCACCTGGACGTTGCTTGCTAGCCAATAGAGCCCCATGCAAGAAATTTTTCCAGCGCCGTTCTATTTAAAGAAGGAAAATTCAAGTCGAGGTGAATTCATGAAGACTCCGCTTAATTCCGAGGGAACCTCTTCCCGCTGGCTGGTCATAGGCGCTGCCATCGCTCTCGCCGGCACGGCCGCCCTTGTTCCCGCTTACTACGCCGGGAAAAAGGCCGATCCGCAAGAGAAGGAGGCCAGCCGCGTTGGCACGGCCGATCAGACTAGCACGCTGAACGACCAAACGGATCTCGCCGTCACTGTTTACAACTCCAACATCGCCCTGGTCCGCGATGTGCGCCAAATGCAATTACCCTCCGGCGGCTTCCGGCTGAAGTTCATGGATATTGCCGCGACGGTGAATCCCGCCACGGTGCATTTCCGGTCCCTTACCGATCCGGAAAAGCTCGGCGTCATCGAGCAGAATTACGAATACGATTTGCTGGAGCCCGCCAAACTGCTGAACAAATACGTCGGAAAGGAAGTAACCCTGGTCCGCACTTACATGGACAACAACACCACCAAGCACGAAGAGATCAAGGCCACCCTGCTGGCCAACAACAACGGCCCTGTCTGGCGCATCGGCAACGACATCGTTACGGGTCTCTTTGCCGAAAGCTATCGCTTCCCGGAGGTGCCGGCCAATCTCTACGACCGGCCCACGCTGCTGATGTCGCTGGGAAATACCGGCGCGCATAAGCAGAGCATTGAGACCTCCTACCTGGCAAACAATTTGTCATGGAATGCCGATTACGTGCTCACCGTCACCCGCGACGACAAGGCCGCCGATCTCGATGGCTGGGTCACCCTCATCAACAATTCCGGCACCGCCTTCCACAACGCCAAGCTTCAGCTCGTCGCCGGTGACCTGAATCGCCTCCCCGAACGCCCCGCACCTCGCAAAATGGAGTTGATGGCAACTGGAGGGACAGCCAAGGTGGCACCTCAATTCGAGCAGGAGAGCTTCAGCGAATACCATCTGTATTCGCTGGGCCGCCGCACTTCGGTCGAAGACAAGGAATCCAAGCAGATCAGCCTGCTGCAGGGCAGCGGCGTTCCAGTGGAAAAGCTCTTCGTTGTGAATGGCCAAAGCTACTACTATCGCAGCGCCCAGAATCCCGGCTCGCCTCTCAAGGATCCCGTCATGGTCTTCTATAAATTCAAGAATGAAGAAAAGGCCGGGCTGGGCATTCCGCTGCCCGCGGGCAACCTGCGCGTCTATCAGAAGGATTCCAAGGGCGGGGTGCTGTTCATCGGCGAAGACCGCATTGGTCACACCCCCAAGGATGAATTCATCAACGTGAAGATTGGCANCGCGTTCGACGTCGTCTGCGAACACAAACAGACCGACTACAAGAGCATCGCCACGCACGTTTGGGAGATGGAGTTTGAAATCACCCTGCGCAATCACAAGGACACGCCAGTAACCGTTCAGGTGAACGAACCGATAGGTGGCGACTGGGAGATGCTCAGTTCTTCCTACAAGTACACAAAAACTTCCGCCTGGGCGGCGCAATTCGACGTCCCGGTAAAGGCCAACGGCGAATCGGTGCTGACGTACCGCATCCGCGCTAAGTGGTAATCGTCCCAGCATAGCAATCGTGGGGAGTTTTTCATCCTGAGCCCATCCGTTGAGGATGGGCTCAGGATATCGGCAGAAAGCCTTTGCTTTGCCCGTGTGTTGAGATCCTTCGCTTCGCTCAGGATGACAAATCAATTTTTGCTGTTTCAGCCCTGAACGATCGCGTCGGCCTCGATTTCCACCAGCATCTCTGGCGCGATCAGTTTGCTCACCTGCACCATACTCGTCGCCGGCCGAATATCTTTGAAAAATTCGCC
>JGI12270J11330_10002311_pt1 | contig 13990 bp, 7 predicted proteins | sample PeaSoiMetSII2010_FD_11330 | JGI IMG/M metagenome (IMG submission 11330)
GCAACTCCTGCCTGTTCCAGGATGCGGCCCATCGGCACTCCCTCCCACACCGCAGTGCTCGCCGCCGTGCCATCGGGTGGGCTGCCCGCGCACTCGAGCAGCGCCTCCAGTTGCTTGGTGGGAGATTCCAGAATGTCGGAAAGCGTCAGCTCGATCGGCCGCTCCACGCGCCCTTCCACCTTAAGCCGCCACGTACTCAACGACACTTCAGGTTCGCGGAAATGGTCGCGCGCAAAAAAGCGATCGGGGGGAGTAATGGATCCGGTGATGCCATCGAGCGGGAAGGTAAAATTCTGCGGCTCCGAGGATGAGAGCACTTCACCGAAAATGGGGCCGGCAGCGGGCAGCAGCAGCAATTCCCTGCGGGTCATAAACCGCGGGCCGCACACGCACCCGCCAAGTTTTTATTCTAGAACTTGCCGGTCGACGAGCGCACAATTTTACTGGATCGTCACCTGAACCGTATTCGCCGCAAGTCCAGCCGCCGTCACCACGATGTTCACATCGCCGCTTCCTGCAAGCGCCCGCGGCAGCATGACCGTCACTTGATCCAGGCCATCGATCCCGTTCACCGGCCTTGACGAACTCACCGGCGCGTTCAGCCCTTGAATCTCCACCGTCACTCCACCCGCATTGCGGAACCCGGTTCCATATAGCGTCAGGTACGCCTGTTGACTTGTCGTCCCCAGGCTGAACGGCGCAGCCACCGGACTGCCGCTCTGCAGCATGAACACTGACTCGTAAGCCGGCTGCTGACCTGGCGCCATCAGCGTCGCATAAGCCGCCGCGAGCCCGTTGGCATTTAGCATGAACATCGCGGGCTCTACCGGCGCGATCTGCACCTGCGCCGACAGTGCCCGGCTCGTTGCTTCTGGGTTTGTGATCGTCACGGTCGCGGCGCCGTTGCTCGTGCCCGCGGGAATTACGAAATTCACCTGCCCTGGCGAAACATAAAGCAGTTGCGCCGGCCGCGTTGCACCCGATGCATCCTGCACGTTCACCGTATTCCCGCCTAGCATGGTCGGGAATGGCTGGCCAAGAGGAGCGGTCGCCCTGCTCGTCGCCAGGTTGTTGCCGAAAGCTGTAGCCAACGATTCCGGCGCTACCGGCCCAAACGTAAAGCTCGCACTCGATACCACCGTCACCGCCGGCTGAGGCTGGGAAATATTCAGAAAGCTCACGACACCTAGCGTCGTTATCCCCACAAGATCGATCTTGCTATCGTGATTTAAATCGGCGGCAATCAGGGGACCACCGAGGGAATAAAAGCTGCTCGAATTGCCAAATAGCGGGACAGGCGGCTGGAAAGTGCCGTCCCCGTTGCCGGGAAGATAAGCCGTGCCGAGAAGCAAGTCCAGGTTGCCGTCTCCGTTGAGATCGGTCAATACCGAACTGCCCGCGACATTCGAGTAAACGGCTCCCGTTGTGAAGGTGCCATCACCGCGACCTAAGAAAATTGTCAATCCGCCTGTGGTTCCCGCGGCGATATCGAGCTTTCCATCATGGTTAAGATCTCCAACAGCGATCACGAACAGATCGGGGATTGGGATGCTCGTCCCGGTTGTGAAGGTGCCGTCCCCTTTACCTAACAGGAAACCGATGGTGGAGGAAGGGTCCCCCGTTCCCCCATACGTGTTAACCACGGCCAAGTCCGGTTTTCCATCATTATTGAAATCGCCCACGACCACCGAACTGACGTCAGCCGCAGCCGGATATGAGAGGGGAGCCGAGAACGTCCCATCACCTTTGCCGATGAGGATCAGAATGGCGTCTTGCGAAGCGCCTAATCCAGTTCGCGTGACAACAGCGAGATCCAGCTTTCCATCTCCATTGAAGTCGCCGGTTGCCAGGGACACTGCGCCGGAAGGTATTGTGGTTTTCACGGGCTGCTGAAATGTTCCGTCTCCGCGGCCGAAGAATACCGCTACTATCCCGGAACCTGGACTCGTCTGATACCCGGCCGCGAAGTCGAGCTTACCATCGTTGTTGAAGTCCCCGACCACAAGACCCGCCGTAGAAGCCAGTGCACCCGGCGTGCCTGAGTTAAAGTCATATCGATACGTCGAGCTGAAGTGCCCGGCGCCATCCCCTGCCAAGACATCAGTTCCGGAACCGTTGAGAGACACCAGATCTGGGATCCCGTCGCTGTCAAAATCACCACTCACCAACGTTTCCGCAATGTTCGATGTCGCCGCCAGGCTAACCTTTGGTCCCAAGTAGGTTCCATCACCGCGATCGAATAAGATCCAACTCGGGGAAAATATGAGCGCATTGCCGGACCCTTCGACGATATCGATTCCACCATCTCCGTCAACATCGGTAAGAATAATTCCACCGTTAGTGTATGGAACCAGGTAATCCTGCCGCTTCGGAAATTTGCCCGTTCCGTCTCCGAAAAAGATTGAGACGCCGCTGGTAACGATGTCCGGAATGCCATCGCCGTTTACATCGCCAATCGCGAGAGTGGGGTAAACGTTGGGTAACGTGCCGAGGGTCTGGTAGGTGTCGGGTGTCGCGAATGTGCCGTCGCCATTCCCCAGTGCAACCCCCAGGCCGCCACTCCGAGTAAACGCCAGGTCTGCTTTTCCATCGCCATTCAAATCGGCGATCGCCACCGCGTATGGTGCAGTGGCGCTGGTATAGGCCACTCGCTCAGGCTGAAAAGTGCCGTCGCCATTGCCCAGGAGAACGGAGATCGTACCACCAGAATTCAAAAACCCCTGGCTGGCAACAACTACATCCGGCTTGTGATCGCCATTCAGATCCCCTACGGCGAACGTTGCCGAACTAAAGTTGGTACCCATGAGCTGATGGCTCGCCTTAAATTCGAAACTGCCATCCGCTTTACCAAGAAGGATAACGAGAGTTGCTGTTCCCTGAAGCTCCTTGCCGTTCACCACCACGGTCAGCCCGACCAGATCCGGAATCCCGTCCCCATTGACGTCAGCCAGAATGGCGGAGCCGGCGAACACGGGCAATTGGCTTTGTGAGATGAAATTCAGTTCCGGATCAAATAGCGCAACCGTGCTGACAGAACCCGGCTTGCTCAAATCGGGATTCACCACAAGATAATTGCCGGAACTCAGCCGCGCGAACGCCTGCGGTTGCGAAGGCGCCCCAGGCACGTTACCCGTGCCGGTCGGCGCAGCCAGCGGCGGCCGCGCAGCATGGCTCGGCAGACACGCGGTCAATTGCTTCTGGTAGTTCGGAGTCGTCGCGATGACGGTGTACGGTGGGCCCTGGGTCGTCTCGTACCCCGTGTACGATCCGTCACTCTGGCTTACGAGAAAGACATTCGAGAAATCGGTGGGCCGTGAATTCGCCAAGACCGAGGTTTGGAAGTTGATCGCCGGGCAGCCTGGTTGCGCCCATGCGCAGGTGGTGACTAAAGCGGTAATCGAGAACTGGGCCAGGAACCTTAGCCATGAAACACGCATATCGACCCGCTTTCTGACTGACGTGCCGCAACTGCCGTGCCAATCAGAACGCGCTCAATCTAACTGTGTTGTTTAGGCAGATTGAGTAAGGACCGTGGCGGGAGTACACACCGATGTACCCAGCAGGTACACCTGAGTCCGAAATCGCTTTGACGGAGCCCCGACCGCAACAAGCGGTTACACGTAGCTGCTCAGCACGCGCATGTAATTGGCGCGCTCGAAGGCTTCTGGATCGGCCACCGCACGCCGGCTCATGCTGCCTTGCATCTCGGTAATCGACTCGTACTCGTGTTCGTCCAGCCACTCCACGAGTTTCGTCTTCACCTCGGCCAGATAGGTGATGCCGTGCCGCAGCAGCGCCGAGGTCATCATCGCAACCTTCGCGCCCGCCATCATCGACTTCACCACATCCTCCGCCGTGTGGACGCCGCCCGTGATAGCCATGTCTGCCTTGATCTGGCCATAAAGGACCGCCACCCAGTGGAGCCTCATCAACAATTCGGACGAATTGCTGAGAGCCAGGTTCGGAATCACTTCCAGATTCTCGAGATCGAAATCCGGCTGATAAAAACGATTGAACAACACCAGACCATTCGCGCCCGCACGATCAAGCTTCATCATCATGTTCGGCGTGGCGCTGAAGTACGGCCCCAACTTGACTGCCACCGGAATCCGAATGCTCCCCTTTACTTCCTCAACCAGCTCCGTGTGCATCATTTCCACTTGGGAGCTGTTCAAGGAGGGATTCGTGGGCAGGTAGTAGATATTCAATTCCAGCGCATCCGCGCCCGCCTGTTCAATCAGTCTGGCGTAGCGGATCCAACCGCCCGAAGACACACCGTTCAGGCTGCCGATCACCGGAATTCGCACGGACCTCTTGGCGCTGGCGATGTGCTCCACGTAACCTTCCGGCCCGATGTTGTAAGACGTCAGATCGGGCAGGTATGACTGTGCCTCCGCGAATCCTTCGTTCGGCTCGAGCCACCGGTCCAGCTCGTGCGCCTCCAGATTGATCTGCTCCTCAAACAACGAGTGCAGTACGATGGCGCTCGCCCCGGCGTCCTCCAGCCGGCAGAGGTTGTCGACGCTCTTGCAGAGCGGGCTGGACGACGCCACCAGCGGGCTCCGCAATTTCAGTCCGAGATAGCTAGTCGAGAGATCAGGCATGGGGCGTCTCCTTCGCCGGCTCGTTTTCCACCGCGGCTTTAGGCGCGGTGGCACCATTCTGCGAGGCACGCGCCTCATACAATTTCCAGCGCGCCTTGATGTCGGCTTGCGCTTCCTCCAGCAACCGTTGCGCCGCTTGCGGATTACTGTGCCGCAGCATGGAATAGCGCGTCTCGTTGTAGATGTACTTGTCGAGCGGCAACGTGGGCGGTTTCGAATCCAGCACGAACGGATTCTTGCCCAGCTGCACCAGCTCCGGATTGAATCGGAACAGCGGCCAGTGCCCGCAGGCCACTGCGTTCTTCTGCTGTTCGAGCCCGTGCACCATGTCGTAGCCGTGCGCGATGCAATGGCTGTAAGCAATGATCAGCGATGGCCCGTTGTAGGCTTCGGCTTCGAGGAATGCCTTTAGCGTATGCATGTCGCCGGCGCCCATCGCCACCCGCGCCACGTACACATTTCCGTAAGTGGTCGCCAGCAGCGCTAGGTCTTTCTTGGGCGTCGCCTTGCCGCCCGCGGCAAACTTGGCCACCGCGCCTTTGGGAGTCGCCTTGGACATCTGCCCGCCGGTATTTGAATACACCTCTGTGTCGAGCACCAGGATATTCACGTTGCGCCCCGACGCCAGCACGTGATCGAGCCCGCCGTAACCGATGTCGTATGCCCAGCCATCGCCTCCGACGATCCAGACGCTCTTCTTCACCAGCATGTCGGCGATCGAAGCCAGCGCCTGCGCCTCAGGCGACTTCATCCCTTCGAGCTTTTTCTTCAACGCGGTCACGCGCTCACGCTGCTCGAAGATTCCTTTTTCTTTCGATTGATCCGCGTTGAAAATCGCCGCGGCGAGTTCGTCGCCGAGCTCCGGGGCCAGCTTCCGCACCAGTTCGCGCGCATATTCGGTCTGTTTATCGATCGAGAGCCGCAGACCCAGGCCAAACTCCGCGTTGTCTTCGAACAGCGAGTTATTCCACGTCGGCCCGCGCCCCTCTCCGTTTACTGCATAAGGCGTAGTCGGCAGATTGCCGCCATAGATCGACGAGCAGCCTGTGGCATTGGCGATCACCGCGCGGTCGCCAAAAAGCTGGGTCATAAGCTTGATGTACGGCGTCTCGCCGCAGCCCGTGCAGGCACCCGAAAACTCGAACAGCGGCTGCAAGATCTGCACGTCCTTCACCTGGCTTGTGCTGAGCAGCGTGCGATCCAGCTCCGGCAGGTTCAGGAAAAAATCCCAGTTCTTGGCTTCACTCTCACGCAGCGAGAGCTGATCGTGCATATTGATGGCCCGGCGCTTCACCTCGGTCTTGTCTTTCACCGGGCAGGCTTCCACGCACAGCCCACAGCCGGTGCAGTCTTCCGGCGCCACTTGCAGCGTGTACTTCCATTCTTTGAATTCCCGCCAGCGTGCCGGCGCGGTTTTGAAAGTCTCGGGCGATCCGGCCAGCTTGTCGGATTCGTAAATCTTGGCGCGAATCACCGCATGCGGACACACCAGCACGCACTTGCCGCACTGGATGCAGATCTTCTCATCCCAAACCGGGATGTCCAGCGCGATATTTCGCTTCTCCCATTGCGCCGTCGCCGTGGGGAAGGTGCCGTCCAAAGGCATCGCGCTCACCGGCAAAAGGTCGCCCTTGCCGCTGATGATCGGCGCGAGTACGTTCTGCACGAACTCGGGAGCCTGCTTCGGAACCGGTGGCCGGATTTCGAAGGTGCTGGTGACGTTCGCCGGCACCTCCACCGGATGCAGGTGCGCCAGCGTATGATCGACGGCCGCGAAATTCTTCTGCACCACCGACTCGCCCCGCTTGCCGTAGGTCTTCTTGATGGCTTGCTTGATGCGGGTAATGGCTTCCTCGCGTGACAGCACGCCGCTGATAGCGAAAAAGCATGTCTGCATGATGGTGTTGATGCGCGAGCCCATCCCCGTCTGTTTGGCAACCTCGTACGCGTCCACCACATAGAACTTCAACTTCTTGCGGATGATCGTTTCCTGGACGCTGCGCGGCAGATGCTCCCAGACGGCATCGGGCCCGTACGGGCTGTTCAGCAAAAACGTCGCCCCCGGCTCGGCTGATGCCAGCATGTCGAAATGATCCAGAAACACAAACTGATGGCAGGCCACGAAGTTGGCGCGTGAAATCAAATAGCTCGACCGGATCGGCCGTGGACCAAATCGCAGATGCGACACGGTCACCGATCCGGACTTTTTCGAGTCGTAAACGAAATAGCCCTGGGCGAAATTGTCCGTCTCTTCGCCGATGATTTTGATCGAGTTCTTGTTGGCCCCGACCGTGCCATCCGCGCCCAGTCCATAGAACATCGCGCGCACCGTTGCGGGATCCTCGGTGGAAAATTCCGGATCGAAGGCGAGGCTGGTGTGCGTCACGTCGTCTTGAATCCCGATGGTGAAGTGATTCTTAGGAGAAGCTTTCTTCAACTCGTCGTAAACGCCCTTCACCATGGCCGGGGTGAACTCCTTCGACGAGAGCCCGTAGCGCCCACCAATCACCGGAATGTCGCGCCCCGCTTCGCGCAGCGCCGTGATCACGTCCAGATACAGCGGCTCGCCGATGGAGCCAGGTTCCTTGGTGCGATCCAGTACCGCAATCCGCTCCACAGTTTTGGGCAACGCTTCAAGGAACTGCTCGACGGCGAACGGCCGATATAGATGCACCTTGAGAAGCCCGATGTTTTCGCCGTGCGCGTTCAGATACTCGACAGTTTCTTGCGCGGCGTCGGCGCCCGAACCCATCAGGATCACCACGCGCTTCGCGTCGGAGGCGCCGCAATAATCGTATAGGTGATATTGCCGCCCGGTTAGCTTGGCGAACTTGTCCATAGCGCTCTGCACGATCGTCGGGCAGGCTCGATAGTAGGAGTTGACCGCCTCACGCGCCTGGAAATAAACGTCCGGGTTCTGTGCCGTGCCGCGAAGCACCGGCCGGTCGGGAGTCATTGAGCGCTTGCGATGCGCGCGAACCAACTCGTCGTCGATCATCGCGCGAAGATCTTCGACATCGAGCTGCTCCACTTTTGCGACTTCGTGCGATGTGCGGAAACCATCAAAAAAGTGCGCAAAGGGAATTCGCGATTCGAGCGACGCTGCCTGGGCGATCAGGGCGAAGTCCATCACTTCCTGAACGGAGTTCGAAGCCAGCAGCGCGAAGCCGGTCTGACGCACCGCCATGACGTCCTGGTGATCGCCGAAAATCGAGAGCGCGTGCGCGGCAATGGCGCGCGCCGCCACGTGGATCACGGTCGGGGTCAACTCGCCCGCGATCTTGTACATGTTGGGAATCATCAGCAGCAGGCCTTGCGCCGAAGTGAACGTGGTAGCGAGCGACCCTGCCTGTAACGCTCCGTGCAGCGCCCCCGCGGCGCCGCCTTCGCTCTGCATCTCAACCACGCTAGGGATTGTGCCCCAAATGTTCGGCTTGCCTTCGCTCGACCACTGGTCGGACCACTCGCCCATGGGTGAAGAGGGAGTAATCGGGTAGATGGCGATGACTTCATTAATCTTATGGGCAACGAAGGCGGCCGCTTCATTGCCATCGATGGTGACTTTGGTTCGTGGCATGGCTAGAACCTGCCGTGTGCAGTTGGGAGTCCAAGCACGGTAGTGGACTTTAACTACAGGCCTTCACTGAGGTGAGGGCACCCGACGGTGATTTTGGGACTTACGAAACCGGGGCAGATTGCACGATTAAAGGCACTTAGCCTGGGTCATTTCACCCAGAAAATTGCCGCCGGTTTGATTCGCTCGGGTGCGGATTCCGAGAGCCCCCCAAGCCCACCGGCCCCGCGGAAAGTGTGGCCAGCAGCCGATTGCCGGTTTCGGTGCTCATAAAGACATCGGCCCAGGGCCAGATTCCCATGGCGCTGGCTAATCTCGACCCGTAGAGAAAGCGGTCCCACCAGCGGCGGCTGAAACGGTCGGGGCTGGTGCGAATCGTGGTGATGTTGTTGTATTTCGAGCTCTGGAGGTAAAGGCGAGGCAGGGGCTAGCAGTATTGTATGGTTAGCCCGTGCTCCGCCGCTGACTGCGCCATTTCATCCATAAACTCGCCTGGATCGGAGAGATTGAAGTCGGCTAGCGCCTGCGAACCGCACGGAGTAAGCTCGCCGCGTCCACAGAGCCGGCAGCGGATTACAAACGTGGCCGACGATGGTGTGGTGGAAATGACGATCGTGTTCGCTCCGGGGGAAACAAGCCGTGTCATCCAAGGCTACTCACCCAAGCCTCCTGTCGTCACGGCGCAAACGGGAACAGCGGGCGCCGTCTCGTTTAATCCAGACACTCAGCGATTCCAGTTTTCTGTATCGCCTAGCGAAGCTGGCACGGTGGTGGTGCAAATCGCACCAAGGTAGTTTTATCGGCTGGATTGTTCGAGCGTCACCGTCCACGCCCTCGGAGTCATCCCTAAACTTTGGCGAAACATCTCTACGAAAGCGCTTGGCTGCCGATAACCGACTTCGAAAGCCACTTCTTTGATGGATCGCCGCGCGACCAAAAGCTCCACAGCCTTCATTAATCGCGCCTGCCTCCGCCACTGCTCGAGGTTCAGACCCAGGTCTCTCTGGAAAGCTCGCTCGATGGTCCTGACGCTGGCGCCGGCGCTCGCGCAGAGAGCGCGCAAGGGCAAGGTGGCGGCAAGGTTCGCCAACAGCATCTGCGCGACGGCGAGCGCACGGGGATCTTTCGGCATCGTCACGAACGTGGGAATTGGTGAGGCGCTCTCTAACCGCGAAACGATCAAATCGCCGAGCGCGGAATGGAGACGATTTCTCGATCGGAGCCGCCCCATGTGAACCGCTTCCACGATGAGCTCCCGAAGCAGAGGTGAAATGTGAAGGACCGTGCACCGGGCAGGCATTCGGGCGGCCAGTCCCCGCCGCAGATATAGAGTACGCATGGAAACAGCGCCCGGCATGCGAATGCTGTGCCAGGTTCGGCCCGGAATCCAGATGGCGAACTGCGGCGGTATCAGCCAAAGACTCATCCCCACAGAAACCTCCATAACGCCCCGGGTAGCATAAATCAACTGGTCCGCGCCGTGGGCGTGCTCCAGCACGCGATAGCCCGACGGATACTCATAAGAGAGTGTGGCAACGGAGACGCCCGGCTTCGGATCGTAGCCGGTGGTAACGTTGTGTCGCATCAGAGATATATTATGGCGTTTTATCGCCTCGGCGACATTACCGGAAACGGAGGATACTACGTTCATGACAACCTCTTCCGTGCTGGGCGCCCGCAAGATCATGGCATTCGTAGCAACACGTGATCCGGATCGCGCGAAGATTTTTTATCGCGACACTCTGGGCCTACGCCTCGAAGCCGAGCAACTGCCCTTCGCACTGGTGTTCGACGCGCACGGCACGATGCTGCGCGTAACTATCGTGCGTGAGATTGTGGTGGCCCCTTATACGGTGTTGGGTTGGGAAGTCCCCGATATCACCGCGACAGCCAGGGAACTCGCGGCCGCGGGAGTGAAACTGGAGCGGTACCCGGGCATGCCGCAAGATGAACTTGGCATCTGGACGTCTCCGAGCGGGGCCAGAGTAGCGTGGTTCAAGGACCCGGATGGTAACGTTCTGAGCGTGACTCAGTTTTAGAACCAATTCCGGGACAAGCAACGGAATTTCGGAAATCGACCGCAGACTTTCGTCATCGGCATCCCGAGCGGTTTTGAGGCCAGCTCAGAAGCACTGTGGGCGGGATAATGGGCTGCCATGAGGATCACAGCAATCATCGCGGCCCCCGTGACCGTGAGGGTAGTTGGTTCGCTTGGTGCCGGACGGCGTGGTGACGTCCACTCTCCGCGCGCCGCGAAACTTCTAAACACTATGCTACTGATTTCGTTTCTACGGTTGGCCGCAGCTACCGGACTGGCTCAGAACACGGTGACGATCCGCGTCAACGCCGCCCAGACCGTTGGTCCATACAAGCCGATCTACGCCTATTTCGGTTACGACGAGCCGAACTACACCTACACGAAGAACGGCCGCAAGCTCGTGGGGGAACTGGCGGCGTTGAGCGGCGCGCCGGTATACATTCGCACGCACTTCATACTGACGACCGGAGACGGAACGCCCGGGTTGAAGTGGGGGTCCACGAATGCCTACACGGAGGACGCGTCGGGAAGGCCCGTATACGACTGGACGATCACGGACCGCATTTTCGACACGTACTTACAGGCGGGCGCGAAGCCGTTCGTCGAGATTGGCTTCATGCCGCAGGCGCTCTCGTCGAAGCCGGATCCGTATCATCCGACCTGGATACCCGGCGCCGCGAACCGGGATTACTCGATCGGATGGACTTTCCCGCCCAAGGATTACAACAAGTGGGGCGAGTTAGTCTACCAGTGGGTGAAGCACAGCGTCGAGAAGTACGGGAAGGAGCAGGTGGAGTCCTGGTATTGGGAAGTATGGAACGAACCCGATATCTCGTATTGGCACGGAACTCCGGAAGAGTACGACAAGCTCTACGACTACGCGGCTGCGGCTGTGAAGAGGGCGCTTCCATCGGCGAAGGTCGGCGGGCCGGCCATCACGGGTCCATCGGGCGCGAAGGCCGCGGCATTCCTGCGCCAGTTCCTCGAGCACTGCGATCGCGGCGGCAACTCCGGAACCGGCGGAACGGGCGCTCCGCTCGACTTCATCACGTATCACGCCAAAGGCCGGCCCACGGTGGTGGATGGTCATGTTCGCATGGGCATCGCGAAACATGCCGAAGACGTCGACGAAGGATTTGCGATCGTGCGCGCGTTTCCGAAGTTTCGAACGCTGCCGATCGTGCTGAGCGAGTCGGATCCGGAAGGCTGCGCCGCCTGCTCGGCGCGCGTTTATCCGCAGAACTCCTATCGCAACGGCGCATTGTACGCGTCGTATACGGCGGCAATGATGAAGAATATTTTCGAGCTGGCCGACCGGCGGCAGACGAACATCGAGGGCATGCTGACCTGGGCCTTCGAGTTCGAGGATCAGCCGTACTTCGATGGCTTTCGGACGCTGGCGACGAACGGCATCGACAAGCCGGTGTTGAACGTGTTCCGCATGGCCGGGTTGATGCGGGGTGATCGCGTGAAGACCGAGAGCAGTGGCCGCGCACAGCTCGACACAATACTCGCGGAGGGCGTCCGCGGCAGTCCCGACGTGGATGCTCTCGCCGTTCGTTCGAACCGGGGAATCTCCGTGCTGGTATGGAACTATCATGACGACGATGTTCCAGCGCCCGAGGCTAGGGTGAGGCTGGAGATAGCGGACGGCCCGACCGCGGCCACGCGACTGCTGGTGCGGCACTACAGAATCGATGAGGCTCACAGCAATGCTTGGAGAGCGTGGAAGACCTTGGGATCTCCGCAGCATCCGACGCCTGAGCAGTACGCGACACTCGAAGCGGCCGGGCAGTTGCAGCTACTGGACTCTCCGCGGTGGGTGGATGTGCGAGGCGGTTCGACGAGCGTGGGGTTTTCGCTCCCGCGTCAGGCTGTTTCTCTGATGGAACTGAGCTGGTAGATCACCTCAGTCCAGGGAGAACCAAAACATCACTTGATGAGGCGCCGGACTTTCGCCTCATTTTTGATCGTTTTTCGCATACGGGACCAGTGACCCTGAACTCCCAATTCGACAGCCACCGCATTTCTCTGCATGCATGGTTGGCGGCTCGGGACATGTGATGACTTTAAGCCTAACTTTTTTGATACTAAGACGTCTGTATAATAAGAAGCCTGAGTATGCCAAAACCCGACTCGCTCCAAGGCTCCCTCGCTCTGCTCGTCTTAAAGATCCTCTCCCGCCGGCCGCGCCTGCATGGCTACGCGATCATGTCCGCAATCCAGGACATGTCCAGCGAGGTGCTCCGCGTCGAGGAAGGTTCGCTCTACCCTAGGAGCCATCGCCGGCCTGGCACTCAGCATGGCGTCAGTGCGATACATCGAGTCGCTGCTCTACGAAGTCAAGCCCACCGACCCGAGCATAGTGGCGCTTCCATCGGTGACAATCCTCCTGGCCCGGATCGGCGCAAACGCCCGGATCTTTCTTTTCTCCGCTGCCGGCAGCACCGAGACGATGTGCGTTACTCTAACCCGCAACCTGCGGCCAAGATGACTCGGTCAGAATACCGAGTCCGTGTCTGCTGCATGATTCGCAGGACCGTATAGTTCGCCGGCAAATTCAGCCACTATGATCACTTTTGAACAGACTAATGACGTTGCGTCTGTTAAGTTAGGTACGTTTACGGCCTGTGTAGCTAGGCCAATGAAAGCTGCTGTTGGCAAGGTGAAGCAGGATAGGATCTATGCCAAAGTCGCGTTTCGGAGGAAGGGCTTTGGCTCGAAAGGGTGCCGGACTTGTCGGCCCGGCATTCCCCCGCCTCAGTTGCGGCCGACGCTTTCGCTGAACGCACACACGAGAACGCGGCCGGAAGTCTTGGCCGGCTGGCACAACTGTCGAGCTGCAATTCGTCGAAGCAGTTCATAAATTACACAAGTCTTACGAACTCTCGAAGCAATTTCGGTTAGCATGAAATTGCACCCTTGCGTAATGACGACCATCGAAGCAGTTGCGGAATTGCGCCGACAATTCACCCGCCGCGGCTGGGACAAGAAAGCCACGAACCAGATCGCGTTCGAGCTGTTGATTCACGTGGCCATCGCGCTGGTAGGCATGGCCATCTTCATGACCTGGCAAAACCCGGCTGCGCGGGCGTTGGGAATCCTAATCTCAACCTTCGGGTGTATGGGCGTCGGGACTAATACACACACCTCCACCCATTACGGCACCAGTGATCAGCGCTGGGTGAACGAGGCGCTCAGCTATTTCGGGTATCCAATGTTCTTAGGCCTATCGGCTACGTATTGGTGGCACAAGCACGTGGTGCTGCATCATCCGGCGCCGAACGTAATCGGAGTGGACAGCGACGCCGACCTTTTGCCGTGGTTCGCGATCACGGCGGATGAAGTTTACGCTAGCTCCGGCCTGCGTCGTTTCTATTACGAGCACCTGCAATTCTGGCTATTTCCATTGGCGCTCGCGGTGAACAATTTCAGTATTCAGAGGGCCGGGTGGGCGCACCTTTTTCGAATGCTCCGCGATTCTAAGGGCCGAAAGTCTGCCCACTGGATCGACCTCAGCGCCCTAGTCTTACATTATTTCATCTGGATCGGTATACCACTCTTGTTCTGGCCAATGACGGCAGTTATTGGATTCTATATTCTGCGAGGTATTCTGCTGGGGTACGCCATGTACGCCATCCTGGCGCCTGGACATTTTCCGGCGGAGGCGCAGCGTACGACCGATGAAGCCCGGGACGGCGCGGATTTTTTCACGGTCCAGACTGCGGGAACCGTGAGTTTCCGGACGGGCAGGATAGGCAGGTTCTTGTGCTC
>JGI12270J11330_10002315_pt1 | contig 13972 bp, 12 predicted proteins | sample PeaSoiMetSII2010_FD_11330 | JGI IMG/M metagenome (IMG submission 11330)
TCGTCGTCCGCCGGCTCGGTGTGGCCGTAGAACCCGACCACCTGCAGGTCATCGGGAGCGGGGAACTCCCACGGGTTGCCGTAGAAGGTCCAGTCGTCGGGGTGCTCGACCTGATAACCATCCTGGAAGGCCTGCTTGAAGATCCCGAACTCATACCGGATGCCGTACCCCACGGCCGGCAGGTCCAGGGTGGCCAGGGAGTCGAGCAGGCAGGCGGCCAGACGGCCCAGGCCGCCGTTCCCCAGCCCGGGCTCCACATCCAGCTCCTCCAGCTCCCCGGCGGAGAAACCGGACCCGGCCATGGCCTGCCGGGCCAACCCGGCGGTACCGGTATACAGCGCGTTCTGGCGGAACTGGCGGCCCAGCATGTACTCCGCCGACAGGTAGTAGACGAACTTCGGGTTGGCCTCATGGTTTGCCCTGGCCGTCCTGGCCCGGCGGTCAGCCAGGCGGTCGCGGACCGTCACCGCCAGCGTCCAGTAGGCGTCCTGGGCACTCGCCGACTCCGCCGTCGTGCCCCGCTGGTAACACAGGTTGTCAGCCAGGTCCCGCTCGAACTCCGCCAGCGTGTTACCCACCCACCGGCCCTGCGGCCCCGGTCCTATCGACGTCATGAGCCGAACCTAAACGATAACGCCCGCATGCGACAGGCCCGAGCCCGTGCACCGGATGCGCCCGCGGGCACGATGGCGCCCAGCGAAAGGCGGCCACGGGAAGACACGACTGCCTGCGGCGGCAATCCCACCCGGGCAGTCATAACCGGCCCGCGCCGGGCCTGCCGCCAAAGGCGTCAAAGTGAACCCGGCCGGCCATGGACCCAGCCACGAACCCGTGGACATTCCTGCGTCAGTTGCTCAGTGGCACCGCCTGGCGACGGGCTGAGCGTTCACTTTACTCCGTTGGTTCGAGGCTTCCGGTTGATGATCCTCATGTCCTGGCTCAATTCGAACGTGCGACCATCGAAGACACGGGCCGCGTAGGCGGCTGCCTGGGTGCGCTGCTTCATGCCGAGCTTGACGAACAGTACCGACACGTAGTTCTTCACCGTCTTCACCGAAACGGACAGCCGCTCGCCGATCTGCCGGTTGGTCAGGCCGTCCCCGATCAGCTCAAGGATCTTGCGCTCCCGCGCGGTCAGCCCGGCCAGCGGGTCGTGCCGGTCCGCCTCGTCCCGCAGCCTGGCCATCGCCTTACTCGCCGCGCGAGGATCCAGCAGCGACCGGCCGGAGGCGACCATGCGGACCGCGCCGACCAGATCGGAGCCGCGGATCTGCTTGAGCACGTAGCCGGCCGCTCCGGCCATGATCGAATCCAGCAGCGCCTCGTCGTCGCTGAAGGCGGTGAGCATCAGGCAGGCGACCTCGGGCACCCGCGACCGGATCTCCCGGCAGACCGACACCCCGTCACCATCAGGCAGCCGGACATCGAGCACGGCGACGGCGGGGCGCAGCGCCGGAATCTGGGCCAGTGCGGCGGATGCAGTGCTGGCCTCGCCGATCACCTGGATGTCCGGCTCGGCCTCCAAGAGAACGCGGACGCCCCGGCGGACGATCTCCTGGTCCTCCAGGACGAACACGCCGATCGGCTTTCTCTCCGGACCGCCGGAGGTCTTGTTGCTCACCGGGCCTGACACCTGACCTTCGCACATGGCCCAGCAAACTGGACGCGACCGTATCCATGCGACCTTAGGCAGGTCACCCGGACCGGAATACCGGCCAAGGTCCCGTGCGGGCAGCCCGGACGGCCTGCGTGACTGGCGCAAACGGACCCCCCGGGCAGGGCCGTTCGACCCTACAGGGATGCGCGGCCAGCATCGGCGCTCACGCAGGGCACCCGGCCCGCCATGTCGTGGGTAGCGACCGGCCACCAGTACCGGCGGAGCAGGTTCCCCATCGGGGTACCTGGCCCGACCGCGGCGAGACGCTCGTTTTTCTCCTGGCTGAGCATTGTCGGCTCCTTGGACAAGCCGTAGCGTGTGGGACACCGACGACGCTAGGCAATGCCCTCAGGCCCGGGAAGGGGACCGTTCGGCCACGCGGAACACGGCTGGCGTTCCGCAGCGGGGAACGCCCTGGTTGCCAGCGTGAAACGGCAGTGAAACCTTCTGGACATCGGAGCCGCAACAACGCCTAGGAGTCGCAATGGCCACGGTTATCCCCGTTGATGAATTCATCACCGACGAGTGGTATCCGGGATTCAAGCCCGCTTACACCCATGCGCCGTGGTACATCGACCCGGTCCAGACCTTCCGCAAGGAAGACGAGGAGAACTTCTGGTTCCTGGACTTCCACTGGCCGCGCGGCCTCACCCCGATGGGGCTGATCTGGAACGAAGACGGCTACAACTGGTCCTCGCAGCTGGCCGCCGAGCAGATGCCGCTGCCGCCCGGCCGGGGGATCACCTGCCGGCTCGGCGGGACCCACACCTACGGCTCGGCCCTCCCGGTGAACGATCCGCGGGAGATCGGCCAGCGAGCCCGGCGGCTTGAGCGCAGCCTGCCCCCGTTCCTGCAGAACTTCGACAGCATCTGGGGCGATCTGCGCGAGGAAGTGAACGAGAGCTGGGACTACTTCCGTGGCGTAGACCTGTCCGCGCTCTCGCTCGAGGATCTCCGCGAGAATCTCATCCAGGCCCGCCAGTACCACAAGCGCGCCTTCGAGATCCACTTCCAGGTGATGTACCCGCTGCTGGCGAACTACGTCGGCTTCTACAGCATGTGCACCGAGCTCGGCCTGGATCCAGGGCAGATCGGCAAGTTCCTGCAGGGCTACGACACCAAGATCATGGAGACCGACCGGGAGCTGTGGAAGCTGACCAGCGCGGCCCGCGCGGCGGGCCTGGAGTCGGTATTCGCCGCCAACGAGGCCGACCGGATACGGGGCGCGCTGGCTGCCCACGGCGGCGCGGCCAGCACCTGGCTGACCACCTTCGACGACTTCCTCCAGGTCTACGGCTGGCGGACCGAAGGCTCCTGCGACATCGGACTGCCGAGCTGGATCGAGGACCCGACCCCGGCGCTCGGGACGATCAAGACGTTTCTGCTGAAGGACACCGACCACGACTTCGAGGCGGCCAGGAACGCGGCCGTCGAGGAGCGCGAGGCGGCCGTCGACGCGGCCAAGTCCACGCTCACCCTGGAGGAGCAGAAGCTCTTCGACGGCGGCCTGGCCTCCTGCCGGGCGGCGAACTTCCCGTGGTGGCAAGACGACCACAACTACTACATCGACCTGCGCATCTCGCTGCCGATGCGGTGGGCCTGCCAGGCCATCGCGGACCGGATCGGGGCCGGCCACCAGGACGACACGCTCTACCTGTTCTGGGAAGAGATCATGGACGTGTCGGCCGGGCGTCGGCCCTACGACGCCGGACTCCGCAGCCTGGTCGAGCAGCGCAAGCAGTACTTCGACTACTGGCTGCAGCGGCGGCCGTCCCTGCCCAAGGTGGTCGGCACCATCCCGGAGTCGGTCAACGACCCGATCCTGATCGAGATCTTCGGGCTGAACAGCCACTTCCTGCGGGCGGTGGAGGCGGTCAGCTCCGGCGGGCAGGTCAAGACGCTGACCGGCGTGCCCGCCTCCAAGGGCACCGGCCGGGGGATCGCCCGGGTCCTGCATAACGCCGACGAGTTGCACCGGCTGAGCCCCGGCGAGGTGCTGGTGTGCGAGTCCACCTCGCCGAACTGGACCCCGGCGTTCGCCAAGATCGCCGCCTGCGTGTGCGACGGCGGCGGCACCTTGTCGCACGCGGCCATCGTCGGGCGCGAGTACGGTGTGCCGACGGTGACCGCGGTCGGCCTGGCCACGATGGTCATCGCCGACGGCGACGAGGTCGAGGTGAACGGCACCACCGGCACGGTGACCGTGCTCAAGCGGGCCGTGCTCCAGCAGGCCGGGGCCGGGCAGGGCTGAGCCCATGCCGGACGCTATCGCCTGGGTGGACGAGATCGCCCCAGAGCAGGCGGTCGGCGTCTGCGGCGCCAAGATGGGCCGGCTCGCCGAGCTGCTCGAAGCGGGCGTCAGCCTGCCGAAGGGGTTCACCGTCACGGTGGATGCCTACCAGCAGCACTGGGATCAAGCGGGCCTGGACGAGATCGTCGACGCGGCGCTCGGCGGGCTCGGCCCCGATACGGGACCCGCCGAGCTCGCCGCGGCCGCACAGGCGGTCCGGGCCGAACTGGCCAGCCGGGACATCAGCGCGGACCTGGCCGCGCTGATCGGCGACGCCTATGAGGAGCTGAGCTCCCGCTGCTTCGAGATCAACGTCCCGACCGCGGTACGCAGCTCGGCCATCGGCGAGGACTCCGGCACGGCCAGCTTCGCCGGGATCTTCGACACCTACCTCGGGGTGTCGGGCCCGGACCGGGTGCTCGATGCGGTCCGCCAGTGCTGGGCCAGCCTGTTCAATGCGCGCGCAGTGGCCTACCGGCTGCGGGCCGGTACGCACCACCGGGACATGCCGATGGCGGTCGGCGTCATCGAGCTGATCCACGCCCGGGCCTCCGGCGTGGCGTTCTCCGCCCACCCGGTCACCGGGAAGAGTGACCGTATCGTCATCGAGACCAGCTGGGGCTGGGGCGAGGCGGTGGTACAGGGGCTGGTCACGCCGGACCACGTCGAGGTCGGCAAGGCCGACGGGCGCATCCTGCGCTACCGGGTGGCGGCCAAGAACGTGGTGTCGAACTTCGACTACGCGATCGGCCGCGTGGTCGAGACCGCCATGCCTGCCCGCCTGGTCGACCGCCGGGTGCTCGACGACGAGCAGATCGCCGCCGTGGTCGACGCGGTGCTGGCCATCGAGCGGCACTATGGTTACCCGGTCGACGTGGAATGGGTGCTCGACCGGCACCGCCGGGAAGGCGAGCCCGTCTGCGTCGTCCAGGCCCGCCCGGTGACCGTCACCGCCCCGGCCGCCGCCGCCCCCACCGAATGGAACCCCGCCGCCATGGCCGCGAAGTACGTCTTCGGGACCTAGCGAACCGACCGAAGGAGTCACCATGCATGTGCTGACCGTCTGTTACGGGCATCCAGCCGACCCGGCCGCGTTTGACTCGTACTATGCGTCCACCCACCGGCCGCTGGCCGAGAAGATACCCGGCCTGGCCAGCTTCACCGCTCGTCATTGCGACTCGCTCGACGGTTCGCAGCCGCCTTATCACCTGATCGCCGAGCTTGCCTTCGCCTCGCGGGAGGCGCTAGACGCCGGGCTGGCCTCGCCCGAGGGATACGCGGCGGCCGCGGACGTCGCGAACTTCGCCGACGGCGGGGCGACGATGTTCGTGGCTCGGGACTAAGGCTGACCGGCCCTCAGGCCAGCACGAGCCAGCGTCCGCCACAGCACGGTCGGCGGTCAGGACTGGTGTTGCGGAGCCAGCTTTGCCAGCTGGCGGAGGGAGATGGGGGGTGCGCTGCTGAGCGGCCCCGCCGCCCGCATGCCGGCCAACTGGATGTCGAGGAACCGCTGCCAGGCCTCCGGGGCGACCTCTCCGGCGGCCTGCACCAGCCCGCGCATCGCCAGGACAAGGGCCATGACGTCGCCGGCGGTGATGCCCGGGTTCACCGTGCCGGCCGCGATGGCGCGCGCGGTGAGCTCGTCGATCGCTGCTCGTATCCGATGTCCGGTGGTGTCGTCGGTGTGGCGCGCCAGGAGCAGGCTCGCGTAGCGGGCATGGTCGGCGAAGGACCGGCCAAGGGCGCGCAGCAGCTCTTCGAGACCGTATCCGTCGGCACGCGCCAGCGCCCGTTCGGTGGAAAAAAGAACTTCCTCCAGGGCCAACTGCAGGAGTTCATCGATCAGCGCGTCCTTGCTGGCGAACCGGCGGTACACGGTGCCGACGCCCACTCCCGCCCGCGCGGCGATCTCCTCCATGCACGCGTCGGCGCCGGACTCGCCGAGCACCTCGCGCGCGGCGTCGAGGATGCGGTGATAATTCCGCACGGCGTCACGCCGCGCCGCCGGGGCCCGGGTCCCGGTCACTCGCTCTCGTCCCCGACAATCGTCCCGCCGGCGACGATCGCCATCTCGGCGTGCTCCAGCTCACCCGTCGTCCGCCGCAGGCCCTTCGCCGCGGGGATCAGCAGGCCGGCCAGCGCCGCCAGCACCAGCCCGGCGGCCATCACCGCGAACCCGATCGTGTAACCGGACTCCTTCGGCAGCCCGGACGGCTCGAGCTGCGAGGTGACGATGCTGGCCATCACCGCCGCGCCGATGCTGCCGCCGATCGTGCGGATGTTCGCGTTCATGCCGCTCGCGACTCCGGTCTGCGAGGACGGCACCGCGGCCACCACCAGCGCCGACATCGCCGAGAAGGCGAGCCCGAACCCGACACCCATGATGGCGCTCGACAGGTAGATCTCCCACACCTGCGCGTGGGCGAAGGCGAGGATCGTCATGGCCACGCATCCGGTCAGGCAGCCAGCGATCACAAGAGCCTTGCCCCCGAACAGCCGGGTGAGCCGGCCCGCGAACTGGCCCGTGATGAACATGGTGATCGTAGAGGGCAGCAGCATCAGCCCGGAACGGGTGATGCTCGCCCCGAACCCGTAGCCGGCCGAGGATGGCGTCTGCACGAACTCGGGCAGGAAGGCGAACGTCGCGTACATCCCCACGCCGATCAGCAGCGCGACCAGGTTGTTCGTCCATACGGCCGTGCGCCGCATCATCTTCATGTCGATCAGCGGCGTGACCGCCCGCAGTTCGGCGAGGATCCAGGCCGCCGCCAGCACCACCGCCGCGGCCAGCAGGCCGATCACCCGGCTGGAGCCCCAGCCCCAGCTGGGTGCCTCACTCAGCGCGACCAGCAGCGCGACCAGCCAGGCGGACAGCAGCACCGCCGGCAGCCAGCTAATCCGCCCGGGGGTACGCACCGGTGACTCGGGAACGAACAGCACCGCGGACACGGCGGCGACGATCGTGAGGATCAGTGGCAGCCAGAACAGCCAGTGGTAGTCGAGCGCGTTCACGATCGGACCCGCCAGGACGATGCCCAGGCCGGCCCCGACCGCGGTCAATGACGCGAGAGACCCCACCGCGCCGGCCACTTTATCGGCCGGGAACTCATCCCGGATGATCCCGAACGCGACGGGTATCATCCCGCCCCCGGCCCCCTGGATCACCCGCGCCACGATCATGATGGCGATCGACGGCGCGAGCGCCGCCATCAGCGAACCCACCGACAGCGCGATCAGCGTGGCGACGAAGACCCGCTCCTTGCCTATCATGTCGCCGATCCGCCCCAGGATCGGCGTCATGATCGACGCCGAAAGCAGATACGCGGTGAGAACCCACGTCACAGTGTCCTGCGTCGTATGCAGCTGATGCTGCACCGTCGTCAGCACCGGAATCACCAGCGACTGCAACAGCGCGAACGCCGCGACACCAAGGGACAACACCGCGAACGTCACCCGGTAATGCGCGCGCCGACTGCCTACCGCCACGACGACCTCCCCGAACTGCCCAGCGCCACGCAGACCTCCCGAAGCGGAACTACGCTTCCGGTGCGAGTTTAACAGAACCGGAATCCCGATTCCGAAGCCCGGCGACAAGGCCTGGCGCGCCCCAGGTAGAGGCCTGGCGCATCCTTCCTGGCAAACGAGGCCTGGCACCGCCCCGGTAGTTGCCTCACTGGTCCCGCCAGCCCCATCTGCAGGCTCGGGCTTCCTCCGCAGGCCTCTTGGCAGGGCCGACGCAATCATCGTGTGCACTTACCCCCCTCAATAAGGGGGGTAAGTGCACACGATAGTCGATTTTCATATTTTCGTTCGAGCTAATGGTGTCCGAAGGTCCTTAGCGAGCCGCTTTCATTCGGCGGCCTCGTGGCCGATGATCCGGTCGGCCAGCACGATGTCGCCGGACCAGCCGCAGGCCCCGCAGAAGCAGACGAAGACCCGGTCGCGGCCCGTCCAGTACTCCGTGGTCAGCCCCTGGCCGCCGTCAGCCAGCGACAACGCCGCCGCGCACGCCGGACAGTACCGAGGTGCGTCACGCCGATGCCGCTCGGCGTCAACCGGGAACCAGCCCCGCCCGACGTCACCACCAACAGAAACACCAGCAGAAAGCCCAGCAGAACGACCAGCACCGCCAGGAACCCCAGCACCAGCAGCAGGAACTCCAACACCACCAGGAACCCCGGCACCAGCCGCGACCACCGTCACCCGGCCGCGGCCTTCCGGTTTTCGTGGGCCTTGATGTGCAGCTTCTTCAGCGCGTCGGCCTGCGGGCTGAACCGGGACGAGGCCCGGTCGATGAAGTCGATGGCGAACGAGACGCCGGCGTCGAACTTGTTCTTCTCGCACGGCAGGTCGATCCGGTCGCGGAAGTCCCGGTACACCCCGAGCGGATCCTCGCCCCGGGCCACCAAAGACATGTTCTCCTTGAACATCCGCCGCAGCATCGTCACGCCGATGTCCGAACGTCCCAGGTGTTCCACGGTCCGGTCGGTGATCGGCCCCTGGGTCACCCAGGCCATCATGTCCTGACCCTCGACATAATCCACCCGGTGCCGGCCGGCGGAATCGTATACCGGGATCTGGTAGTCGGGCACCTGCGGCTGGTCGGGGTACTCCACACCGGCAGGCGCGTGCACGGTGTAGAGCATGAACCGGGTGGTGGTCCGGTCGACCGGCACCCGGATCTGCATCTGCTCGATGTTGGCCCCGCCGACCCGCATGTTGTACGGGAACACCAGCGGGTGGCCGATCTTCCAGTCGTCGTCCTCCTCGGACGCGCCCTCCACTACCCGGCGCTTGATGATGCCCCACTCGAACGCGTCGAAGCCCACCTTGACGTGCTTCTTGCCGAACGAGGACGGCGCGTCGAAGCCCTGATGACGCGCCATGAACTCGAAGAACCGGCCGTGCAGCCACTCGGTATGGTGCGGGTCGACCGCGTTCTCCATGATCTGCACGAAGTTGCACGGCAGGTCGGTCCAGCCGATGTCGCGGACCCCGTCCATCACGAACACGTCGAACCGCGGCAGCTGCGGCGCGGGCGAAGGCCCGATGTAGGCCCACACCAGGCCGCCGAGCTCCTGCGCGGCGCCAGCGGCCGCCCGCACCCGCGAGCGGAAGTTGGTCTCCTCCCGCTCGGCGGGCTGGTCGAGGCAGGAGCCATCCACCCCGAACAGCCAGCCGTGGTACGGGCAGCGCAGCCCGTCGGACTCCACCACGCCGTAGGCCAGCGAGGCCCGCCGGTGCGGGCAGCCCTCCGGCAGGATGCCGTACTTGCCGCGCGGCGTCTTGAACACGGCGAAGTCCTCGCCGAGCAGCCGGGCCGGGCGGACCGGGAACTCGTCGAGCTCGCGGGTGAACGCGACCGGGTACCAGTAGCGCCGCAGCAGCTCGCCCATNGGCGTACCCGCCGCGACCTGGGTCAGCTCGTCGTTCTGTTCGGCGGTCAGCATGCAAACACTCCNAAAGAGATTCAGTCGATGATCGTCACGGTGCCGGCGTTGCCGTCCACCCGCAGCCGCTGCCCGGTCTTGATGGTCTTGGTGCCGAACGCGGTGCCGGTCACGGCGGGCANCCCGTACTCGCGGCACACGATGGCGGCGTGGCTCATGATCCCGCCCACGTCGGTCACCGTCGCCGCGATCTTGCCGAACACCGGCGCCCAGCTCGGCGCGGTCAGCGGCGCGACCAGCACCTCGCCGTCGCGCAGCTCGCTGATCCCGTCCGCGGACATGATCACCCGGGCCGGGCCCTCCGCGATGCCGGGCGAGGCCGCGAAGCCGGACAGGCCGCCGTCGGCCTGCGCGCCGCCAAGCCACTGCCGGACGCTGTCCGAGGTGATGCCCCAGAGCATGACGGTGAACGGCTCGGTGATCACCTCGGGCGGCACGCCCAGGGCCGGCGGCGGCGACCACTGCCGCAGCGCGTTCATGATCCCGTTGCGGCGGGCCATCTCCCGCGGCCAGTACTTGGGCCCGCGCGAGGGCACGCCGACCGCCCAGCCGTGGTACAGGTCGAACAGCACCTCGGTCACCTCGTGCCTGCTCAGCAGGAACACGTCGTCCCGATCGGTGAAGAACCCCGCCTCCACAAAGAGACGGCCCAGGTCACGCATCTTCCGCCAGACCACGGAATGGGCCCAGTGCTCGACGTAGAAGTTGTGGTTCTCCACGTACGGGAACACCGTGCGGGCCAGCCCCAGCTTGGCACCGAACGTGGCCCGGTCCTCGTCGCTGTCGATCAGGTCGGTGTACTCGGCCACGATCCGGTCGCGTTCGGCGATGACGGCCTCCATCGGCCGCTCGAGCGTCTCGCCCCGCTGGACCTTGGCGATGTAGGTGCGCAGGAAGCCGAGCGGGATGTCCAGGTTCTCCAGCCACACCTTGTCGCTGTGGTAGAAGCCGCTGCCGGCCGAGAAGTTGAACCAGGGCTGCTTGGCCTCCTCCCAGGCGGCCAGCCACTTGTCACCCTGCGGGTCGCCGCGCAGCCCGTCGAGTACTTCCGAGGCCGGAGCAGAACCCGAGAACCGGTCCGCCAGGCCCAGCTCGACGGCGAGCTGGGCCAGCTTCTTGAGCTCCTCGTCCGGCTGGAACAGGTCGACCTGGATCCCGGCCACCATCTTGGCGATGGCCTGGTCCGGGATGGACGGGAACAGCTGCTGGCAGCAGCCGAAGAAGTCCAGGTAGGCGACGTAGCCGAGGTTGAGGAACTCGAAGTGGTAGTGCCACAGCTTGAGCAGCAGGTCCACCAGCCGGTGGTAGGTGGTGAACAGGTCCAGGGCGCTCCCGGTACCCCGGCCCTCNGTGATGACGGCCATGTCCTCCCGGTGCGGTAGCCGCTCGAAGNTGATCGCCTCGAGCTCGTCGATGAGCGCGCGCACCTTGGGCATCCAGGCCGCATACAGCCGGTCCCAGTTGGCGAAGTAGTACCCGGCCCGCTCGGCGAACTCGGGCACCCGCGCCCCGATCTCCTCTGGGTCGGTCACCCCGACGGGGGAGAGGTACATGTAGCCGTTCAGGTACCGGAGGTCCACGCCGAGCGCCGGCGGGATGATGTAGTGCCTGGTGTTGTACTGGGACAGCGCGATGATCGCGTACTCCATGATGGTGGCGTCCCACGGCGGCACCACCTCGGGAGTGTGCACGCCGTCCATGAACCAGAACGCCGACTCCTCGTACTCGCGCCGGTCCTCGCTGAACACCGTCGAGTACGCGTACAGGTCTTTCCATCCCTCCGCCCCGGGAGGAGTCGGCATATCGAACGGGCTAGGGAACCGGTCGGCCATGGTGTTCCTCCTGAAACTAGGGTGCCGGCGGCCACCGTTGGCCGCCGGATAAAACGGATACGCCAGCCCGGGTCAGCCGTGGCCGTGGCCTTCCGGCGCGCCGTGCGAAGGGTGCAGCAGGGTCTGGACCATGCTGGTGATCGGGTCCGCGGTGCAGCTGGCGGCCGGCCGGGGGCGGCGGCTCCACACCGTCTCCGGACGGCTCTGCAGCAGCAGGACGTCCCCCGAATCCTCGAGCGCCCACTCCACGTCCTGCGGGCAGCGGTAGTGCTTCTCCGCGCGCCGGGCCAGCGCGGCCACGGCCAGGATCTCGTCGTCGGTCAGGCACGGAACGGACTGCCGGTCCGCGTCTACCGGAACCGCGATAACCGCATCCGCGTCAACGAGCCGGTACTCCAGGGTCTTGGCCGAGATCGTGCGCCGGGTGATCGCGCCCATGACCTTGTCGACCAGGAAATTGTCCGGGGTGACCTCGCCGCTGACCACGGCCTCGCCGAAGCCCCAGGACGCGTCGATGGCGACCTGCGACCGGTCGCCGTTCAGCGGGTTGAGGGTGAAGGCGACCCCGGCGGCCCGCGGCCGCAGCATCTGCTGCACGCCGACGCTCATCGCCACGCTAGCCCGGCCGTAGCCCCGCTCGATCCGGTAGGCGATGCCGCGGTCGGTGAACAGGCTCGCCCAGCAGCGGAGCACGTGGGCCACGACCGAATCGCCGCCGCGCACCCACAGGTAGGTGTCGTGCTCGCCGGCGAAGCTCGCGTCCGGCTGATCTTCGCAGGTCGCCGACGAGCGGACCGCCACCGGCAGGCTGGCATCCCCCGGGCTGGCGTCCCCGCACCGCTCGCACAGCCGCGCGTACGCGTCCCGGATCGCGTCGGCCAGGTCGCCGGAGGCGGCCAGCGAGCCGATCAGCGCCCGCGCCCGTGCGCCCGCCGCCGCCACCGAGGCTGGATCGTGCGGGTCGGCCGCCGCGATCAGGGCGTCGAGCTGCCCGGTGAGCCCGCCGTCGGCTAGCGCCTTGCGGTAGCAGTCGGCCGAGACCGCGAACCCGGGCGGCACCGGCAGCCCGGCGGCCATGAGCGTACCGAGGGAGGCGTTCTTGCCGCCGAGCACGGGGGCGTCCGCAAGTGCGTAGTTCTCGAACCACAGGATCTGTGCCACATAACCCCCAGGCGTGACCGCCGGTTGCGCGGTTTCCCAGACCGTACGACGCGCCTGCCTGGCAGACCAATGCTGTTGTCCCGCAGAGCGGAACGGAGTTACGGTGGGGCCCATGACGCTCACCACGCCGGCCACGGCCAGCACCCCGCCCGGCAGTGCTCAACCAGACCGGACCACGCTGGCGTCGGTGCGCAACGCCGCCCGGGTGCTGCGCGCGTTCTCCCGGGCCGGCCAGGAGCTGGGCATCACCGAACTCTCCCGCCAGCTAGGCCTGGGCAAGAGCACCGTGCACCGGCTGGTGACCACGCTGACGGCCGAACGGCTGCTCGAACGGGGCAGCACCCCGGGCCGGTACCGCCTCGGCCTGGTCCTGTACGAGCTGGGCAGCAACGTCACCGAGCACGTGGACCTGCACCAGGCGGCGCTGCCGGCGCTCGCCACGCTGCGGCACGAGACCGGGGAAATGGTGCACGTGGCGGTGCTCGACGGGCTCGAGGTGGTGTACGTCGAGCGGCTGGAGAGCCACAACCTGCTGCCGATCTTCCGCCAGGTCGGGCACCGGCTGCCGGCCCACTGGACGAGCTCGGGCAAGATCCTGCTCGCCGCGCTGCCGCTGGATGAGCTGAACCGGCGGCTGGCCGACTGGCGTCCGGTGGCGCAGACACCGTGGACCATCACCGACAAGAACCGGCTGCTGACCGAACTGGCGGCGGTGGCCGAGCGCGGCTGGGCGCAGAACAACGAGGAAGGGCACCTGGGCATCGTCTCGGTTGGCGCGCCGATCCGGGGCCGGGACGGCAAGGTCATGGCGGCGGTCAGCGTCGTCGGCGACAGCGCCCGGATGCGCACCATGATGCGCCGGGCCACCGCCCTGGTGGTCGAGTCGGCCCGGGTCATCTCCCGGCGGCTCGGCCATAGCTCTGTGTCGGCTCAATAGAGATTTGTCCCTAACGGACTGGGCACTCGCCCTCCCGTCGGCCTTTAGTGGATACCCCGGTGGCCGCCTGCGTCCAGGTAGAGCACGCTGCCGTGCAGCAGGTCGGCCTCCGGGTCGAGCAGCAGCTCCACGGCCCAGGCCAGCTCGCCAGCGGTCGGCAGCCGGCCCAGCGAGTTCTGCGCCACGTACTCCTGCCAGACCTCCTCCTCGGCGGCGCCCCGCTCGGCGGCGACCGCGGCCACGATCCGGCGCAGCCTGGGCGTGTCGGCCGGTCCCGGGCTGAGCGTGTGGGTGGTCACCCCGCGGGGCCCGTAGAGCAGGCTGATCTGGCGCATCAGGTTGAACACGGCGGCGTTGACCGCGCCGGGGCCGGCCTCGTGCGCGCGCGGCTCCAGGCCGAGCGAGCCGGCGAACGTCACGAACCGCGACCCGGGCACCAGATGGTCGCGGACCGCGTGCAGCAGCCGCAGCAGCCCGCCGACCTTGATGTTGCTGCCGGCCGCCAGCGCGTCCGGGTCGATGGTGTCCGCCGAGCCGCGGACCGGCAGCCCGGCCGCGAAGACCGCCATCCGTACCGTCCCGCCGACCCCGGTCAGCGCCGAGCCGATGGCCTGGATCGCGTCGTTGCTCCCGATGTCGGCGGGG
>JGI12270J11330_10002316_pt1 | contig 13971 bp, 15 predicted proteins | sample PeaSoiMetSII2010_FD_11330 | JGI IMG/M metagenome (IMG submission 11330)
GCCGACCAGCGCGAGGATTATCTGGTCAAGACGTTGCGCGACTATAAGAGCAATGCCCGCCAAGGCTACGATGGCGTCATGGCCGAGGTGCTCACCCCGGTCACCGACGCGCAAATTCTCGATCTCGCGTACTACCTGGCGCGCTTCCGCTGACCCGAGCGTAGCGGCATTGACACAAGCTTAGGGCGCGGCGCTTAGCAGCCGAGCGACCGAGGGCCGAATTAAGGCCGGACTTTCCGCTCCGGTCTTGTGCTAGTGTGCGTCGCGAAGGCCACAACGCGGGGATGGTGACATGGTCACGACTTTACGCAGAATTGCAATCCGTCGCGTGGCCGCCGTGGCGGCTGCCGTCGCTGCCGGCATTTTTACCGCCGGCAGCGCGAGCGCGCAGCTCTCGCAGGCATGGACCTGGTGCGTCAACAAGGAGAAAGCCTCGCCCGATCTGCAGGTCAGCGGCTGCACCTCCGTCATCCAGTCCGGCAAGGAGACAAAGAAAAATCTCTCGATCGCGTTCAACAACCGCGGCAACGGCTACCGCGCCAAGGGCGACAACGACAACGCTATCGCCGACTACACCCAGGCGATCCGGCTCGATCCCAAATACCTCCCCGTACAACGGCCGCGGCAACGTCTATCAAGACAAGAAGGACTACGACCGCGCCCTCGCCGAGTACAACGAGGCGATCCGGCTCGATCCCAAATACGCCTCCCCGTACAACGGCCGCGGCAACGTCTATCAAGACAAGAAGGACTACGACCGCGCCATCGCCGAATACAACCAGGCGATCCGCCTCGATCCCGGCTATGCGCTCGCCTATAACGGCCGCGGCAACGCCTATCAAGCCAAGAAGGACTACGACCACGCCATTGCCGACTATACCGAATCCATCCGCCTCGATCCCCAATACTCGAGTCCGCACAACGGTCGCGGCAACGCCTACCGATCCAAGGGCGATATCGACCGCGCATTGCCCGACTACAACGAGGCAATCCAGCTCGATCCCAGGAGCGCCTTTCCCTATAACGGCCGGGCCAACGTCTATTTCGACAAGAAAGACTACGACCGCGCCATCGTCGACTACGGCGAGTCGATCCGGGTCGATCCCAAATACGCGACCGCTTTCAACAACCGCGGCCTCGCCTACGCCCGAAAGAGCGACTACGACCGCGCCATCGCCGACTACAATCAGGCGCTCGCGCTCGATCCCCAATATGCCGTCGCCTACGACAACCGCGGCGACGCCTACTTATCCAAGAGCGACTACGATCGCGCCATCGCCGACTACAGCGACGCGATGCGCGTCGATCCGAAATACGCCATCGCCTACAACGACCGCGGTTACGCCTACGCCAGGAAGAAGGACTACGACCGCGCCATCGCCGACTATAACGAGGCCATCCGCATCGATCCGTCTTACAGCGCGGCCTTCAACAACCGTTCCAACGCCTACGAGAACAAGGGTCAATACGCGCAGGCGCCAAGGCGATCCGCGCCAACGTCGCCGAGCAGTGGACGAAATACGGGGTGAAGTAAGCGCGGTCGGCGATCGTCGCCACCAAGCCGCAAGCCGCCGACGATGTCGGCACGCTGACCGGTAGCGCAAGTCGGAAGCCTCCGACTTACGCGGTGCTGTGCCGGCGGGTGGCGGTTTAAGTCCGCAACACGGCAATCGATTTCTAATAGAACACGCCGTAAACCGCATCGACGACTTCGCCGGTCGTCACGTTGACCAGCAGCACGTCTGGTCCATAGCGCACCCATTGGAAGCCAGCTTCGGGCGCCACCAAGCCGAGTGCCGCCCAATCGGCATAGAAATAAGCAGGCACCAAAAACAGTGGCGGCAACACCATGCCGCCAGCCCAACGCTGGTAGCGATAGCCGGACGGATAAACGAACGGTGCGAGATGCGCCCGATGGATCTCGTGGCCGCGGAAGGTCAACGGGCCGCCGTGCGGACCCGCCAGGCCGGGCGGTGGCCCGTGCGGGCCGGGCGGTGGCCCGTGCGGACCGTGCGGCATAACGGCCGGCTTGACGACGCCCGGCTTCGGGTTGCCCGGTTTGCCGGGTGGATGGTGCTCCTCGGCCGCAGCCAGGTTTGGCAAGGCGAGCGCGAACATAGCGGCGATCGTCAGCATCCGGCGCATAGCGGTCCCTTCTGTCGATTTGCGAGAATCTATCGGCGGCAGACTAGCAGACCCGCCATCCTTGCCAAGGCCGCGCGCGCATTCGACCTAGAGCCGCTTCGCCACCTCTTCGAGCATGACCTCGGTGGCGCCGCCGCCGATATTCTGCACGCGCGCGTCGCGCGCCATGCGCTCGATGGTGCTGCCGCGCATGAAGCCCATGCCGCCGTGAAACTGCACGCAGTTGTACATGACCTCGTTGACCAACTCGCCGCAAAAGGCCTTGACCATCGACACTTCCTTGGTGGCGTCGACGCCCTGCGTGTCGAGCCACGCCGTGTGATAGACGAGCTGCCGGCCGGCCTCGACCTTGGTGGCGAGCATCGCCAGGCGCTGCCGGATCGTCTCCCGTTGCCACAGCGGAGCGCCAAACGCCTTGCGGGTACGCACATAATCGAGCGTGAGTTCGAGCGCGGCCTGCGCTTCGCCCATCGCCACCGCGCCGATCGTCGTCCGCTCGTTCTGAAAATTCTTCATGATGGCGTAGAACCCGCGCCCTTCGTCGCCGAGCCGATTCTCGACGGGAATGCGGCAACCTTCGAAACGCAACTCGGCGGTATCGGACGATCGCCAGCCGTGCTTGTCGAGCGTGCGGCCGACGGTCAGGCCGGGCGTGCCTTTCTCGACCAGGAACATGGTGATCGACTGGCTCGGCGGGCCGGAGCGATCGGTCTTCGCCGCGACGCAATAGAGATCGCCGTAGACGCCGTTGGTGATGAACATTTTCACGCCGTCGATGACATAGAAATCGCCATCGCGCCGCGCGACGGTGCGGATGCCCTTCACGTCGGAGCCGGCATCCGGCTCGGTCACGGCGACGGCGGTGATGACCTCGCCGGCAATGATGCCCGGCATCCATTTGTCCTTTTGCGCCTCGCTGCCGGAACGGAAGACGTGGATGGAGGCCATCTCAGAGTGGACGAGAGCGGTGGTCGCCACCCCGCTGAACGTCGAGCGGCCGAGTTCTTCGGCGAATACGACGGTTGCCAGCGTGTCCATCTCCGATCCGCCATAGCGGGCCGGATAACGGATGCCGAAAAATCCGAGGCTGCCCATGCGGCGCAATACCTCGCGCGGCACAAACCCCTGCTCTTCCCAGGCTTGCGCATTCGGCTTGATCTCGGTCTCGACGAAACGGCGCACCTGGGCACGAAGGAGTTCATGTTCCTCCGAGAAATACAGCGACCGAGGATTGGCGGGCGGCGCCGGGTCGTCGGGCCGCGGGTTGGGCATGCTATTCATGACGATTCCTACCCTTGATTTCGAATTTTCAAGTTTATTCTTCTGTACACGGCATGCATATACCGCATTCAGGCGTCGGCGCGCAAAGTCGTATTGCCGTCCTAGGCGGGCTCGTTATTGTGAATCGTCGCTGCCGGCAGCGGTTAGTCGTGAATGGCTGCCGCTTCGGCTGACAGCAATGTCGGTATCAATGCCGGGTAGGCTTCAGGCGCGCGTCGGCAAACTTAAATATGTGCAACTTGCCGCAATGACGGCAGCGTTCCAGCAGTTTGGCCGGTTTCACCCGCTCCAGATCATCTCGCGTGTAGACGACGCCGGAATGAACCTCTTTTCCCGTCTCCGCGCAGACTAACGTCAACCGACCACCGGTGAGATTTTCCTTCATATCTTGATCTGGATCAAAAAATCTCGCGCAATCGCGATTTATAGTTACAATAGGAAATTTTTTGACCTATGAAAACATCGCCTGCGGCCGCGCGGCGCGGGCGCGCGCTCGAGCCTCCATCAAATATCGCAATCGACTCGGTGCGACTGAATCACCCTCTGCGGGTGAATAGGACTTCGCCGGGCATGCGTTTGATCGGGCGCTCACACGGGGCACGTAAGACGCCGTATTCGCTCACCGCGCGCGAGTGTGAGGTATTAGAGTGGGTGGCCCGCGGTAAGCCTGCCCGGGAAATCGCTGAAATTCTCAACATCACCAAACGAACGGTCGACGCGCACGTTCATTCGGCCATTGGCAAAGTCGGCGCCGTCAACAGAACCAATGCCGTCGCCATTGCAATTCGCAACCGCCTCATCGATGCGTGACGACCCGCCTCACCTGCTCGCTGCTCGCGAGCGGAGGTGTGGACGTTTGGGACGCGGGCGGGCGCACCAGCTTACTGCAGCGAAGGGAAAAGGCGATTGAGAGTTTATTGAAACGCCGAGCGTGTCGAGAAATTCGGCAGTTGGAAAAGGAGCTGGGAACGCCGCTGTTCCATCGCCGCACTCGGGGTGTCGAACTAACCGATACCGGAAAGCTGATGCTCGAGGAGGCCCGCGCCGCATCTCCTTTCTTGTTGTTGGCGGCGGCCATTGCGCCAGCAATTTCAACTATACGCTGCAAGTATGAAATAACCCATACCCGGCTATTGGACAAGCGCTCTTCCGCCGCCTTTTCTTGGGTTGGACAGAATGACGTACGGTTGCACAAGGACCTTTGACAAGGCGCCTCATTGTCACAAATAGCAGTGTGACAAAACGCAATTTCGCAATGTCCACAATTGTAAGAAATTGTACACGTGGAACAGAATCATCGGCCATTGGTAAGATCAACCACGGCTGCCAAAAGCCTCGCCATCCCGATGAACTGATCGGGAGCGCATGATGGCACACAATGAAACGCCGCCCTTCGATGCCAAGGCCTTCGCTGCCACATACGGCGGCGTGACCATAACCAAATATCAAGCGAATTCCATTGTTTTTGCGCAAGGCGACGCCGCGGACTGCGTTTTTTTACATCCAGCAAGGCAAAGTGAAGCTCTCAGTCGTCTCCGAACAAGGCAAGGAAGCGGTCATCGCAGTCCTTGAAACCGATAATTTGTGCGGCGAGGGCTGCTTGGCCGTCCAGCCGCTGCGCATTTCCACGGCCACGACCATGAGTGATTGCGTCATGGTGCGGCTGGAAAAGGCCAGCGTCGTCCGCGCCATGCACGACAACCATGCTTTTTGCGACTTTCTCATCGCGTACCTTTTGACTCAGAACGTCAGGCTGAACGACGATCTGATCGATCACTTGTTCAATTCGAGCGAGAAGCGGCTGGCGCGCACTCTTTTGCTGTTGGCCAATTATGGGAAGGAAACACGAGAGGAGCAGATCATTCCCAGGATCGACCAACAGACATTGGCCAAGATGATCGGCACGACCCGCGGGCGCGTCAGCCATTTCATGAACAAGTTTCGCAGAATGGGATTCATCGAATACAATGGCGAAATTCACGTCCATAGTTCATTGCTGAATGTCGTCCTGCACGATCAGCCGACCGGCGCGCGGGCGCTTCGCGCCCGTGAAGACCGCGCGGTATCGCGGAAGGGCGGGCGACGAGCACGCCGCGATGCGAGCCGCTCCGACAGCATCGACACCATCGAGTAATACTACCGGAAATTACCCAAGGCCGGCTGCACAAATTTGCACAGCACAGCGGCCGTCGGTGTGGCAATGATTCGAAATCGGTATTGGTGGGCCGGCAGGCGTGCGGAACAACGCGCGGTCCGGCGTCGCGTCAAAGAGTTGGTGCAACCGCGTTAGAAGTCCACGCGCGGCGTGGGTCCGAGCAGGCGATGGTTGCTGAACCTATTGTCAGCTTGCGGCGCATGCATTGCCTTAGCGGAGGAAGTGAAATGCAATCTGCGATCGTCAAGCGGTCCATCGTGATCGCCGGCCACAAGACCAGCGTCAGCCTCGAGGATGAATTCTGGAACGGGCTTAAGGAAATCGCGCGAGATCAAAGGGCAACGCTGTCCAACCTCGTCGGCGAGGTCGACACGCGGCGCAGCCATGGCAACCTGTCCTCGACCATCCGGCTGTTCGTGCTCGATCACTACCGCGCGCGGATGGCAGCGCTTGCTTCGGATCGTGCGGCAGTCGACGGAACATTGCAGCCAAGCAGACCGTCCGCCAATCTCTATAGTCCTCTCAGGGCCGGGAACGGGCTGTAAGCTTTCTGGCCCGATGGCGCGCTTGCACACCGAGAATTCGGCTACAGCGCCTCGATAAAGGCCACCATTTGCCGGCGCTGGTCGGGATCCGGCAGCGGTCCGCGCATGGCGCCGAGATTGTCGGTCATGTGCGCCGGGTCGGCGGTTCCCGGGATGACCGCGGTGACCCGCGGGTCAGCCAACAGGTATTTCAGGAAAAACTGCGCCCAGCTCTCGGCGAATCCGCGCGCCCAGTCCGGGATCGCCACGCCCTTCACGGCGCGGAACAGCCGGGCACGGCCGAACGGCAGCGCGGTCAGCACGCCGGCGTTGACCTCGGCGGCGAGCGGCAGGATGCGCTTCTCGGCCTCGCGGTCGTCGATCGAATAGTCGATCTGCACGAAATCCGGTTTTTCCCGCCCGAGCACCGCTTCGATCGCGGCATACTGCTGATGCCGGGTCGAGGTAATGCCGATGTAGCGGCACACGCCCTGCGCCTTCCACTCTTTGAACTGCGCCAGCGATTGCTGCGGATCGTGCACATTGTGAAACTGCAGCAGGTCGAGCTTTTCCGTTTTCAACCGGGCCAGCGAGCGCTTGAGCTCCGCGGCGTCGGGCGCCTCGAGCTTGGTCGCGATGAAGAGCTTGCCGCGCAAGCCGCCGTCCGCAATCACGTCGCCGAGCACGGCCTCGGCATCGCCATAGACCGATGAGGTGTCGACCAGCCGGCCGTCGGCGGCGATCAACGCTTGCAGCACGGCGGCCGCCTTCTGCCGCGTCGCCTCGTCGTTGGTGTTGAACACAAGCGCGGTGCCGAGGCCGACGGCCGGCAGGCGCTCGCCGCTACTCGGAATAGCGCGCGTCAGCAGCGCGTCGCTCTGCGCCAACGCCGGCCGCGCCAGCACCGCCGCGCCGGTTGCCATGGCGAATTCACGTCGCGTCATGCGGATTGTCATGCCCGTTCTCCCTGCATCGCGGCCGCGTCCATGAGCGCGGCGCGCCGTTCCTGAGTGCGTCCCAAAGTGGCGGACAGAATGAGCCAGCCCGCCGCGACCGGCAACATAACGAGCGCGATAGCGCCCAGCTTCAGTCCCAACGCCTGCAGGCTGTCGAATACCCAGCCATATAGCGCGTCGGAGCCGCGATAGATCACAACGTCGATCAGGTTCTTGGCCTTGTATTTCTCTTCTCGCGCCAGCACGGTGAAGAACACCTGGCGCGCCGGATTGGCGATGGCGAAGTTCATCCAGCGTTGCACCACTTGCAGCGTCACCACGACGGCCAGCGTCGGCGCCAGGAACAGCGCGGCGAAGCCGATGACATAGACTCCCGGCAGCGCGCCGGCCGCGGCGCCGGTGCCGAACCGCTTGAGCACCTGGCCGGTGGCGAAGATTTGCGTCGCCAGGCTGAGCAGGCCGACCGCCAGATCGATGCTGGCGAAGATGCGCGTCTGCGCGCCGGCGCCGTGCACCGTGGCGGAAATGATGTGAGCTTGCTCGAAATAGACGATAGTGGCGCAGAACGACAGCAGGCTGACCCAGGCGCCGACGCCGATCAGATACGGCGAGCGGATCAGCTCGGGCAGCGCCGCGAAGGCGCTGCCGCCGACCCGCCGCGGTTCGGCGTGGGCGTCGCCTTGCGCGTCGGCTTGCACCGTCGCCGCGCGCTCGAGCCGGTAGACGCAGATCACCGCCAGTTCCAGCAGCGCCGCAGCCGCGATCAAGAGGTTGACCGGGCCGAGCGGCACCGACAGCCCGATGGTGATGACCGGGCCCAACAGCGCGCCGGCGGTGCCGCCGGCGCCGATGAAGCCGAACAGGCGCTTGCCCTGCTCGGCGGTGAACAGATCCGCCATGAACGACCAGAACACCGCGACCGCGAACAGGTTGAACACGCTGACCCAGACGAAGAACACGCGGGCGACGATCACCGGCGCGATGCCGAGCGTCAACAACACCCAGAACAGCGCAATGTTGGCGACGAAGAAGTGATAGACGATGGGGATGAAGCGCCGGCGCGGCAGCTTCGCCACCAGGGCGCCGTAGAGCGGCTGCGCGACGATGAGCGTCACGAACGTGGCGGTGAACAGCCACGGCAGGTTCCGCACGCCGCCGGCGATTCCCATCTGATCGCGCAACGGCCGCAGCACGTAGTATCCGGCCAGCAGCGTGAAGAAATAGGCAAACGACCACAGCGCCGCCGCGCGCTCCTGCGGCGTCGCCGGCACCGCCCAGCCGACCCAGCGCTTGAGCGCCGTCATGGCGTGAGCGACAGCTTCTGCTTGAACTCGGCGGCGGTGACCTCTTGGCCGTAACCCGGTGTGCCACGCTGGAAGCGGCTCGCATCGGCAAGCTTGCCGACCACCACCGGATCGAAGCCGGCGTCGCGCACCAGTTCGGCGGCGACTTTCACCGCCTCGGCATCGTCGCCGGCGATCGGGACCGCCAGCTTGGGATCGGGACGCCTCGCTTCGCGCGCGAAGATCAAGTAGTTGAGCGTGTTGAAGGCGCGCACCAGCCGCGTCCCCGGAAGATATTTCTCCGAGGTCACGCCGATGCCGTTCTTTTCGACTTCCTCGGCGAGGTCGGCACCGTCACGCGCGGCGGTGGCGTTGCAAGCGTCGAGCACGATCTTGCCCTTCAGCGCGGCGCCGTAATCCTGGCCGACCTGCGGGAGTGCCTTATACGGCACGGCGATGAACATCACGTCGCCGAAGGCGATCGCCTGCTCGACCGTGCCGGCTTGGGCAAGCTCGCCAAGGCCCGTCACCATGTCCTTGAGTTCCTCGGGATGGCGCGAGGAGAATAGCACCTTGTGGCCGTCCTTGACCCACAGCCCGCCGATCGTGCCGCCGATATGGCCGGAGCCGATGACCCCGATGCGCAGCTTGGTGGCGTTATTGGTTTGCGCCGGCGCGCGCGCCGGCCACAGCGCCGCGCCTAATATCAGAGCGCCGGCCGCGCCGAGCACGGCGCGGCGGTCACGGTCGATGGAATAGTGCTGGGGCATCGGAGCCTCCTTGCTTTCGGGTGTGGCAATCAACGTCGCCTTGTCGATCGTATTATGAGCGTAGCGGCGGCGCAGTACCGCTAAAATGGAATTCCAGCTATGCGGGCGATCACTTTTACGATGGGGGCGCGGCCCGCATCCCGCCGCTGCCGGAATGACAGCAGGCTCAGACGCGCAGCACCTGCTCCGCAGGCGTGTACGGCAATCCCAGCGCTTCGGCGACGGCGCGGTAGGTGATGCGGCCGTCGTGGACGTTGAGCCCATCGCGCAGATGCGCATCGTCCGCCAGCGCGCGCCGCCAGCCCTTGTCCGCGAGTGCGAGCACGAACGACGTGGTGACGTTGCTCAGCGCGAAGGTCGACGTGCGCGAGACCGCGCCCGGCATATTGGCCACGCAATAGTGCACGACGTCATCGACCACATAGGTCGGCTGTGAATGCGTGGTCGGCCGCGAGGTCTCGGCGCAGCCGCCCTGGTCGATGGCGACGTCGACGATCACGGCGCCCGGCTTCATCGCCTTCACGGTTTGCGCCGAGATCAGTTTCGGCGCGGTTGCGCCGGGCACCAGCACCGTGGCGATGACGAGATCGGCGCGCCGGCAGAGCATTTCCACCACGTCGCGCGTGGAGAACAGCGTGCGCACGCGACCGGCGAAAACGGCATCGACGCGGCGCAGCGCCTCCGGGTTGCGGTCGAGCACTGCCACTTCGGCGCCCATGCCGGATGCGATCAGCGCCGCGTTGGTCCCGGCGACGCCGCCGCCGAGGATGACGACGCTGGCCGGCGGGACACCCGGTACGCCGGCGAGCAACACGCCGCGCCCGCCGTTCTCCTTTTCCAGGCAGCGTGCGCCAACCTGCGGCGCCATGCGGCCGGCAACCTCCGACATCGGCGTGAGTAACGGCAGCGCGCCTGGCGCGCCCGTCACCGTTTCGTAGGCGATCGCGGTAACGCCCGCCTGCATCAAATCTTCGGTCTGCTCGCGGTCGGGCGCGAGGTGCAGATACGCGAACAGCACCTGGCCTCGGCGCAGTTTTTTGCGCTCGGCCGCGAGCGGCTCCTTCACCTTCACAATCAGCTCGGCGCGGCCATAGACGGCGTCGGCATCGGCCACGATCTCGGCGCCCGCGGCTTTATAATCGGCGTCCGACAAGCCTGCCCCGGATCCTGCACGGGTCTCGACCACAACCTCGTGGCCCTTGTCGGTGAGTTCGCGCACCGTCGAAGGCACGATGCCGACGCGGTATTCATTGTCCTTGATTTCCTTGGGCACGCCGACCAGCATGGCGATCTCATTTGTTGTCGGGAGCCTACCGCCTCCCATACCCGGGAAGAAATCCGCCTACATCACATAGAGCCGATCCGGCAATTGGTTGGGCGAGCCGTCGGGCGGAGCGTGCGCCGCAAGCACGGCCCCGCAGCGTTCGATCGCCGCGACGAAACCCTGTGCGATGCGGCCCTCGCGCATGTGACCGGTCAGGGCGTCGATCGCAGCCTGCCACTCGGCACCTTGCACCTTCTCGGCGATGCCGTCGTCGGCGATGATGCGCGCATAGCGCTCCGCCAGCGACACGAAGATCAGTACGCCGGTGCGCTGTTTGGTATGAGCGACGCGGCGCACGACGAATTGCTCCAGCGCGGCGCGGTGCGCCCGCGCCCGCCGCACGGCGCGCGGCACCAGCAGAAGCCGCAGCGGCATCCATGAAAAAACCAGCGCGGCGACGATGAACACCGCGATCTGGATCAAAAAAATCCGCTGCACGCTCCACGGCGTGAAATCAATGAGCGGCCATGGCGCGATGAGCGCCAGCACGCTCGCCCACAGGATCGGCACATGCGCATAGTCCGACGAGGAATGCGCCAGCACGCAGACGATTTGCCCGCTGCTATGGGCCTCCGCCGCGTGAACGGCGGCGGCGATGGCGGCGCGATCCTCCTGGGTCAGCTGCATCACCAGCCCCCCGACGCGCCGCCGCCGCCCGACGAACCGCCGCCTCCGGAAAATCCACCGCCGAAGCCGCCGCCGGAAAATCCGCCGCCGCCCCAGCCCGATGAACCCCAGTAGCCGCCGTACGGCACGAACCCCGTGCGCCGGCGTCCGCCGCCGGCCGAGGGCGGGCCGTTGGCGTGGCTGATCAAGTACCAGACGATGAAGAGCATCAGCACGAAGAACAACAGCGGAAACAGCTGGTTGAAAGTCGCCGACGACCCCTCGGAACGGACGTTGTTTTGCTATGCCATTCGGCGGCGTCGGTGGTGAGCACGCTGATGATGCCGTCGACGCCGCGCTCGATCCCGCCGGGATAATCGTTGGCCTTGAACCGTGGTACGATCGCGCTCGAGATGATGACCGACGACAGCGCGTCGGTCAGCGTGCCTTCGAGGCCGTAGCCGACCTCGATGCGCACCTTGTGCTCGGCCGGCGCGACCAAGAGCAGCACGCCGTTGTTGTGCTTGGCTTCGCCGAGTTTCCAGAAGCGGAACAGCTGATTGGCGTAGGTCTCGATGTCGCTGCCTTGCAGCGATTTCACCGTGGCGACGACAAGCTGGATGCCGGATTTGTCTTCAAGGTCCTTCGATTTGGCCCCGACGTCGCTGCGGCTTGCGGCCGTCATGACGCCCGCCTGATCGACCACCCGGCCGGTCAGCGGCGGGAAATCGAGTGCGAAGGCTGCCGATGCGAGGCAGAGGATCAGGGCGGCGACGCACGCCGGAACCGCCACGACGCCCTCATTGCGAGGGATGAAGCGACGAAGCAATCCAGACGGCTCTGGATTGCTTCGCCCTTCGGGCTCGCAATGACGAAGAGGCATCAGAACTTCACCTGCGGCGGCTTTTCCGCGCCTTCCGTCGCCGTGAATTCCGCCATCGGCTTGTTGCCGGAAAACGCCGTCTTCGCCCAGAGCACGGTCGGGAACGTGCGCAGCGCCGTATTGTAGGCGCGCACCGCCTCGATGTAATCGCGCCGCGCCACCGCGATGCGGTTCTCAGTGCCTTCGAGCTGCGACTGCAACGCCAAGAAATTGGCGTTGGATTTTAGATCCGGGTAATTTTCCGAGATCGCCAACAAGCGGCCGAGCGCGCCCGAGAGCTGGTTCTGCGCGTCCTGGAAAGCTTTGAGCTTTTCCGGATCGGTGAGTTGCGAGGCATCGACCTTGACCTGCGTCGCCTTAGCGCGCGCCTCGATGACGGCGGTGAGTACGTTCTTTTCCTGCGCGGCGTAGCCTTGCACCGTCGCCACCAGATTGGGAATGAGATCGGCACGGCGCTGATACTGGTTCTGCACGTCGGCCCAGCGCGCCTTGGCCTGCTCCTCGAGCGTCGGGATGGTGTTGTAGCCGCAGGCCGAGAGCGTCAGTCCGATCGCCAGGATCGTCATCACGGCGCCAAGGCGGGAAATCATCTTGTTCATTGTGCCCCTCGTTTTCGCGCTGCCGACGCGCTGCCGCGCGCCGCCGTTCACCCCTCGATTGGCTCTGTAGCCGCGATCTCGATGCCGAAGCCGGACAGGCCGACATAGGTCATGTGCGGCGAGGAGGTGAGAAGCCGTATCGAGCTGACGCCGAGGTCCTTGAGGATCTGCGCGCCGAGACCGACCTCGCGCCATTGCTTGCTGCGCGCCTCGCCCGAGGCGGTCTCTTCCGATTTGGGAATGGCGATCACCGGCACCCCGGCGGCGCCGTCGCGCAGCACCACCAGGACGCCTCTACCCTCGGCCTTAAAGCGCGCCAGCGTCCGGCGGATCGTTTTGGCGCCGCCGAAAACGTCGGTGATGAGATTGGCGCGATGCAGCCGCGTCAGCACGTTCTTGCCGTCGCCGATGCGGCCATGGACGAAGGCCGCGTGATAGACCGGATCGAACGGCGTCAGGAAGGCGTAACCGGAGAGCGTGCCGATCTCGGATTCCACCGGAAACTCGCCGACCCGCTCGATCAGCTTGTCGCGCGTCTGCCGGTAAGCGATCAGCTCCGCGATCGAGATGCGCTGCAGCCGGTGGCGCTCGGCGAAGGCGGCAAGCTCCGGCCCGCGCATCACGGTGCCGTCGTCGTTCATCAGCTCGGCGAGCACGCCGACCGGCGGCAGCCCGGCGAGCCGGCAGAGGTCGACGCAGGCCTCGGTATGACCCGAGCGCATCAGTACGCCGCCCTCCTTGGCCACCAGCGGAAACACATGGCCGGGCCGCACGAAATCGGCGGCACCCATATTGCCGTTGGCCAGCGCGCGCACGGTATTGGTGCGCTCCTCCGCCGAGATGCCGGTGGTCAGGCCATGGCGGGCGTCGACCGAAACGGTGAACGCGGTGCCGAGCGGCGCATCGTTGCGCGCCACCATCGGATCGAGGTGGAGCCGCCGCGCTTCGTCCTGCGCCAGCGGCGCGCAAACGATGCCCGAGGTGTGGCGGATAATGAACGCCATCTTCTCGGGCGTGCACAACGAGGCGGCGACAAACAGGTCGCCCTCGTTCTCGCGATCGTCGTCATCGGCACGATGACGATTTCGCCGCGAGCGAAGGCGGCGACGGCGGCACTGATACGCTGGTGAGGTTCGTTCATGTTGTTCTTTGGATCTCGTCGCGCGCGGCGGTCAGCGCTGCGGCAGCGCAAATGGCCAATCCGGCGGCTCGCCGACCTGGCCGCGATGGCGCAGATAATGATCGGCGATGACGCATGCCACCATGGCTTCGCCGACCGGCACGGCGCGGATGCCGACACAGGGGTCGTGGCGCCCGGTGGTGGAGATTTCGGTTTCGCGGCCGTAGCGGTCGACCGTGCGCCGCGGCGTCAGGATCGAAGACGTGGGCTTGACCGCGAAACGCGCGATCACCGGCTGGCCGGTGGAAATGCCGCCGAGGATGCC
>JGI12270J11330_10002319_pt1 | contig 13965 bp, 13 predicted proteins | sample PeaSoiMetSII2010_FD_11330 | JGI IMG/M metagenome (IMG submission 11330)
CGAAACGGATCGAGCCACCATAGCGCATACATCAGCGGCAGCGTGACGAGGGCCGCCGATATCACCGACCAGCGCAGATTGGGAAAGATCGTAAACAGGAACGCCGCGGTATCGCGGTCGATCACCATCAGGTCGACGAAGTTCGCCGTCATCTGCACGATGTCGTGCTTGAGGCGCGACAGCAGGATCAGCACCACGACCAGCGTCAGCGACAACGCGCCCGACAGCGCCGGACGCCGCAACAGCGCGATCCAGAAGAAATTCAGAATTCCCCATGACAGCAGGAAGCCCGCGCGCGCCGCGAATTCTGTCTCGGTTTGAAGCATCACCGCCAGCGCCGCCAGATGCGGGGCGGCGACCGCAAGCCACTGCCATAGGCCGATCGCGGCAAGGCCGTTGGCGGTGGTCGCGGAGGGACCTGAATTTGGCCGGATCGCCATGGGGTTAGGACACAACCTGCTCCCGGCATGACGTTTCGAGCCCTGGCCAATAACGGCCAGCTGGCACACGGCACAGCCGGAACCTGTAACGTGTCACAAAAACGTAATTGAACGGTCACCTTTACGCAACAATTTCGGCAACCGCCGGTTGCTCAGCGGGCCGGTTGGGGCCGGCCGGCCTTGCCGCGCGCGGCCTTGGGCCGGGCGGCGATGCCTTCGACAAAGAGAGCGAGGATCGCTTCGGCGGCGCGCTCCGCCTCGGCGGGGGCGATGCCCCAGCGCGGAACTTGGGTCGTGAAAGCCTAGGGCTGCCCGCCTTCCAGCAGCTCGATATAGCGCTTGGCCGATCGCTCCACGGCGCGCGCGCCGCCGGTCATCACCTGCCGTCCGGGGAAGGCGCCGTAAATCCGGTCGAACGGCCATGGCTTCAGGGTGTCGGCGATCCGGCGCACCGTGCTTGCGGCGAGCGGCATCATGTTCGGATAGCTCCAGAGAAACGAAACGCGAGAGAGGTCCATCGCCACCTGCACGATGTCCCCGCTCAGCAGCGCGCCGCGCCCTTCGGCGCCGTCCGCCCAATGCAGCACCGTGCCGCCGGGAAAGTGCCCGCCGAGCCGCAGCAGCGTGATCCCTTGCGCGATCTCAAGCGTCTCGCCGTCCCAATGCCGGATCGCGGGATCGCCACGCATGACCCAGGCGGCGTCGGCGGCGTGCAGGTGGACCGGACAGCCAAAGGCACGCGCCCAATCCAGCATGCACGTATAGTAATGCGGATGCGAGATCGCGATTCCCGCAAGCCCGCCCAGCGCGCGCACCAGCGCTTCGGTCGCATCATCCAGGAGCGCGATGCAGTCCCACAGGACATTGCCCCGCGGCGTCCGCAGCAACAGTGCGCGCTGGCCGATGCCAAATCCGGGTTGGGTATGGATCTCGAACAGATCCGCTTCCAGATGCCGCCAGGCATTGGCGTGGCCAGCCGCGAGCTTCGTCGGCGTCGTCCAGGCCTGCCCGCTGCGCGGCACGAACTGGCGCTCATCTTCACAGATCGGGCAGGCAGAAGGTGGCTCGCGCGTGTCCGGATAGGATGTGCCGCAGGTGCTGCAGATGTGGATCGGCATCGAACCTTCCTAAGGTCTGACTCAAAATGCAATGAGGAGACGAGCTACATCGCCGTCATTGCGAGGAGCAGCGCGACGAAGCAATCCATTTTTTTCCCGGATAGAGCTCATGGATTGCTTCGCTGCGCTCGCAATGACGACCCTAAACTCCTGATTTTGTGGGTTGCATTTCCAGTAGGCTCCAAGGTCGCCGGCGTTGACAGCGCCTGTTCGCCAGGCGCGCGCCCTCAGGTCTGCGGCGTCAATCCGAGGCGCTTGGCGATGATCCCGTCGAGCGTCCGTTTCGGCAGCGCGGTCATGATGAAGTGCCGCATCGGATCGGGCGTGATCTGGTAGCGCACCTTGGGGCTTGGCGAGGTCAGGGCTTCTGCGATGGTTTGCCCGATCTTCTCCGGCGGCAATCCGGCCTCGCCGAGCTGCATCATGAATTTGCGGATTTTTTCCAGCGCCGGGAAGAACGGCGAATTCCGGTAGGCGGAAATATCGACTTCATCAGCCTTGCTCCAGATCGGCGTCTTCACCGCACCCGGCGCGACGATGATGACGTCGATGCCGAACAGCATCATTTCGCGGCGCAGACTTTCCGAAAGGCCCTCGATCGCGTGCTTGGAGGCGCAATAGGCCGACATCAGCGGATTGCCGTTCTTGCCGCCGACCGAGGAGACCATCACAATACGGCCCTTCGGCCCCTTCAGCGAAGGATCGGCCCCGAGCAGCGGACCGAAGGCTTGCGTCGATATCACCGGCCCGATCACATTGACGTCCATCTGGCGGCGGAATTCATCGGCGGCCAGTCCAAGCACCGGTCCGGCCACCGCGACGCCGGCATTGTTGACGAGCCCGGCCAGCGTTTCGCCATTGAGCGCGGCGCGGACCTCGCGCGCAGCCGCAAGCACCGCGGCCTCGTCGGTGACGTCGAACAATAATGGGGTGAAATTGGCGCCGAATTCGCCGCGCAGGCGCTCGGCATCGGCCGCCTTGCGCACGCTGCCGAAGACGCGAAATCCGGAAGCCAGCAAAACCTTGGCGGTGGCCCAGCCGATGCCGGTGGATGCCCCGGTAATGACCACTGATCGCATAGTTGTCTCCTGCTTCCGGTACACGGTAAAGTCTTGTATTGAAGATGAGGGCAGTCAGGGGCAAGTCAAGCATGTTTGCCACGATCTGCGAAATCGCGGGTTCCGCCGTGGGCGGCTGGATTTGGCACTTATTGACGCATGGCGACCGTCGTCCGGACGGCCTATTTTCAGGGTGATTTGGCCGGCGAGCAGGCCATTGGGGAATTGAACGCTAGCAGGATGAACCATGCCGCCCCAGCACCTGGCTGATCCGCTACAGCGATTTCCGGTTTTCAGTACTTCCGACCCCGAGGAGTTCAGAGACGCCCTCCTGACGCGTTTCGGCGCGACCCGGGCCGAGGTGAAATATCCCGACGGCCTGCTGGCGAAGGGAAATCTCGTTCAACTCCAGAGCATCGGACTTGTTTACGGGGCCTGCAGCTCCGCCGTATCCGTCAACTACCCCGAAGCCGATCGCTTCCGCATGCTGACGGCCGTCGCCGGCAACGGTCAGGCGGCCGTGGGCGGCAAGACGGTCGCGCTCGATGCGCATCAATCCTGCATCGTGTCACCGGGCCAGAGCACCGGCCTTACCGCCGACGCCGGCCACGACTGGTTCAACCTGCGCGTCTAACCCGGCGCCTTCGAGCAGAAGCTGACCTTTCTTCTGGGCGCGCGGCCGAGCGGCAAGCTTGAATTCGCACCCGCCGTCAATCGAGAGAACCCGCAGGTACAAAATCTCTGGCGGCTGGTCCGGTTTTTTTCCGATCAGCTTGATGCCGCCTCCATTGCGTTACCGGGCCTGGTGCTTCGCGAACTCGAGCAGGCCATTCTGGTGGCGTTCCTGTGCGCCAACCGGCATACGTTCAGCCATCTCCTGGACCGGGATGCAAAGGACGTCGTGCCGTCGCATGTGCGCCGGGCGGAGGAATTCATCGAAGCGCATTGGGATGAGGCGATCACGATCGAGAGCCTGGTCGAACAGACCGGCGTGGGAGCGCGCGCGATTTTCAGGGCGTTCCAGCAAACCCGCGGCTACTCGCCGATGGTTTTTGCCAGGACGATCCGGCTGAGGCGCGCGCGCGAAATGCTTTCCGCGCCTGATCCCGTGACCTCGGTGACCTCGGTCGCCTTCGCCTGCGGCTTCGGCAACCTCGGACATTTCGCCAGAGATTATCGCGAGACGTTCGGCGAACGTCCTTCCGTAACGCTTGCGCGCGCCATGCGCAATGCCCTGCCGTGAGGCGGCGCGTGGCGGCACGGATCTTCGTTTGTGTGCGGTGTGGTTCGGACCTTTTCGACATCGAGATTGACTGCGCCGCGGCGGTGCAGCGCGCCGATCAATCGCAGCGGGGCTGGAATGCCTCGTGTCCCGGACGCGGTGCAGCGTGATTCACGCTGCTCCGCAGAGCCGGGACCTACGTACGCGAAGCCAAATAGGATGGACCCGAAATAGGATGGACCCCGGATCAGCAGCGCACCGCTAACGCGCTGCGCAGCATCCGGGGAACGGCCGGTCAGTTCTTCGTCTTGTCGACCAAGGCACCCTTCTTGATCATCGAGATCGCGCTTGCGCGATCTCGCTACTTAAAGCGTGGATCAAGCCCTAGTTCTTCGTCTTGTCCACCAGCGCGCCCTTCTTGATCCACGGCATCATGTCGCGGAGCTTGGCGCCAATCTCCTCGATCGGGTGCGTGGCAAGCTTGGCGCGGGTCGCCTTGAACGAGGTCTGGTTGACCTTGTTCTCCAGCATCCAGTCGCGGGCGAATCTGCCGGACTGGATGTCGTTGAGCACCCGCTTCATTTCCTTCTTGGTCTCTTCGGTGACGATGCGCGGGCCGCTGACATATTCGCCGTATTCGGCGGTGTTGGAGATCGAGTAGTTCATGTTGGCGATGCCGCCTTCATAGATCAGGTCGACGATCAGCTTCACCTCGTGCAGGCATTCGAAATAGGCCATCTCCGGCGCGTAGCCGGCTTCGACCAGCGTCTCGAAGCCGCCCTTGATCAGCTCGACCAGGCCGCCGCACAACACCACCTGCTCGCCGAACAGGTCGGTCTCGCATTCTTCCTTGAACGAGGTCTCGATGATGCCGGCACGGCCGCCGCCGATTGCGGACGCATAGCTCAGGCCCAGATCATGCGCGTTGCCCGAAATATCCTTGGCGATCGCGATCAGGCAGGGCACGCCGCCGCCGCGCTGATATTCCGAGCGCACGGTATGGCCGGGACCTTTTGGGGCGATCATCAGCACGTCGAGATCGGGACGCGGATCGAGCAGATTGAAATGCACGTTGAGGCCGTGGGCGAACACCAGCGCCGCGCCCTTCTTCATGTTGTCGTGCAGATGCTCGCGGTAGATGTCGCCCTGCAATTCGTCGGGGGTGAGCATCATCACAAGGTCGGCCCATTTGGCGGCCTCGGCGACTTCCATCACCTTGAAGCCGGCCGTTTCCGCCTTCTTGGCGGAGGCCGATCCCTTGCGCAGCGCAATCGCCACTTCCTTGACGCCGGAATCCTTCAGGTTCAGCGCATGGGCGTGGCCCTGGCTGCCATAGCCGACGATGACGACCTTCTTGCCCTTGATCAGGTTCAGGTCGGCGTCGCGATCGTAATAAACACGCATGGTGGTTTCCTCTTGAAGGGGTGGATCAGGCTTTTTGGTGGGTATGACCGCCGGTTGCCTTCGAATTTCTGGCGTTGTCTAGAGCATTTTTCCCTTTAGGGGAAACCCGTTTCTGCATGGCGTGGGGCCTCATCATGCGTCCATGAATACCGGAAACAGCGAGGCCAAGAGCAGCGCGGCCATCACGATGTTGAAGGCCCGCACGGCCTTGCGCGAGGTCAGGAGCGAGCGCAGCGAACTGCCGGACAGCGTCCAGACCGAGGTCGCGGCGACGCCGAGCAGGAGGCAAATCACCACCTGGGTGGCGATGTTCCAGGGGAAGCTCGCTATGCCGGCATAGGCGGTAATGGTGCCGATCACCATGACCCAGCCTTTGACGTTGACCCACTGGAACAACACCGCGCCCCAGAAGCTCATTGGGCGCCGTCCCGTGTCCTGCCCCGGTGTGACCGGCTCGGACATCGCGATCNGGGCTGCGAGATAAACCAGATAGGCCGCGCCGGCATATTTGAGGATCGTTTGCAGGATGGGATAGGCGACGAAGATGGCCCCGAAGCCGATGCCAACGGCTGCGACCATGAAGGCGCAGCCGAACGTAATCCCCGCAATCGCCGGGATCGTCGGGCGGAAGCCGTAGGTCAGTCCCGACGACAGCACAATGATGTTGTTCGGCCCCGGCGTGAAATACATCACGGCGGCAAAGACGACGAAGGCAATCAGCAGCGGGTGCGACATGGTCTTGCCTCACGCGATCTTCGGCAGGGCTTGCGGGTGCTTCGACAGCAGCATCACGGCGATGCCGCCGACCACCGTGATCATGCCGGCGAGACGCAGCGGCCCGAAGGTTTCGCCGAACGCGACGCTGGACGCGGCCGAGCCCACGAACGGCACCAGCAGCGCGAACGGCACCACCTGCGCCGCCGGATAATCGCGCAGCAGCCGGCCCCACAGCCAATAGGCGATGGAGGTGGAGACGCCGCCGAGACCGAGCATGCAGAGCAAACCGGTCAGCGACATATGCGCCAGCGCGTGCCACGTCGGCTCTACGCCATCGCCGATGAGCGTCAGTGCGAACAGCGGCACCGCGGCCACGAGGCACAGCCACGCGAACAGATCGAACATCGGCGCCCCCTGCGCGCGCCGCAGCAGAAGATTGCCGATCGCGAAGCTGACCGGGCAGATCATCAGCACGGCAAAGGCTCCGACGCTGAAATCATAGCCGACGGTGCCGCAGATCATCAGAAGACCCGTGGCGGCGATGCCGATGCCGATTGCCTGCATCCGCGTCGGCAATTCGCCGAACGCGATCGCCGCAAAACCGATGGTGAACAGCGCCTGGCTCTGCACGATGACGCTGGTCAGGCCAACGGGAACGCCGTGGGCGATGCCGTAGGCCTGCGACAGAAACTGGCCGAGAAACAGCGTGAAGCTGATGGCGATCAAGGTCGGCCACGAGACGTCAGGCCTGCGCACGAACAGGCAAGGCAACGCCGCGATCGCAAAGCGTAGCGTCGTCATCAGCGCGGGTGAGAATTCGTCGAGCGCGATCCGGCTCGCGACAAAGGCAAGCCCCCAGATCACCGCCACCAGAACGGCAAGGCAGACATCGGCGGGTTTCATTGTTGTTTTTCTAGCTCTGCTCGCCGTGTTTCGGTTTCCGCAACAAATAAGTGCCGTGCAGCGGCGCGTGATAATCCACCGAGGTCAGCGTGAAGCCGGCATCGGCCAGCATGCGCTCGATCACCCAGCCGAAGGTCGAGTATTCGTCGCGCATGTGGGTGACGACACTGTCGCGGTCGAACTGGTGGTTCTTGATGCTGAAATGGGCCCACGCTTCGACATCGCGATCCACGCCGTCGGGCGTAGAGACGAACACGATGTCGCGCAGATAGAAATCCGCGCCCGGCTTCAGCGCGGCAAAGATCCGCGACAGCGCCACGGCTTTCCAGAAATCCGGCAGATGGTGCAGCGTGAATTCGCTGACGATCAGGTCATACGAATTCGGCTGATAGGCAAAACTCAGTAATCCTGCGGGCTGGGTGCGGATCGCGACCTTGCGGTCCCTGGCCTGGATTTCCGCGAGCGCCAGCATCGCCGGCGAAATATCGATCGCATCGACCTCGGCCCCCATCAGCGCGGCTTCGCAGGCGAGCACGCCATTGCCGCAGCCGATATCGGCGACCCGCCAGCCCGGCTTGACGCCGAGCATGGTCAGCGCGGCGCGGGCGCGCAGGTCGCTGTCGTCATGGCGGTCGTAGATCGAGGCGACGGCGGAATCGAGCCCGATCCGCCGCCGCTCGTTATAGTACCAGTCGCGCGCCAGCATGACTTACATCCCCTCGGCTCCGCGACCGATCGCGGCAACACCTGTGCGCGAGACCTCGACAAGGCCGAGCGGACGCATCAGGTCGATGAACTGGTTGATCTTGGCGGAATTGCCGGTGATCTCGAACACGAAGCTTTCCATGGTGGCGTCGATCACCCGGGCGCGGAACGCTTCCGCCAGCCGCAGCGCCTCGACCCGGTGCTCGCCGGTGCCGCGCAGTTTCACCATCGCGAGCTCCCGCTCGATCGAGCGCCCGGTCAGCGTCATGTCGACGACGCGATACACCGGCACCATGCGGTCGAGCTGGTGCTTGATCTGCTCGATCACCATCGGCGTCCCGGTCGTGACGATGGTGATGCGGGAGAGGTGCTTCTGGCTCTCGGTCTCGGAGACGGTGAGACTTTCGATGTTGTAGCCGCGCCCCGAGAACAGTCCGATCACGCGGGCGAGCACGCCGGGCTCGTTCTGCACCAGCACCGAGAGCGTGTGGGACTCGTTCGGGTCGTGGCGCTCTTCCATGAAGTAGGCGGATGCGGGCTGGTTCATTGTTAGGTCCCTCGTCATTCTTTCCTTGTCATGCCCGCGAAGGCAGGCATCCAGTAATCGCAGACGCCTGTGATGAATCCAGCGGCAGCGCGCCGTACTGGATCGTCCGGTCAAGCCGGACGATGACCGTCGAATTTGTGTCTAGCACTCTCACACTGGCACCCTGCCGCCGACGACTGCCTCGCCAACGACCCATCGGTTGAACAAATCGAAATCGATATTGCCGCCGCTCAGGATGAGACCGACGCGTTTGCCGCGCAGTTTCGGCTTGTCCTGAAGGGCCGCGGCGAGCGCGGCTGCGCCGGCGCCCTCGGCGAGGTTATGGGTATCGGTCCAGTAGGCACGGACCGCGGAGGCGATCTCGTCGTCGGTGACCTGCGCGATGCGCGAGGCGCCCTTGCGGATGATGGAAAACGCGTCCGCGTCGGGAACTCGCGTCGCCACGCCGTCGGCGAGCGTATTGCTGCTGTTCGTCCTCACGATGGTGCCGGCCGCGAACGACAGCGCATAAGACGGCGCCTCCGTCGACTGCACGCCGATGATTTCCGTCTTCAAGCCGAGCAGATCGCGCGCCAGGATGCAGCCGCAAATTCCGGAGCCCTGCCCGATCGGCACATAGAGCACATCGAGGTCCGGCGCCGCGCGCAACAATTCGAGCGCGTAGGTCGCGACCCCCAGCACCAGATCGGGGTGGAAGGGTGGCACCATTTCGAGCCCATCACGCTCAGCGCAGCGTCCGGCCTCTTCGCGGGCAATCTGAAAATCCGTGCCATGTTCGACCAGCATGGCGCCGAAAGCCCGCATCGCCCGATTCTTCTCGACTGAATTGCCGTGCGGTACGTAGATCGTGGCCGGCACGCCATACCGCCTCGCCGCGAAAGCGAGGCTCTGGCCGTGATTGCCTGTCGTCGCCGAGATAATGCCGGCCGTGCCGGGCCGCTCGCGCTTGAGACGGTCGAGATAGATGAGCCCGCCGCGCACCTTGAAGGCGCCGGTCGGCGTGTGGTTCTCGTGCTTGACGACGACCTCGGCGTCAAGCCGCTCGGCGAGCAGCGGCCAGCGATGCGCCGGCGTCGGCGGCACCGCTGCGCCGACGACACCGTGCGCGCGTTCCAGTTGGGCGAGGCTAAACATCGGCGCACCAATGGTCGTCATCCCCGCCAACGGGTCGGCGCTGCGCGCCGCCCGATGACAGGCTCCAGCGGGGATCCAGTATTCCAGAGGCGGCCGAGAGCAATCGAAAGGCCGCGGCGTACTGGATCGCCCGGCGTAGGCGAGCGGAAGCGACGCCGTCCTTCGGACGGCTATGCCGGGCGATGACAGCTGTCCTTGCGGCCTGCCTCGTGGCTACGCTACGCATCCTCACACCAGCGCCTTGCCGCTGGCGAAGGCCACGGCGGTGGCTTCGTCGTTGGCTTCCGCCGGCAGCAGCATTTCGTTATGCGCCTTGCCGGAAGGAATCATCGGGAAGCAATTTTCCAGCGCCGCCACCCGGCAATCGAACAGCACCGGGCGCTTGACGCTGATCATCTCCTTGATCGCGCCGTCGAGATCGCCGGGCTTGACGGCCTGGATGCCGACGCAGCCGAAAGCCTCCGCGAGCTTGACGAAATCCGGCAGCGCCTCGGAATAGGAATGCGACAGCCGGTTGCCGTGCAGGAGCTGCTGCCATTGCCGCACCATGCCCATATACTGGTTGTTCAGGATGAATATCTTGATCGGCAATTCATATTGGATCGCGGTCGACATCTCCTGCATCGTCATCTGCACCGAGGCGTCGCCGGCGATGTCGATCACGAGGCTGTCGGGATGCGCCACCTGCACGCCCAGCGCCGCCGGCAGGCCATAGCCCATGGTGCCGAGACCGCCCGAGGTCATCCAGCGGTGCGGCTCCTCGAAGCCGAAGAACTGCGCCGCCCACATCTGGTGCTGGCCGACTTCGGTGGTGATGTAGACGTCGCGCCCGCGCGTGGCCTCGAACAGCCGCTGGATCGCGAATTGCGGCAGGATGATTTCGTTGTTCTTCTTGTAGGACAGCGAATTGCGCGCGCGCCACTTCGCGATCTCCTGCCACCAGGGCTTTATGTCCGGCTTTTTCGTCTCCGCCTTGAACACTTGCAGGAGGTCGCCGAGCACGTTGGCGGCATCGCCGATGATCGGGACATCGACGTGGATGTTCTTGTTGATCGAGGACGGATCGATGTCGATATGGATTTTCTTCGAGCCCGGCGAAAACGCGTCCGTGCGCCCGGTGATACGGTCGTCGAAACGCGCGCCGACGCACAGCATGACGTCGCAATCATGCATCGCCATGTTGGCCTCGTAGGTGCCGTGCATGCCGAGCATGCCGAGCCAGTTTTTGCCCGACGCCGGATAGGCGCCCAACCCCATCAGGGTCGAAGTGATCGGAAAGCCCGTGACCTCGACCAGCTCGCGCAGGAGTTTTGAAGCCTCACGGCCGGAATTGATGATGCCGCCGCCGGTATAGATCACCGGCCGCTTGGCAGACGCCAGCATCGCCACCGCTTTGCGGACCTGCGCCGCATCGCCCTTCACCCGCGGCGCATAGGACACGTGCACGTCCGATTTGCGCGGCGGATGATAAGTTCCGGTCGCGAATTGCACATCCTTCGGCACGTCGACCACCACGGGGCCGGGACGGCCCGTGCTTGCGACATAGAAGGCCTCGTGCAGCACCTTGGCGAGATCGGCCACATCGCGTACCAGCCAGTTGTGCTTGGTGCAGGGACGGGTGATGCCGACCGTGTCGCATTCCTGGAACGCGTCATTGCCGATCAGATGGGTCGGCACCTGTCCGGTGATGCAGACCAGCGGTATGGAATCCATCAGCGCATCGGTCAGCGGCGTCACCATGTTGGTGGCGCCCGGGCCCGAGGTCACCAGCACCACGCCGGGCTTGCCGGTCGAGCGCGCATAGCCCTCGGCGGCGTGGCCGGCGCCTTGCTCGTGCCGGACCAGAATATGCTCGACCTCGCTCTGCTGGAAAATCTCGTCATAGATCGGAAGCACCGCGCCGCCGGGATAGCCGAAGATGTGCTTGACGCCATGATCGATCAGCGCGCGCACGATCATCGCGGCGCCGGTCATCTGGTTCGGATCGTGGCTCTTGTTACTCATGGCTGGCTCCGGATGCGCTGTTTTTCGCGCGGCTTCTTGGTTTGCAGGTTAGCGACTCGACTTCTGGACAATAAAAAAGGGCCCGAAGAGGCCCCATGCGCACCGCCCGAATTTGGATGGCATCTAGCCATCCCCGGCGATGCGCCTGGGTACGACGACGATAAGGAGTTTGGTAATTTTATTACGCATATGACGGCTCGGACTTCCCAAAGGTTGCGCGAACATACTGCCGAAGCCCCGAAAGTCAAGCCACCGGCAGACATCGCGTTCAATTTAGAGCTTAGCGGGGTTCGCAGCCTTCGGCGAGGGTGAATTTTGGGTTTGCAGCCATGCGGGGGCTTTGCCTCCCAGCTGTCATTCCGGGGCGCGAGTGAAGCGAGCGAGCCCGGAATCTCGAGATTCCGGGTCTGGTCCTTCGGACCATCCCGGAATGACTGCCGAGAACCACTCCCCCGCGGCTTCCGGCTTCACCCAGGCAAATTCCCGCAGTTGATGCCGGAACCAGGTGAACTGCCGCTTGGCGTAATGGCGGGTGTCGGCGCGGCCGATGGTGGCGGCTTCCTCGAACGTGATCTCGCCTTTGAGGTGCGCGATCAGCGCCGGCACGCCATGGGCCTTCATCGCCGGCAGCAAGGGATCGAGCTTTCGCGCGGCAAGCAGCTTCACCTCGTCGAGCGCGCCGGCCTGAAGCATCGCGTCGAAGCGCGCGTCGATCCGCGCATAGAGTTTTTCGCGGTCGGGCTCAAGAAACAGCGCGGTGAAGGTTCCCGCCGGCAACAGCGGCGGCAGGCCGTCGCGGTGCCAGTCGGAGAGCGAACGCGATGTCGCCTCGATCACTTCGAGCGCGCGCGCGATGCGGGTGCGGTCGCGCGGCTTCAGTCGCCCGGCGGTAACGGAATCGCGCCGCGCGAGTTCGGCATGCAGCGCCTCGACGCCATCGCGTTCCAGGCGCGCGCGCACGGCCTGGCGTATCTGCGGCGGGGTCGGCGGCACCGCCGACAGACCGCGCGTCAGCGCCTTGAAGTAAAGCCCGGAGCCGCCGACGAAGATCGGCAGGCGATGTTCCGCGCGCGCATCAGCCAGCGCCTTGGCGGCGTCCGCAACCCAGGCGCCAGCGGAGAAATTCACGGCGGCATCGACATGACCGTAGAGCCGGTGCGGAACCAGCGCTTCCTCTTCCCGCGTCGGCCGCGCCGTGACGATCCTGAGATCGCGATAGACCTGCATGGAATCGGCATTGATGATGATACCTCCGGTTTTTTGCGCAAGCGCCAATGCCAGGGCCGACTTGCCGCTGGCGGTCGGCCCTGCGATAAGCACGGCATTGCTGCTTTCGGTTCGCGAATTCACGCCATGTCTTTCGTCGTCACGCTCATCTGCAATCCTGCCAATCCCGCGCTCGATAGCACGGTGATCGACGGCGCGCGCGCGCTTCTTCCTTCACCAGGCCCCGCGCAATGGCTGTTCGACGAGGTCGCCGCCGACATCCCCTTCGAAAGCGGCGAGGACATCGGTGCGATCGAACACCGCCTGCGCGAGGCGCGCGGCGATCTGCCCATCGATATTGTCGTGCAGCCTCGCGCGGCCCGGCGCAAGAAGCTTTTTTTGGCCGACATGGATTCCACCATGATCGGCCAGGAATGCGTCGACGAGCTGGCCGATTTCGCCGGCCTCAAGGCGCATGTCGCCGCCATCACCGAACGCGCGATGCGCGGCGAGATTGCGTTTGAACCGGCGCTGCGCGAGCGCGTGGCCCTGCTCAAGGGGCTTCCGGCCGGCGTGGTCGACGAGGTGCTGAAGGCGCGCATCACGCTTACGCCGGGCGGCCGCGAACTGGTCGCGACCATGCGCGCCCATGGCGCCTGGACCTGCCTGATCTCGGGCGGCTTTACGCTGTTCACCAAGGCCATCGCCGAGACGATCGGGTTTAACGAAAACCGCGCCAATGAACTGATCATTCACGACGGCAAATTGACCGGCGAAGTCGCCGAACCGATTCTCGGCCGCGCCGCGAAACTCGCAACCTTGATCGAACTGCTCGAATCCTTCGACCTCGACGACATCGATACGCTGGTCGTCGGCGACGGTGCCAACGACCTCGGCATGATTCAGCACGCGGGCCTCGGCGTCGCCTATCACGCCAAACCCGCGGTCGCCGCCGCCGCCTCGGCGCGGATCGATCACGGCGACCTCACCGCGTTGCTGTATGCGCAAGGGTATCGGCGGGACGAGTTTGTGGGGGCGTGATCCCTATGTCGTCCCTGCGAAAGCAGGGACCCATAACCACCGGCATTTGTTGTTGAGTGAGGCGTCGACCACGTGCAACTTCCCACCGCCGCGGCGTATGGGTCCCTGCTTTCGCAGGGACGACAATTGGCGGCCACTCGCCCTACTGCACGCTGATCGCCACGAAGCGCAATTCGCCGTCGGCGTTCGACACCAGAAGCAGCACGGACTTCTTGCCGTCCTTCTTGATCTGCTCGATACGCTTCTTGACGTCGGCGGCGTTGCTCACCGCCTCCTGCGCGACCTCGACGATGACCTCGCCGGGGGCAAGCCGCTTTTCGGCCGCATCCGACGTGCCATCGACATTGGTGATGACGACACCCTTGACGCTGTCCTTGATCTTGTAGCGGCTGCGCAGATCCTTGCTCAGGTTGGCGAGGTCGAGACCGAGCGCCTTTTGCGTCACCAGCTTCTCGGCGGGCTCGGG
>JGI12270J11330_10002325_pt1 | contig 13941 bp, 18 predicted proteins | sample PeaSoiMetSII2010_FD_11330 | JGI IMG/M metagenome (IMG submission 11330)
GTGATTGAAGAGCCGGGCCGATATAACCCCCTCGGCACCGGCGGCCCGCCGGCGGCCGTCTCCTCATTCGCGGTAAGGCGATGTCAGGCTACGAAGCAGCCCGCGTCAACATGATCGAAGGCCAGCTTCGGCCCAATACAGTGACCGACGAGCGGGTGACCAATGCCTTCGCCGCGTTGCGCCGAGAGCTGTTCGTACCCGAAAAGCTGCACGGCATCGCCTATGTGGACGAGGACTTGCCGCTCGGCGGCGGGCGTTATCTGATGGCGCCGATGGTCGCGGCCCGGCTGGTGCAAGCGCTGGAGGTCGGGCGCGGCGACGCCGCGCTAGTAGTCGGTGCGGGGGTCGGCTATGAGGCGGCCGTGATCGCCCAGCTCGCCCGTAGCGTCGTCGCGCTCGAGGACGATGCGGAGCTCGCCCGTTTGGGGCGCGCCGCGCTCGTCGAGCATCGCATCGCCACGGTCAAGTATGTCGAGGGCGCGGTCGGACCGGGAAGCCGGGCGCGGCCTGCTTACGACGCGATCCTGTTCGCTGGAGCGGTCACCGAGATCCCCGCGGAGTTCGCCGAGCAACTGGCCGAGGGTGGGCGCCTGGCGGCTGTCGTTCGACCGGGAGAGGGGATGGGCCGCGCAACCTTGGCAACGCGGACTGGCGGAATACTTGCGCATCGCGTTATCTTCGACGCGGCGACACCGCTGCTTCCGGGGTTTGTCCGCAAGCCGGCCTTTGTGTTTTGAGGGGTTGATGCGCGAGCCGACCCGACAGGTTTCGGCGATGCTGGTTCGACGAACCAGAGTGGTCCTGGCTGTCTTGGGGGCGATGGTGTGTGTCGGCGGCCCATCGGCGCTGGCGCAGACGCTGACTGAGGCGCTTTCGTACTCCTACAACAACAACCCCCAGCTTCTCGCGCAGCGCGCACTGTTGCGCTCGACCGACGAGCAAGTGCCCCAGGCGCTGTCGGGGTGGCGGCCGACCGTCAATTTCACTAGCCAGGCCGGGGAAGAGCGGGCCGGATTTAAAACAGTTGGTCCGACCCAGTTCTCCAGCTTTCAGACGCGACAGCTCGACCTGCGCATCACCCAGCAGGTCTACAACGGCGGCCGTACCGAGGCCCAGACCAAGCAGGCGGTTAACACCGTCGAGTCGACGCGTGCGCAGACCCTCGCCGTCGAGACCACGGTGTTCCAGGCGGTCGTTCAGGCATTCTTCGATACCTACCGCGACCAGACTTTGGTCGAGGTCAACCGCAACAACGAGGCGGTGCTGAAAAAGCAGCTCGATGCGACGCGCGAGCGCTTTCGCGTCGGCGAGGTGACCCGCACCGATGTGGCCCAGGCCGAATCGTCGTTGGCGCAGGCAACCGCCACCCGTATTGCCGCCGAGGGCCAGCTCGAAATCAGCCGCGCCAATTTCGTCCGCGCAGTCGGCCATCCGCCGGGTCGGTTGGTGCTGCCGACCGAGCGACCGGCGCTGCCGGCATCGCGCGACGAAGCGCTGGCCCTAGCAGCAACCAACAATCCTAACGTCATTTCGGCCAATTTCGCCGAGGCGGCAGCGCGCGACAATGTTGACGTGGTGCGCGACCAGCTGCTGCCACAAATCTCGATCATCGGCGATCTCAACCGCAGCTTCGCGCCGTCCGTCACGCTGCGGACGGCGCGTCAGGATACGGCTTCGGTCGTTGCTCAGATGACCATGCCGCTCTACGAGGGCGGGGCGATCTACTCGCAGACGCGGGCCGCGGAGCAGACGGTGGGACAGCGCCGCAGCCAGGTGGATGATGCGCGCCGCGCCGCGGTGCAGCTGGCGACGCAAAGCTGGCAGACGCTGATGGCGGGGCGGGCTGCTGTCGCCTCGTTCGGGGCAGCGGTGAAGGCGGCGCAGATCGCACTTGCCGGGACCCAGCAGGAGGCGTTGGTCGGCTCGCGTACGGTGCTCGATGTGTTGATTTCAGAGCAGCAGCTCTTCACCACCCAGTCGCAGCTGGTCGGCGCGCAGCACGATGCGGCGGTGGCGGAGTTCAATCTGACCGCCGCGATCGGCCGGCTGATCGCTCCTGAGCTGAAATTGCCGGTGCAGCTCTACGACATGGGCCGGCATTACCGGTCGGTGAAGGACAAATGGTTCGGGTTTGACTACGGCCTCAAGGAATAGTGGCGCCCCACTTTCGGCCCGCGTAGCCTTGTTTTTGTATTTTGGCGCCCGCTGGAGTGCGCCCAGGTGGTCTCGATGTCTGAAAAAAAATCTACGGCGGAACCCTCGATGGAGGAGATCCTGCCCGTTGTCGGCCCAGCCATAATCGTCCATTACTTTCCGAATAAGTAGCGCCATCCTTGAACGTTTGGGCCGATCGTCCGCACAAAATAGTCCGACATCGTCCACTGCAATCCGGCAAAATCGCTGTTTTGATGGTGGGCAGAATGGCGGATAGAGGTTCTGAACCTCATGGTGGGCAAGACGGCGGGCTGACCCAGACGGGAGGGCAGGGATGGCAAAACAGGCGAAACCGCTTTCAGCGAGGCGTGTCGCAACAGAGCGCCGCCCCGGCATGTATGCAGACGGCGGCGGCCTTTACCTCCGGGTCGCCGAGGGCGGATCGCGGGGCTGGATCTATCGATACCAGCTTGCCGGCCAGCGGCGAGAAATGGGGCTCGGATCGGCGGCCACCTTTTCACTGGTTGAGGCGCGCGACCGCGCCCGATTCGCGCGTCAGCAGGTCGCTGACGGTCTGGATCCCGTGGATGAGCGGCGCGCCAAGGCGAGCGCAGTGGCGCTTGAACGCGCCTTGGCGATGACGTTTCGCCAATGCGCAGAGGGATACGTTCGGGCTCACGGCGCAGGCTGGAGCGCCAAGCATGCGGCACAGTTCGGCGGGTCGCTGGAGGCCTATGCCTTTCCCGTATTCGGCGATCTACCGGTGCAAGCCGTCGATGTCGGCTTGGTGATGAAGGCGGTCGAACCGGTTTGGACCGTGAAGCCGGAGACGGCGAGCCGAGTACGCGGTCGAATCGAAATGATCCTCGACTGGGCGACGGCCCGGGGCTATCGCCGGGGCGATAATCCGGCGCGCTGGCGCGGGCACCTCAACAAGCTGCTGCCCGACAAGGCGAAGGTCCGCACCGTCGAACACTTTGCGGCATTGCCGTTTGGCGAGATCAGCGGATTCATGGTCGACCTGCGACAGCTGGAGGGCGTCGCCGCACGCGCTTTAGAGTTCGCCATATTGACCGCAGCGCGCACCGGCGAGGTGCTTGGAGCCCGGTGGACAGAGATCAATTTGGAGGCTTGCCAGTGGACTGTTCCCGCCGCGCGCACGAAAACCAGTCGCGAGCATCGGGTGCCTCTCAATGCTGCCGCCGTGGCCGTTATCGAGCGGATGGCCGATGTCCGGCTGAATGACCTAGTTTTCCCCGGTGCGCGACAGAACAAGCCGCTCAGTGCCGTCGCCTTTCTCCGGGTTATTCGAGATATGGGGCGACAAGGGGTCACGGGGCATGGCTTCCGGTCGACCTTCCGTGATTGGGCGGCTGAGTTGACGTCATTCCCGGCCGAGGTTGCCGAAATGGCCCTAGGGCATCAGGTGAGCAGCGCAGTGGAAAGCGCCTATCGCCGCGGTGATCTTTTCGAGAAGCGCCGAATGCTTGCAGAGGATTGGGGGCGATACTGTTGCGGTACACACACGGGCATCGTTGTGCCGCTGCGGGTCGGGAGCTAGGAGCGAATGACCCCCGCGGATGTGGCGGCCATGCCTGGGACACCTCCGAAAACTAGCTGGAACAGGCTCTGGCTTGCGGCTGACGCGCTTAACAAACTGAAAGCCGAGCGAGGCGGCGCCGTGATCGAGAGGAAGAACGGGCGTCGACCCCTGTCCCTGCGAAGGAAGCGAGCCATAAACGCGTTAACCAACACCTTGGCGAAAGAAATCAAGACACTGGAATTTGATCTCTCCGACCACGAACAGTTCGTCGAGGCCGTGCGCGATGACCCTCCCGCGATCAAGGAGCGTTTCGCGATTGCAGACCAGAAGACGAGAATTGCAATTCTCGAGGAGATTGCTAAGCGCGCGCGAATGCTTGAGGCGCTAAAGGTGCCGCTGGCGCCCTCATCAAATGATGAGGATTTTGCTTTTGACCCGGTGAATCCGTCTCATAGCGACATCGCTTCTCTTCACTGGATCTTCGTCGAAATGCTTGGAGGAACGCCGAAATATTCAAAGAAAGGCGACCCCATTGACTGGATAGAGGCGGCTATCTTGCTAGTTGGTTGGTCAAAGAAGTCCAGGTCGATCGCTGGCTCGCTTGATATCCACTACTACAGACAAAAGCACGAACGCCCACAGCCAGACAGCGCGGTCGCGGATCTCTTCACTGCGATTTACCGTGAATCAATGATCAGGGATCTAGAGCAAGCATAAGAACGGGATTTTGGCAGATGGTCGCTGTCCGGAACTGACCGTAGCCGCCCATTGCTGAGCGGCTCGGTCGGGGTAGAGGGGATCGCGACCATGTCCGACCAGCAGACCAAATCCGCATCTACTATCGCAGAGTTTTGCCAGCGCTGGCACATAGCCCGCTCGACTTTTTATGAATGGCTAGCTGCCGGCCATGCGCCGCGCGTCCTGAAAGTCGGTCCGAAACGCCGCGTCATCACAGCCGAGGACGAAGCTGACTGGCGCGCCAAGCGCGAAGCCGAGGCGGCCCAATGATCGCCCCGCTCAGGCTGCAGGACCCCGTCGCCGGCGTCATCGTGGCGATCGGATACATCGGGCTCTTCATCGTTGCCACCTTCGCGATCGCGGGGTGGCTCCGATGAGCGCGCCGACCGGGTCCTGCTGCCGCAGAACGTCGCCGGCAGCGATGGCGGGCCGCTACCCACGCCAGCGGCGCCAGTCTGCGCCCTCGGGAAGTGTCGGGGCTATCAGGTCTGCGCCACAACGGGCAAATGCCCAGCTGCGCCCAGCCAGGCGGTGCACTGATGCCGCTCCCTGACAAAGCCGCGGCGGCGTTGCTCGACCGCCTCGCTCAGCAAGATCCCGAACGGCTCGAGCAGCTGGTCGAGCGGCTGACATCGCGTCGCGCTGCGAAACTGCGCCGCGCCGAGATGGCGGCGGAGAACGCACGGTTTTTAGCTCAGCTGAAGGAAAGGAAAGGCGAATGTTGAATTTCGAAAACTACCCAGAGAGCCATGAATTTGCAGTTGTCGAAAAGGTCGTCGAGGTCGCCATTGGTTCGCCACAGCGACGCTATCGAATCGAAGCGCTTCGCGATCTCAAGACGGGCGAAATCACAACGCAGGTCTTCGTATGGGAGCGCATCGATCCAGTGACTGTCGCGCGCTGGGGCGCCGATGGAAGAGAGCAGCGAGAAGAGCGCTCTATTCGGACGTGGATTGCCTATCGCAAGCACATGCAGTCGCCCCTGGGCCTCACCGCGGACGAGGCGATCAATTATGAGATCGCGCACCTGCCTGAGCCTGCGGCGCGTCTAGAGGAACACAAGGCGGACTAACCGCCGGGTCGATAGCGCGGACAGCGTCAACACCGATCGCGCGCTGGGAAACTGGCCTCGGTCATTGGGGGAACTCGACCGGGGCCATTCTCTTTTCTGAGATGCGCGGCGCCTTTATGCTGTGCGCATGAGCCGGCAGCGCCAGGGCCGCCCATGACCCTCGGCGGCGCGCTCGACAACCACCTCGAGGTCACCGTCGGCTGCAATTCTTGCGCACACAGGATCGTGGCCGATCTCGTTTCCCTAATCGACCGGCTTGGCCGGGCGTTCCCGGTGCCCGAGCTCGCGCGGCGAGGGCGGTGCGAGAAGTGCGGGGCGAGGGGTGGTTACATCAGCGTCAGCGGCTACAAGCCGCCGGTGACCAACTGATGCCGCCGGGGCGTGAACCTCGCTCATTCGCGGATAAATCTATCGGCATGAAAATCCGCGCACGTCGGATGATGCTTGGTCTTACCCTTCAGCAGTTCGGCGAACTGCTCGGCGTTTCATACCAGCGGGTTTATAAGTATGAGCGTGGCATCAACAGCATGTCGGCGGGTCAGCTTTATGAGCTCGCGCAAGGATCGGGCACGCCGGTTGAGTACTTCTTCGAAGGCCTCGAGACGAACGAGCGCCAGCCGCTGCCCCGCCAGAAATGGCTGTTTGATGTCATGGTCAGTCTTGGCGAGATACAGGACGAAGCGCAAAGGGCCGCGATTGGTCACCTCGTCCGCTCTCTTTCCCGGGTTAGCCGTGCCGCGCGTCGATCTCACTGACGAAGAGCACACCGCTGTCGCTACTGCGCTGCGCAAGCTGATCACCGAGGACAAGTTCCCCTATTCACCGCGGTTGCACTATTGTCTTGCATCAAGCGAGCCGAACGAGAACGGAGAGATGATATGAGCGCCGCTGCCATTCTGGTTGTTGTCTGGCTTGGGCTCGGTACCGGCACTGCCTACCAAGTACCCTTTCCCTCGCTCACGCTATGTGAGGCCGCACGCAAAGTCGTTTTAGACGATGCCACCGCCCATCAACAAGCCAGCCAGGGGTCGACTTCGACCGTGATGACGAGCGCGGTATGCCTCTCCCAGAACGGCGTGATTCGGTAGCGAAGTCCCACCTTCTCCGCCCAATTCAAATCCCCAAGGCTTGGGGATTGCGGATGTAGCTCAGGGGCAGAGCGAAACCTTGCCTTAGACGCCGGGGTCGCCGAGATACCGCAACCATTTTCCCAGGATGACGGCGAGCAGTACTGTGCCAAATGCCCAACAGATACCGATCAGTAGAAACGTAGGCATGATTTGCCCCAGATTGGGTCTTTATCTGAGAGTTTGTCTCAAATCCGGTGGGAATGCACGCGGCGCAGGCGCATTACCTCAAAAGTACGCTTCGGCCGCGGCGGTGGCGCGCTGACCGGCCGTATTTCCTTTTTAGCCTAGTTCACCGCATAAAGGCCGGATCATCTCGGCGCCGGTCTCGAAACCGTCAGGTCCTTCGATCCGCTCAACTGCGATGCCATCCTTCAAAAACAGGCAAGCGGCAGCGAGCGCTGCCTCGAAGGTATGAGCGGGATGCTGAAAGGACTGATCGTCCTTGCGGACGTGGATTTTCCACTGCATTCGCTGTGTCTAACACCGCCGGGGTGGAGGGCAGAGCCCGACGCTGTCGATCGCCGGGCTCTCTTCCCGAGGGGAAGGGCGCGACTTGGGGGTTGAGGGGACCGTATCGCGCCGCCGTTGACCGTATTCCCGGTCCCATTTTTGCGCCACGGCTAAAAAGGATAGTTACGCGATGCCGGCGGTGTCCTCCGGCGGCATGAATGGTAGGGACGGCCCGTCGTCTAACTCGCACCAAAGGTCCGCTACGGGGTGGATTCCGGTCCTTGGCTCACGCCCACGCCAATGGCGAAGTTGCGCCGATAACAGCCATTCGCAGAGTAGCGTGCAATCCGCCTCCAAAGACTATCCAGAAGATTTAATTAAATTTAAGTATGATCTTATATTTACCATCGACCGAGGCTGCCGTATAAGCATTGCATTCAAGCTACCAACGCTTGTTTTGGTCTGTAGCTAATTCCGCTCTTGTCGAGCACCGGCCGCCGACCCCAAAGCGTAGTATCGCCCCTGTAAGGCGCAGAAAGCTAGGCTCCGATGGTAATGCCGAGCCCGATGTTGCTGGCCCCGCCTAGGCCCTGAATTGTTGCATTTCGAGGTCGCCTACTCGACGATTAGATTAAGCTTGACCCCCAACTAGAAGTTAATTTTAGATGCATCTGCTCATCTGCTCGGTTACCAGAAGGCCTTTCCAAGGGATGACCTCAAAAGTAGTACTACCTGGCGCACAATTGCGTCAAATCCGGCAAGCAACGCCACAATTTACGGAACCTCTGCCAGGGGATAGGGACGATTACCGAGAACGGCACAGCATCTTGGCAGTAGGGGAGCAGGCGTTAGTCTCAAGCATGACACCGGAGGCCGGCGTCTTTTCGCCTGGGGCCCCAATTGTCGAAGAAGGTCAACAGCCGGCCAAGTTATATAGGATCGTGTCGGGCTGGGTAGTCCGCCGGAATACCTTGCTAGACGGCCGCACACAGGTTGTATCCATTCTCATTCCAGGCGACACGATCGGCGCGAAAGGTCTGCTGACGGGGTCGGCCTCCGACTTAATCGAAGCCCACAAAGCGACGAGTCTTCAATCTATCAGCCACGCGCGTGTCCTCGCTCTGGCCGCAGAAGATTTCAATGTCGCCATGTGGCTCCTCTGGTACGCCAACCAGGAACACCTTCGGTCTGACAAATGGGTGACGCTGCTCGGTCAGGGCAACGCGATCGAGAGGATCGCGATTACCCTGCTAGACATCTATTGGCGCCTGAACCGGGTGGGTCTCGTCGGCGATGGCTCGGTTCGCCTGCCCCTCACACAGAGCATAATCGGAGAACATGTTGGCCTCACTCTGCCGCATGTCTGCCGAACGCTCGGCGTTCTGCACAAGCGCGGGGGCGTGGACATCCGTTACGGGGGGATCGAGATTGTCGATCCCAACGCTCTAAGGGCGAGCGCAGCGGACCTGGCCGACTTCTGGGGAGGGATAGGCTGCTGAACTCATACGTGTTTAGAGTCATCGGCATGAGGGGCCTTCGGCCGGCCGCGCTCATTTTGGCTGCGTCGGATTTCGGTGCAGTATGACTTCCCCCTTCGGCCAGCGCGTAGATCGTAGCGCTGGCGAGGGATGGTGTAGCGCGTGCCAGTGGTAGGCACTTAGCGGATATCTTGATCGAGTGGGGAATGTAGCCGATTCTCGCCTGCTCGCATGTCCAAACGCGCAGTATTCCTCCGATTTCCCAGCTGAAATCAATCAGTCGGTATAATTCCGGCTCCTCACGCTAAATGAGGGAAAATCGGGATGGCGACAGACGAGCAGTTCCCTCTGCATACTATTCCCGGCGAACAGGATCCTTCGAATGTTAATATTAACGAGGTGATAGAGATTCTAGCCGCTATCGGAGGGCCACGGGCCCCCAAAATCGTCCAGCAGTTGGCCGAGCGGCTTCGAGAGGCGGGGCATTTAGTTGCCGCGGCGAACTGGGACCGCGTCGCCGAGATGGTGAAGAGATCCTGTCCGACGGACGATGCGTCAAAATATAATTGCTAAAAGTGCGCTTGCGGAACGGCCGGTCGGGGTCGGGCTCTCCTCTTCGATGGACAGGAGAGCGATCCCGCCCGGGGTTCGATGAGCGCCTGGATCAGGCGCGCGTCGGGCTCGACAACAAGTGCGACACCGATGGCTGGTCGGGTCTCTCCCCGACAGGCTCCTCCGTTGTGATCGAGCCCATGATCGTCGCAATGGCGTCCCATCTCGCCGCGGCCTCTGTATAGCCTTCGCTTCGAAACATCTCCACGAGCGGGCGCACGTATCCAAGAACGCCAGCTCCTGCCAGAGCTAGCAGGGATTCTGCGATTTCTTGGGGATCGTTGCCTGCGGGACGAATTGCGGTTGCGCCCGCGGAAGAGGTTCTTCGTCCCGCGAAAGAGGTCTCTCGTCCCCCAAAAGAGGTCTTTCGCCCCGCGAAAGAGGTCTTTCGTATAACGGCGCTGGAAGTCATGACTAAGGACTCGCTAACGTGGTCAACACGTGGTTAACGCGCAGATGTTGGTTCGTTCCGTCGAGATTATTGTCCCAACGGTCAGCCATGACCGGAGCGCTTTCGACGAGCACTCCGGGATCGACGGTCTCGACGGCCCCATGAGCACGCAACAAAAGCGCCGACGCTGGGACGCTTTACGAGCGCGGCAACCTTGTCGCGGCCGCGCCGGTCGCACGGACTGAAGGCTCCATTGAGCCTCGTCAGATGTCGCAGTAGGCCGCTGCCCATACCACACCGTAGTACGGTCGTGTCACAGCAGGGCAACCATGGAATTGGGGCCTTCCGAAGTTACCCCCTGAAAACAGCACTTATCCCCATTTTCCTCACTGAAGCGTTCACCTTGTCGGAGAGCGGTAAAGACCGGTGATGTCCTAGCGCCGACGTTCCTCGCTGTTTACTGAAGCGCGCAGGTCCATTTCTATGACTGCCCTACGACCCCTTGGCGAGGCAGCTAAGGTCCGGTCAGGGGCATGACCAGCCGCCCGTATCGGCCATCACAAATGACCGTTGAGGGGTCGAAAGCGGCCGATCGTCGCTTCTGCGATCGCGCGGAGCAGCGGGTCGGCAGGCCGCAGGGATCCGCTACTTTGGCCTGCTTTCCCCTTCGAGCTCGAGCGACCCAGGCGGGGAATACGCCAACGCTCGATTACTCGGCGCCCGTCATTGCCTGGGCCTCTGAAGGGAGTCCTTCCCCGGCAAGAGAGCTACTCGGTCGGACCTCGACCGGATTTCGTTACCTCGTGTGCGCAGTGTGCGTGTTGTGCAACATCGCCTCCGGTGGCGCGCCGCGCATGACCGCGTCGGCCCATTGCCGAACCTGCGCAGCCGATAAGTGCGGATACGCATCGCCGATCGCCCTGATCATGTTCTGGAGCGCCACGTCTTTCACCGCCTTGCCGACCGGCTCCGGGCTCGAATGCGGAAGCTGCGCAACATCGGCGACCTGGCCGGCTTGCCGGTACCGGGTCCAAAGCCGCAAGTCGTCAGGGTCTCTGGACGTCGCGATCTTGGCGATCGCACTTTCGCGGCTCTGGATGGTCGGGTCGGACCGCATCAGCTGGTCGCACCGCTTCGCCATCTTGCGAACGGCCTTTTCGGAGTTGACGGCCTTGCCGACCGTGTATGCCGGGACCGCTTCGCCCTTGAACTGGCGCCAGAGCGCTTGGTCGTCGGGGTTGCGGCTCTCGGCCAGCTTCAGCATTGCCGCGCCTTCGCTGATATGCGGGTGCACTGCGCGGATTTCGCCAAGCCGCTTTGACATGGCGGTGACAATGTCGGTCTGCATGGTGGTGTCCTCCTTCTCCACGGCGAGCGACTTCCGCAGCCGCCGGGTTTCCTCGATTTCCTGCAACGCCCGCTCGAGGCTGTCGGCCTTGGCGACAGCGCCGCCCTTTTTCCGCCGCCAGCGCGGCACGCCATCGATCGTCAACTCGTCGGCGTCGTTGAACCCGACATTGCGCTTCATCAGAACGACTTCCACCCCGCGGCCGGCGCCGGAATCGCAAACCGAGACCTCGTCGATACGCAATTTCGTGAGACGCTTAATTCTCTTCGCCATCGCCACTACTCCGCCGCCGCCGGCTCATCGACTAGAAACTCTTCGCCGGGGATGCGCGGGAGCGGTGGTGGGCGCCCGTAATCGTCCTGGGCACGCCTCGGGACCGGCTCGTCGAGCTCGCGCTGCAAGCTGAGCTCGAGCTCATTGATGAACCGCTCCATCACGTCGCCAACATCGAGGCGCTGCGACGGTGGCGGCAACGCTTGGGTGTTCAAATGGCCAGGCGCCGACCACAAGGCAAACTGTAAAGAATTCCGAAGGTTAACCGCAAAAACTTCATCGCGCGGCCATCGAAATCCGCACCGGCGCATATCGGCGCTGGCCGCGTAGAGCTCGCTATAGCTCGAAACGAACGCCGCCAAAGCCTCCGAACATGTCCGGGCAGCCAGGCGAAGGGTCGGGATTTTCTCCTGCACCTCGGCGACCTGGCCGCGGCGCGCCTCGAGCGTTACGGCCCGGGTTGCAGCCGCGACTTCCTCGCGCGCCGCGCTGATCGCGAACGCCAAGTTTTCGACGGTAAGGCCGATGCGGGCACTTTCCTCGGTCGCCTCGGCGAGCTTCTTGCGGTCCGCCGCGGTTCCGCTCGTCAGTCCGGCGAGCGCGAGCTTTTCCCGGGTCTTGGCAAGCGCCGCCTGTCCGGCGACGGCAGCCGCATGATCCTGCTGCAGATTCGCCAACACACCGCGCGCACTCTCAAGCGCGTCAAATGCCGTCATCAAAGCTTCCCCCTATTGCGCAGCGCTTCCCATTCCAAGGTTCCGGTCAGGTGATCACCCCCGCCGATCCCGCCCGAATACGGCATAGGCGCGGCGGCAGCCGAATAGTTCGGCTTCCATCGGTCGAAAATTGGCGCCGTCTCGCTGTCGGCGATGTAGATCGGCGTCACCTCGAAAGCTGGCTCTTCGCCGCCCTGGACTGCGCCGTGGGCGGCCTGAGCCAGGCTGATCACCACGTCGATTTTGTGCGACGCCTGGGTCTTGCTGATCTTCCAGCCTCTCGCGTTTTCCACCGCAACGGCGCGCATCAGGGCAAGGCGAATTTCCGGGTCGTCGTAGAGCCTGATCCCGCCGCCCTTGAACAGGTCATAGAGACCCTGTGAGGCGGTTGTCAGGCGATCGGTGGTTTGCGGGTATTCCCGCATAGGAACGCCGGCACGCTGCAGCCGCTGCGACGATCCCTGCATTTGGTAAGGATCGAACAGGATCTGCTGCACGTCGTAGCGCTTCTGAATATCGAGGAGGGTCCGCTCCACCACCTGCTCGAAATCGATCGGATCGGCCTTGGTCGGGGTGAAGATCCAGTGGTTGACCAAGAAGACCTTCTTCTCGAGGTCGTTCCATCCGCACAGGACAATCGCGGTCGCGTCTCGCCGGACGCTCGCGTCGCAGCCGCCCCCTCGGGGCAATTTTGGCCGGCTCGCGTCGGGAAATTTCAGGTCAATCCGGTCTCTCTTTCATCCTCAAATACGAAACGGTTTCGTATTTCACTTTCGACCTACTCAGTCTCTCTACTAACCAGACTCTCACCTCTATCTTCTAATCTTCCTACTGACCCAACCTGACCTTTGAGAGGTCGTCCGTGACGGGCATAGAAGGCTAAGTCCCAGGCCGCTTGGCCCGAGACTGCCCTCTATGCTCACCGCGATCTTGCCCTGCCCTCCGAGCCGGCCGCCGCTTAGAGCCCCACGCACGGTCAAACGCGGCGTGAGTTGCCCGCTACTTGCGAGGCCCGTTACAGCCCCGGTCGTGCGCCTTCGGGCTTTCGAAGTGGCGTTGCCCTATCACGACGTCCCCCGGTAAGGCAGTCGCTCGGCGCGCCGGTGTACTGAATGCGTCCACGCCAGGCGGACCACACGGTTGCCTGGTTCTCGGACCTGATTGGGTCTTGCTTTGAAAGGGTCTGTGGGGTAGTTAGGTACCGCTGCTCACAGACGATCTCGATGCTGGGTCCATCAGATCAGAGGCCTTGGCGGGCCGCGTGACCAGCCCCGGGATAACACTTCGGAAGCGGCGGCCCAAATGGCCGCCGTTTTCATGTCCGGTATAATCCGACAAAGTCCGGCAGCATCTTCAATTGGTGAGCCGACATAACCGGCGAGGTGCGAATCGACCGCGCCGATTAGCGTGCTCCGCTCTCTATAACTGCCGGTGTCGCGCCTAAATGTGCGCCGGCGCACAAATCTAGCCGGGGTGGTTATTTGTTGTCGGCACAGCGGCGCTGTTATAGTCGACAGGGGCCCAGGGTAACTCCGGGATTTGATGGTTGGCGTGATGGTGGGCAGGATGAGAGTTTTGCATGCAAGGCACTGATTCAGAACCATCGATGGAGGAGATCCTGGCCTCCGTCCGACGCATCCTTGCTGAAGACGAGAAGGGCGTGCGCCCGAGGCCGCGCCCGTCGCGCGCCGCCGCCGACGTCCTCGACCTGACCGAGGCGATTGGCGAAGACGGCTCGGTGCGGCACATCGAACCGGCCGCGATGCGACGCGAAGCCGTCGCGCCGCCGGTTTTGCCCGACGGCCGGGTCGAGCCTGCGCCGCCGCGCCCGCCCGAAGAGGCGAACGCGCGTCTGCTATCCGAACCGGCTTCGAGTGCGGTCGCCGCATCGTTCGCCCGCCTTTCGGTGGCGCCGCTGCAGGAAGAGCACGACGCCGGGGCGGCGCTTGACCATGTCCTGCGCGAGACGCTGCGGCCGATGATGCAGGCCTGGCTCGACGAGCACCTGCCGGCCTTGGTCGAACGGCTGGTTCAGG
>JGI12270J11330_10002333_pt1 | contig 13913 bp, 9 predicted proteins | sample PeaSoiMetSII2010_FD_11330 | JGI IMG/M metagenome (IMG submission 11330)
CCCTGTGGCTGCCCTCCCGCGCCCTGCCGCAAGCCGAGGACTCCAGCGCACGAACGGCGATCGACCGGCTTGTGGCGGACAAGCTCGCGCTTTTGCGTCCGCAGTGGACGCAGGAGGAAGCCGCCTTCAAGGCGGCCCGCGACCAGCACAACAAGCAGCTTTACGCCGAAGCCGAGGATGATGCGCGCGCTGCGGCCGAGTTACGGCGCCAACGCCTCGTGCTGCAAAAGGAACTTGCCGCCGGCACGCTCGCGCGCGACGCCTTTGATGTCCAGGACAAACAGGCGTCCGACGCCATCGCCGCGTTTCGCAAGAAATACGACGACGCGGGCGAGGAATGGCCGCGTTGGTTCGACCAGCGCTACCGCGTCATGCTGGAGGCTGCGCTCAAGAACCCCGACACGCCGCTGTCGCAACCGACCGTGGCGGCTGCGTCGCCGGGCGCGGCAACCGCACCGCCCGATTTCGTGGCCGATGTGCAGACCGCCGCCGACCTCGCCGTGAAGCGCGAGGAGAACGCGTACAAATTCGACAAGAAGCAGATCGACCAGACCCTCATGGCCAATACCGATGCCGTGATCGATCACGATCTCGCGGCGTTGAAGGCTCGCTACGACGCCCTGGAGCCGAAGCGCGGCGCGGAGTTTGAAAGGGCCTATCTGCAAGCGGCAGCGCCGCGTATTCAGGCTCTCAAGGTGCAGTACTACCCCCCGGCGGTCGTTTCAGTTCCCGCCGCTCAGGAGAATAAGCCGCCGATCACCGCACCGGCGTCGCCGACAGTTTCAGTTCCCGTCGCTGATGCGAAACCCCCGCCGGTGGCCGCGCCGGTCCCGGTGGCCGTCGAAATTCCCGCATATTTGAAGCAAATGCACGAACCGGACCGGGTGATGACCGATATCCACGGCTCGGATAAGCTGGACACCGCCGCACGCCAGGCGGCGGCTTTAAACCGTCTCAGCGATGTCGTGATGACTCTCTCCGGAAAGGCCGACGCTCCAGGAGGGCCAAAGCTGACGGCGGAGGAGTCGCGTGCCTATAGCCGTTACCGGAACGCGTCCCTTGACGTGTCCACCGCCGTTTATCAGTCGCTTGATCCGGACGACAAGCAGCGATCCGACGCGAACTCCAGGCGTAATCAATGGAACCGCTTGCGTGACCGGTACTACAACGACGAGGCGTTTATCACCGCACTATTGCAGCCTTACCTGACGCCGGATTTAAAAGAGAAATATCTCAGGGGCCTGCGGCAGACGCGCCAGGATATTCAGACGGCGCAGCAACATATTCAGGCGCATCAGGATGTTGTTCCAACCGGACAGACCGACTCATCGGGGGATGAGCTGAGGTGGCTAGCGGAATTTGGCATCGGTATTGGCGTATTGATCCTGGCAATCTGGTGGTGGCGGGGCGGGCTGGCAAAAGCCACAAAAGCACGTTCTCCCGGAATACGCCGAACCGCCTATGCCATCGCCGCCCTGGTCCTGCTGGCATACTTGTCTCACCTCTTCGGGCAAACCATCGCAGCGGTTATTGGCGCGCCTGTCCTGGGAATATGGTGCTTGCTGCGTTGGGGTGCTGCAAAGGCTGCCCGACGGATGCGCATGAATAATCAAAACGCGATGAGTAAATTCGGCGCTACGGAGGACGAGAGAAGCAAAAACATCGATATCATTTTTGACAAAAGAGCGGCGGACGTGGAGTTCGATCTTAATGAGCGAGGCATAAGATGCCATTTCTTCAGGTCATTGTCGGCCATGAGTCCGCGCGAAAGAGAGGTGCTTAGAACCGCATATCATTTGTACAATTTGGGACTTTTTGGAGGTGACACAAATTTCTACTTGGCGCGGTTCGGTTTGATTTATGCAGATGGAAAAGCAACTCTTACCGGAAACAGTAAATACCCCCCTCAACACTATCAGGTTAAGTTTCGCACCATCTCTGATGCCCTTAAATGGTACCAAGGGAGTAATGGTCTCGAAGCCATGATCAATCTCACATTGAACTGGCTTCAGATTGCTATCACGGAAGCTAATGACGACCCGATTCTCAAAAAGCTGTCCTCACGATTGCATGGCGACGGCGGCGACCTCGTGCCGGGTGCGCCGCTGAAATCAGGCGCGAAAGGCGCGCCGGTTGAAGGAGGTCTTATCCTCGGCCTCGACGAGAAAGCACCCGGCACATGGTGGTACTACGACGGCGAGGGTTCTCTCATTACCGTCGCGCCACCGGGTTCCGGCAAGACCCAGAGCCAGGTGTTTCCGAACCTGCTCATGTGGAAAGGCGCTGCCGTCGTCCTCGACGTGAAGGGCGAAATCTACGAGCAGACCAGCCGGTGGCGGCGGGAAAACGTCGGCCCCGTCTACAAGTTCAGCCCTTTAGACCCGGCGACGAGCCACGGTTACAATCCGCTGACAGAGGTGCGCGCCGATCCGGATTACCTCTGGGAGGATGCCCGCTTCCTCGCCGACATGATGATCGTTCCGAGCGGCGCGAAGGACCCGTTCTGGGAAACCCGCGCCCGTGACGTGCTGACAGCCGCGATTGCCCGCGTCTGCCTTGAGGCAAATGTCGCCAAGCGCTCCATGGGCGATGTTCTCAACATTCTCCACGGGGTCGGCTGGGATAAATTCGTGACCTACCTGGAAGCACGGGTCGATTTTGCGTCAATGACCCGCGCGGGTCATTCCCTCGCGAGCATGGAGCCGAAGACGCGGGACGGTGTCCTGCAATCGGCGCTGTCCAGCATGAGCGCCTGGGACGGCGAGCGCATCGCCCGCGCCACGCGGAAATCGGATTGGAGCCCGCTCGATCTGCGCGGCGGCACGAACCCGACGATTTACATCTGTCTGAAACCCAACGAGGTGGACAGCTATATCTCCCTTCTGCGCGTCTTCATCGCGCAGCACATCCGGTCGCTGACCTCGACGACCGTACCGGCGCACGGGGTTCATCCCATCCTGTTCATGCTGGATGAACTGCCGCGCCTGCGGCATATGCCGCCCGTCGAGGAGGCGCTGGAAACCGGCCGCCAGTACGGCATCAAGCTCTGGCTGTTCGCCCAGAGCCTCGGGCAGCTCAAAAACGCCTATCCCAACGCGGAGGGCATGATTGGCGGCTGCGCCATCCGCATGTTCATGAACCCGAGCCTGCACGACGAAACCGCGAAGAAGGTTTCCGACGATATCGGATTTGTGGACAGCGTTATTGACGCCACGCGCGTCAAGATCGTCGAGCCCAACGTGCTTGCCGGTCCCGACTACAAGGACGTGGTGATCGTCATGGCCGCGAACGCGCGCGCGGCCCGGCTACGGAAATACTTCGCCTACGAGGATGACGCATTGAAGGCGCGGATGGGTACGGCGCGACTAGCTGAATCTTTGCCTGCATAGGGAGTAAGTGGGATGGCGGAGTCTCAGGCGGAAGAATTCCGGAGGGAGGATTTCACCAGACAGGAATTTGAAAAGCAGGAACGCGAGCTCAAGGAGCTTTTTCAGAAACAAGACCAACAACAGAAAGAGCTTATTCAGAAAGAGGAGTTCCAGAAGGCAGACTCCGCCGAAAAGGACCGTCAGGCGAAGGAGCTTTTCGCCAAACAGGAATTTGATAGGCAGGAGCTTTTTCGCCAGCAGGAAGCGCGGGATCGAGAGGCTTTCAGGGACATGGAGCGGCTGCGCGAGGCGTTCCAGCGCCAGCAGGAGCAACACCGCGAGCAGTTGCGGCAGGAGATTGAGGCTCAAAGACAGCGAGAAGCCCAGGAACAGGCGCGCGAGCAAGAGCGCCGCGCAAAAGAACCCGATGTCCAAAAGCCCGATTACGCGGACGTGGTAAGAGCCGAAGCCTTGCGAAACGCATACGAGCGGGAGGAAATGCGTAAGGTGCAGGAAAAGGCCATGAGTGATGCGCTTGCACGCACCGACAAGATTGACCCCGAAGAGGCAGCGGCGGCGAAAGAGGAAATGCGCAAGGTGCTGGAGGAAAAATTCAAGGAGCAGCAGGAACGGCTGGCGCGGGAGCAGCAAGAGCGGGGTGATCGGCTTTCGCTTCTGTACCTAGGGCCACCCTCAGAGCGAGAACGCTAATGGCTTCAGCGGACGCTTTTCGGGGTTTCCTATCCCGAGCTGAGGTGTCGCGCTGACTCGTGGATCAAATCTGACGCTTCGTACCGCCGATCATCGCGGGACTGAGCCAAGCGGTCCGCTTCCGCCTCATGAGCCGACTTAGAGACTGTTTGAAAAGTCGGGCAGATAGCTCGCTCATCCTTCAGCATGCCGCTGATTTGGCTACGATGGCAGCCATCCGCCAATTTTGGAGAGCGAGATTTCAGCGGTGCGCGCTTCTCCCATCCAATCGAGAAGCAAATAGATCGTATCGGACTCACAATTAGGAGCCATAACTCGCACTGTGAAAACATACTTTCCGATTTTTTCAAATAACTGTTTTTCATCAACGCTACTGGGCAAGTTCATATGCGATTTTATGTGGATACGATTGGTTTCAGTAATATAGAACACGTTGAGAAATGCCGGGGTTCCATTGTAAATGTGCCTCAAATTCGCTTCTGATCTTTCTTCGAATGGCGCAAACGGCAAAATAGCATCGATTTTGTGTGGGCCATCGGCATTGGTGACCCTCAACAACTGACCCCGACACTCAGCTATGTCTGGGGCATTTAGCGCGGCCACCTGGATACTAAATAACGTTATCTTCTCGGATGTCGCGAAAGCAAGTGAACCCCTGCTTACTCCAAGCGTGGTATTTGGAGGGTATATCGGCTGAGTGTTGAGAGATTGACTAGTGGTCAGAGTAGCATTTTTGTCGATACATCCAGGAATGTCTTTTGAAAAATTGGCCCGAAGCGCTCTCCCGGGTTCTGGTATTGCAGGTTTATTGAGATTGTTTTGAGTTCTCTTCTTTTTAACAGCTTGGCGAAGTAGGTCGGCCAAAAGAATCACAAAGGCCAAAACGAAGATGCTGGCTGCTGTCCAAAGCGTCCACTGCCAAAATGGGCCTGGTTGGATAAGCACCGCCAATGCCGCCCACACTATCGAACCCGCAAGGCCGATGATGCAGAAAATGATTTCGCGCATGCGAAGCAGTTTACCGCAGTTCGATTTTGTAGATCGAATCTGTTCGTAAACGGTTCTTCTAACCACTCCCCTCCTAGAGCCGCCGCAGCATCAGGTTGATGGCGGCGAGGCGGATCATGGCGCGGCTGCTGCTGACCAGCCGCTCGTAGTCGATGGTCAGCCGCCGCACCTGCACCGGCGAGGATCGACCCTCAACGGCCGCTCGCCGCGGCTGAGGCGTTCGCCGGAGTTGCCTCATAGCGGCCATCGGGCCACCCCGACCGGGCTGTCGCTTCAGGAAGGGGCCGTTCCAAAGCGGTCGTGTTGACCACGATTTTATTGGCTCTTGGTAAGTTGATAGGAGTATCGGCAGGTTGCGCTGAAAACTTGACCTGTAATAGCGCCGCCCTGAATCTTGCCAGTTAGCCGGATTCCACCGCCAGAAGAAGTGCCAAATCCAGAAATTGTACCGTCCGCACCAACTGTTCCCTTAATAGTTTCATAATGTGCGGCATTATACACGAGCGAGAAGGAGCCATTCTGAATTGTTAGCGTTTTCAGAAACCCTCCAGCCCCACACTCCGTTTGGGCGTTTATGTTCTCAACATTTGTAACCTGCCCGATGTATTTTCCATCATACGTGGTAGCCGGTGCTTGTGCGTAACTGCTTAGTCCCGTGGGGACAGATGCAAAGACAACGCAGGCAAAGATCACCAAGTGTTTTCTCATGAATCCCTCCAGTCCTCACTGTTCAAACCGGCGTGTCTCAAACCGGCGTGTCGCTCGCGTTCAACGCGAATGTAGCAAAGATTTCTCGCGCCGATAAGCTGGCCCCGAAGAGGCAGCAGCGGCGAAGGAGGAATATCGCAAGGCGCTGGAGGCAAAATTCAAGGAGCAGCAAGAGCGGCTGGCGTGGGAGCAGCAAGAGCGCGGGGATCGGCTTGCGCTTTTGTACCTAGGGCCGCCCTCCGGGCGGGAACGTTGACGAGACGCTTGGTAGATTTCCCTGTGCTGGATCGGTATCGCGCTGCAACAATTCTCTATACAGATTGGGCATACACCCACGCGCGACTACTCGTGCGGCCAAACAGGGGGGCAGAAGCGACATGGACCCGACAGCAACAGGCTAAAACCCAGATACAGAAGCCTCCAGGAACAGGTTCACGACTTCGGAAAGTACAATAGGTTGTGCGGTTTATAGCCGACGGACCAGTTTTGTCCGACGAACTGCTCGTCTCCCGCGATGAGGGCCGGGTATTGTTTTTCTGCGGGGCCGGAGTATCGCGGGCCAATGCCCACCTACCCGGATTTCTTGGCCTCGCCGAGCAGGTGTTGGACAAGCTGCGCGCGTTGCCGGATAGCGCACCGCGCGAATTGATCAGCATCGCGAACACGCTGAAAGACAGGACCGTATCCGGCGTCGGCAGCATTCTCGCAGCAGACCGGTTATTCGGACTTCTAGAGCGCGATTTCGCACAGGAGGACATCGATCGTGCGGTCGGCGACATCCTCCGGCCGAATGCAAACGTCGATCTGACGGCCCATCGCATTATGCTCGATCTAAGCCGCACACCGAACGGACGGGTCCAGCTCGTTACCACCAATTTTGATTTGCTGTTCGAGATGGTGGCTCCGGGCGCGCCCAAATGGACACCCGACAAACTCCCTGATCTCCAACGCGGCGAAGGGTTCGCTGGCATTGTCCATCTGCATGGCGTTTTTGATAGAAACTATACGAAACCCATTGGCGGAAATTTTGTGCTCTCCAGCGGCGAGTTCGGGCGGGCTTATCTGGCGGAACGCTGGGCGACTGATTTCATCCGAGATGCCGTCGAGCGTTATTCGGTTGTCTTTGTGGGTTACACTGCCGACGATCCACCGGTCCAATATTTGTTGGAAGCGCTAAACCGCATTTCAGACCGCCCTCATCAACAGCTTTACGCCTTTCAAGCCGGGCACGAGTCGGAAGCTGCCGCGTTGTGGTCACATAAAGGCGTTGCGGCCATTCCGTACTCGACGCCCAACGCGGATCACAGCGCCTTGTGGACAACGCTTCAGGCATGGTCCGAGCGAGCGCGCGACCCGGGAAAATGGCGTGCGAGGCTTTCGCGGCGTGCGATGAAAGGCCCCGAAAAAATGGCGCCGCACGAACGCGGCCAAGTCATGCATCTCGCCATGACGGAGGAAGGTGTAAAATCGATTGTCACAGCGAAACGAGCCCTGCCCGCCACTTGGCTCCGCGTTTTCGATCCGGCAGAGCGTTACGAAACGCCCGGTCTTAGAGGCTTTCTGCGACAAGAGCCGGAGACCGACTCCTTTCTTCTTTATGGTCTTGATAGTGATCCGCCGCCAATACCTCCGCCAGAGCACGCCGCATATCCCCGGCGTGAGGTGCCGAAGGGTGTACTGGACGCTTTGTCTTCCAACGTGCTGGATACCACGCAGCCAGTTGCTACCGCTCTGCGCGGCGAACATGCAGATTACCTTGCGCCGTTGCCGCCGCGTCTGTTGGCACTTATTGCCTGGTTTGCGCAAGTCAGCACGCAGCCCACTGCGATTTGGTGGGCGCTGGCGCAGACGCCGCTTCACCTGGTTCTCTTACGCCAGATAGCGTACCGGCTCGACCGCCACCGTGAGGAAATGCCACCTATGGCTCAGCTCGCGTGGCGCTACATCGTCGATGCCTCGGCACCCCGTCCCACCTCGGCCTTTCAAGACATCTATGCTTTCCAGAGAGGCATAGCCCGGTCGGGATGGACCGCGCCGATCCGACGCGCGCTGCTTGCGCTGCTAACTCCCCGGATCAAAGTCAGTCGCCCTCTCGCCAAAGGCCCAGCCGGCGATATTCGCCGTGCCCGCCAAGGTGACCTCATCTCAATAGAAATTGAATACAACGATACGGTGCTGACCGTAGCCGTGCCGGATGACCAGCTCGAACAACTTGTTCCTGGGGTGCGACGCCACATCGAAAATGCGTGTGCCCTCGAAATCGAAAACAATCCCTACCACCTGACCCATATTCCGCCCATCGAGCCCGATACCAATCTTTTCGGCGCGACCTATGAGCGTGAGGAGGGATTTAGCGCACAGTTGTTCTGGTATATCGGTCTTTATCGCCGCTTGATCTTGCACAACCACGAACAAGCCGTCGCGGAATTTGATGCCTGGGGCGCACAGCAAAATGTCGCGTTCGACCGCCTGCGCATATGGGCGGCTGGTGTTGCTGGCTTGCTCGATGACCGACGGGCGGCAAATGTCTTGGTCAATCTCTCTGATGACGCGTTCTGGTCGGAGCGTGGCCAACGCGACTTGTTGCTAGCGCTGGCCAACCGTTGGAACACGCTAGACGAAGCGACTCGCAAAAGCATCGGGAAGCGGTTGCGAGTCGGCCTTCCTCGGCTGTCCTGGTACAAGCCCGAGCAATATCGGCGGTGGCGAGCGAATTTGATACTGGACCGCTTGAACTGGTTGCGCGACCACGGCTGCACATTCGACTTCGACCTCAATACGGTTCTGGAGCGCGCCAAGGCCGACGCACCTGGATGGAAAGCGGAATATGCCGCCCATGCCGCAGATTCCATGGAGGGGCATGGCGGGCCAGTGCGAAGCAACACCGCTTTCGACAGCTTGGCAAATGTGCCGATCGATGAATTGCTGCCGCGTGCTTTCGCGGCGAGTGGCCGTGATCACAGCACGATGACCGAGATCGATCCCTTCGCAGGGCTTTCCCAAGAGCGGCCCGTGCGCGTGCTTCGTGCGCTTATGCGTGTTGCCAGTCCCAACGAAGAAACTCAGCTTGCCTGGGCGCAGTTCCTCCAGTCGGCCGCCCGACGTGCCGACAAAGCGCGGCTCGTGAGGCTAATAGCGCGTCGCCTCTGTGAGGTGGATGCCAGCGCGTTCGCCGGTGTCATCCGGGCGGCTACTTATTGGCTACAGAGCATCTCTGACGTGCTGTACGGCACGGACCCAGATGCGACGCGTGCGGTCTTCGATCGCATTACCGCGGTCGTCGCGATTGATCCCGATAAAGCGGTCATTCACAGACGGCAAACCAACACAACCACCGAGCGCGATTGGTTGACATCAGCAATCCAGTCCATTGCTGGCGAGCTCACGGGGGTTCTGCTCCACGATCCCTCCATCAAAGGTCTCCAACTCGATAGCGGATTTCCCGCGCCATGGCAGAGGCGAGTGGAGACACTACTAGCTCTGCCTGAAGATCATGGCTTGTTTTGCCTTGCGATGTTGGGGCGACACCTGACCTGGCTTTATGCGCATGATCGCCAGTGGACGGAGCGACATTTGCTATCGACGCTGATAACGGCGGACAGCAGGCGCGAAATCTTTCTGACCTCATTCCTGAGCCAGCCAACAATTCGCGACCACTCGCTCTATACCGCTCTAAAACCGGTAATGATGGATTTGGTCTCCGGTAAGCTCGACCGTCCCGTTGCGGACGTCCGTGCGCTCGCCCAGTTTTTGCTTGGCGGCTGGCTTGCGGACGAAAGCGGCGAGCGCTGGCTCAGTGATGTTGACCTCCGCACGGCACTCGTGCGCGGAAAGCAAGCGCTTCGCACCACGACCTTGTGGCAGGCCGGCCATTGGCAGATCGATAAGAAGCTCTACCTCCTTCGAGAGGTATGGCCGCTCCAGTTGGCTGCGCGAAGCCCTACTGTGACTGACGCGCTTTGTACGCTTGCGTTTGCCGACGAAATGCACTTTCCGGAACTGGCACCGGCGGTTCTACCGTTCCTGACAACCCTTAAGGGTGGTGGCTATATTTTTCTGTCTGGTGCCGCGGAGATCACGGCTATTCTCAAGGCTCATCCCGAGCCGGCGCTTCAAATCCTTTGGAAGGTCCTGCCGACCAACGGCGTTGATTGGCCCCATGGCGCAAGCCAAGCCGTCGATACGCTACGCAAGACATCCCAGAAAATTCAATCTTACGCGCGCATGATCGAACTCACGCGTCGCCACCGCAAGGGCCACTACTGAGTATCCAGCGGTGAGTTTCGCTAAAGGCCCCGCGCTCACGGCGGGCAAGGGTGACACTCTGCCGTCCGACCGTGTTTCTCCGACCTTCCTTTCTTTCAGTAACGCAGCCGGGGTGATCCCCGTCCCGCCTTACCGGGGCGTCTTTTCTTCACGCGCGAAACGGGTCTACGGGATGGCCGGAAGGTATAATTCCCGTGCTTGTCTCCGGAGACGGGAAGGGCGGGGTCTTGATTGCCGAGGAAGCGGCTTGCTACGACGGCACGGGCGCTTTCGTCGCTCCACGCCAGGCGCTCGGGATTGCCCCTGACGATCGTCCTGAGCTGCCGTTTCGTCTCCGTTCCGATCGCGGGCAGCAGAACGTCCGAGAGGCTCCAGCCAATCTTCGCCGACACCACCTCGCTGCGCCGCACCATCAAATAGACCCACCCATCCGCGTCGCTCTCGCGCAGGACTTCGGCGAACACCAGACGGTCGCCGACCCGCACCGCTCGCCCGGACCGCGTGTTCTTGAACACCGGCTCTTTCCACCGGATCACATCCGCTTCAATGAACCCGTCCCCCACGGGAACCCAGATCGTCATAAAGCCCCTGTTTCTTGTTTTTCAGCCTGATTCCTGATTATCCCATGACTATGGTAGGTTTTCCGTTAATCCGGCGCTTTATGTCTGATACCGGTTGTTTTAGTTGGCGAAACTGAAAAACCTCACGGAAATTTCTACGGAGGCCCGGGAACGGGACTCCAACCCGCCGCGCAGCTCCTCTCGGGAGCTGCGCGGCCCTCTCCGGGCCAGCACGACGTCGCTGGTTCGGCCAATCTGGTCATGACTCGTCTCCCCGACATCGGAAAGCGACTATGCTTTGCAGCGGCGGGGAAACGACATCGGGCACTGGCTCTTGTTTTCACCAGCCCTGAACGGCCTGACAGCCGTGCCGGAAACCCGATGGGTTCCCGGCGTAAGTCTTTTCTACGGCGTTTCCTTGTTATATGGTATAATGACATATCGAATCGGGAAACGCACTCTTTGCGGTTCGAATTTCCGGTTGTGGAATTTCCTTAATCCGGCGTTAAACAGAATCATGATATTCTGATATCTGAGTGTGCAAGCCATGTGCGGTATAACCGCACAGCTTGGCAAGGGGATCGTTCCATCCCCGTTGCATCCCCAGGACCAGGGCGTTCCGCCCGTGGACCCTGACCAAAGGAGCCTTCGTGCTCCCTCTTGGAACCCATGACCGCTGATCTGCAGCGGCTTCGACCAAAGGGCCTTCGTGCCCCTTGGTACCCAGACGGGGGATTATACCCCCTCGACCCCCACGCGGCGGGTCTTCTTTCCCAAGAGCCGCGTCCGCTGTTTCGGCAGCGGCGCTTCCGACCAAGGGGCAATCGCGCCCCTTGGAACCGCGACCAGGGATGCTACTCGCCCTTGGCACCAGAGCCAGCACCATCCTGGACCCGCCAAGGGGATGCCCCCTGGAACCCGCGTGCCGAAGCACGCAAGCGAGGGGGCATGGCGAGCGGCAGCGACAAGCGTCAGCGGGGCGAAATCGTCGCCGTCCGTCTCACCAAAGACGAACGCGCCACCCTCGACGCCCTCGCCTCACGCAGCGGCATGGCCGTCGGCGCTTTCCTGCGCCCCGCCGCCTTTGGCGACGCCGGACCCCGCGCCCAGCGCCGCCCCCCGGTCGATCATGTTGCACTGCGTCAGTTTCTCGGGCAATGCGGACGGATCGGCAATAACCTCAACCAGATCGCCCGGCGTCTGAACGCCGACGGCTCGGTCATCATTCCCGAGCTTGTCGAATCGTGCAGCGCCTATAACCGTATCCTGCCCGGCATATTGCGCGCCTTGGCGATGGGCACGATCGGGGAAGGCTCCCCCGATGATCATTAAAGGCGATAGCCGCGGTGGCCCCGTCCAGCTTGCGCGGCATCTGCTCCGCACGGACACGAACGAGACCGTCAACATCGTGCAGCTCGACTCGCCCACCGGCAGTCTCAGGGAGGCCCTGAGGGTCTGGCAACTGATCTCGGCCGGCACGCGGGGCAGCAAGGGCCTTTACCACGCGAATATCTCGCCGGACGAGCGCTATGCGATGAGCCCCGAGCAATGGCAGCGCGCCGTCGATGTCCTCGAAAAGGAGCTCGGCTTCGACGGCCAGCCCCGTGTCGTCGTGGTGCACGAGAAGCACGACCGCCAGCACATTCACGTCGTCTGGCAGCGCACCGACATCGACACCATGACGCTCGTCTCCGACAGCTTCAATTATGTCGCCCACGAGAGGGCGAGCATGGCCCTCGAAAAGGAGTTCGGGCACGAACACGTCCCCGGCAAGCACGCCAAGCGGGACCGCGAGAAACAACCGGAGTTTCCCAAGGAGGAGATCAACCACGCCGAATGGCAGCAGGCCGAACGCGCCGGAACCGATCCGCACGCGTTCAAGGACGCGATCACCTCCCTCTATGCGCACAGCGACAACGGGCAGGCTTTCCAGGCCGCGCTTGAGGGGCACGGCCTCGTGCTCGCCAAAGGCGATCGGCGCGACTACGTCATCGTGGACGCCGACGGCCAAATCTACAGCCTGGCGCGGCAGATCAAAGGCGTTGCCGCCAAGGATCTGCGCGCCTTCATGGCCGATGTTGACCGGGACTCCATCCCAAACGTCGAGCAAGCCAAGGCGCTCCAGGAGCAGCGCGGACACGCGCTCGAGACAGCCCCTGCGGAGAGCCCTGAGGCCACCGAGCCGCCGACGCCGCAGCCGGACGGCCCCACCGCAGAAGAAACCGCCGCGCTCGACCAAGCGGCAAGAGAACGCCACGCGGAGGAAGCCCGCCAAATGCGCCTCAGGCAGGAAGCCGAATATGCACAGACGGCCTACGTCCTTGAACGAGAAGCCAGGGAGAAGCTCGGCCACTTCGACGCCATGCAACAGGCGGCCAGGGAGCGGTTTTTCCGCGAAACCGATCGGGATACGACTGGCCTTGCGGGCTTCATCGAAACGATCAAAGGAAAGCTCGATCCGCGGCAAGCGGCCGAGGAGGCGCGCGAACGCAAAGAAGCGGCGGATGCCTTCCTGCGCCGCCAGGAACAGGAACGCGAAGCCCGGATCGCGGGTCTTAAGGCCGGGGTGACAACCGACCTCGGCGACTTGACCGAACGTCACGAACAGCAGCAGCGGGAGCATAGCGGCCGTTACGACAGGGAACGCGCCCGTTACCTGCGCGAGCTTGATGCCGCCGCAAAACTTCTCGCCGAGGAGATCGAGGAGCGGCGGCGGCAGGAGGAAGAGCGCGAACGGAGCAGGGACGGCCGCGGGCCGCCAGGACGCGCACGCTAAGCGGCTCTCGCTTCCTGCAACCAAAGCCGAGCCGCTTCCTCACCGGAAAGGTTGCCGCGCCTCTTTATCGGGTTTCCCGGTTTTTGTCCGAAATGGCGGTTAGCATGCTGGAATTGGCGCAGTTGCGAATTGCCGTGTCGATCGCGGCGCTCAAGCGCGTTCTGGCGAAGCCGCCGCCGCCACCGACGCCGCCGCCGCCAACCCCTCCCATCAAATCGATGTTTCTTAAGCGGGCGCAGCCGCGTCGGAAACTGCGGAGGGATTTCAAGCCCTTCTGAAGCCTCATCGCTGGAATACTATTTCAGTGGAAGAAGACATAATAATACGGTGAACTAAAATTTGAATAAAACCGTCATTTATGAGATAATGGAGAAGTGTAGTCGATATTAAAAATCAACACGTATTGTAAAGGCGCGTCAAGCCGCCAGAAAAATCAAGTATGCAGCATGGTAGACTCTACAAATTACCCTTATTCGTTAAATACCCAATCAGCGAAATCACCCCCCCCCCCCCCCC
>JGI12270J11330_10002334_pt1 | contig 13912 bp, 10 predicted proteins | sample PeaSoiMetSII2010_FD_11330 | JGI IMG/M metagenome (IMG submission 11330)
AGCGGCGGAACGCGCTTGGGCTGGCGCGTTTGCTCATCAAGGGCCACGAACGTCACGTAAGCCGTAGTGGTCCGCTTGCGTTCGCCGGTGAGGATGTCCTCGGAATAAACCTCGACGCCAACTTCGAGTGAGGTGTGGAACACTCGGTTGACGTGCGACTTCAACATGACGATTTCGCCGAGATTCACGGGATTCTGGAAATCAATGTAGTCCACCGAAGCGGTAACCATGTAACTGTTGGCGTGGCGGCTGGCGGCCATGGCCGCAACGATATCGACCAGGTGCATGACGTGGCCGCCAAGGAGCTTTCCCAACGCATTCGTTTGCGCGGGCAGCACCACCTCCGCCATTTCGGAGGCCGAGGCGCTCACCGGCTTCCCTTTCATCTCCAAGTCCGCATTGACTACTATTCTCGCATCGCGTGTACGCTTCATGATTGTCCTCATTTGTGCCAGCCGTACCTCTCCGTATCATAGGGGACGCTGCCCTGACGGTCCAAAGGAAAACCCGCCGGTGACGATGCGCCGGTGCCCGGGCCACAAATCGCCGCGACGCCTCCTGCCCCTCCAGTGCGGCGCCCTGCGTCGCTCGTCCAGGCCAGGTCTGACGAGGCTGAACTCCATGCTAAAATTCCCGCCGAGGTTTCGCATGACGGACGCCGCTCCTCCCTCTGTTCACGATACGTCTTCAGTAAGCATGCGCATGGCGTGGATTTTCGGCGCATGCGCATTCCTCCTTCAGATGGCCACGAACGGCCGCTATGGCTATTTTCGCGACGAACTCTACTACCTGGCGTGCAGCGAGCACCTGGCGTTCGGTTACGTGGATTTCGCGCCGCTCATCGCCTGGCTTGCGCGCGGCAGCCGCGTGATTTTTGGCGATTCCATTTATGCCATCCGGTTGCTGCCAGCCCTGGCCTTCGGCGCGGAAGTTGCGCTGACGGGTTTCCTCACGCGCGAATTGGGCGGCCGGAAATGGGCCATATTCCTGGCCTGCGTTTGTGTTTTGCTGGCGCCCACGATTCTTGGCAACGGCACTCGTCTGGCCATGAATGCGCTGGAGCCGTTGTTTTGGATGGGGTGCCTTTACGTTCTTCTCGCCGCGGCAAATCGCCAACAACCGGCTCTTCTTCTCTACTGCGGCGTGCTGCTGGGGTTTGGCCTGTTGAACAAACATTCCGCGGTGTTTTTTATCGGCGCGCTCGTTGTCGGCTTGGCGCTGACTCCGGAGCGCCGCATTTTCGCTTCGAAATGGTTTTGGGCGGCGGCGTTGCTCGCGTTCCTGATCGCACTGCCCAACGTGGTGTGGCAATACGCGCACCATTTTCCGACACTCGAGGATTTGCGAAACGTCAAAGCCACTCACAAGAACATCGAGCTTCCATCGCTGGCTTTCATCAAGCAACAAATCATGATGCTCAATCCCATCACGGATCTCGTATGGATTGCAGGCCTTGCCTATCTTTTTTTGCACCGGAATGCCAAGCGCTATCGTTTTGTGGGCTTCACGTATCTCGCCTTTCTGGCGGTGATGATGGCACTGAAGGGGAAGGACTACTACCTCGCTCCGATATACCCAATGCTCTTCGCGGCGGGTGGCGTATTCTGGGAAACGCTTACGGCCAATCGCCCGCGACTTCGTTGGATACGCGTGGCGCTGCCGGCGGTGGTCATCGCCGTCTGCCTCGTTTCTGTGCCTCTCGCGCTCCCGATTCTTCCGCCGGACAAAATCGTGCCGTACATGCAAGCGCTAGGCCTGGGTGTGACCCGCACGGAAACGTCCATGACTGGAATTCTGCCGCAGCACTTCGCGGATGAATTCGGATGGCCAGAAATGGTCGCGGAGGTCGCCAAGGTCTACAACTCACTCCCCGCAGAGGAACGCGCGAAGACCGCGATCCTTGCCGGCAACTATGGCGGCGCGGGCGCGATCGACTTTTTCGGTCCACGCTATCGTTTGCCCAAGTCCATTTCCGCTCATCAAAACTACTATTTCTGGGGCCCGCGCGAATACACGGGTGAGCGGGTCATTATGCTGGAGTGGAGCATGAACGATGCGCAGTATTGGTGCGGCAGCGTGGAAAAAGGGCCGCGCGTGGCACCCTATTACGGCATGGGCTGGGAGCACTACGACATCCTTGTCTGCCATGACTTCAAGGTCCCGCTTTCCCAAGCCTGGCCCCGGCTCAAAACGTGGAATTGATTTTTGTTCGGGTGCTTCGGCGACGAAGGCTTAGAGCAGCCGTCTTAGCCGAAGCCTGCGTATGGTCCGGCCGCACCTCCGCGTATAATACGGAACGTTGCCATGACTGACCAAAAGAAAAGCCGCCGGCAGAAGCTGGAAGAATACGTCGCACAAAATCCCAAGGACGCATTTTCGCGGTATGGCCTGGCCTTGGAATGCTTGAAAGAGGGAGACAAAGCCGGGGCGGAGGCGCAATTCCGCGCCCTGATCGAGAATCACGCCGATTACGTGCCGGGGTATCAGATGTACGCACAGATGCTGGCGCAGGATGAGCGGCGAGAGGAGGCCAAGCCGATTCTATCGGCCGGAATCGCCGCAGCCACGCGTGTGGGGAGTGCACACGCGCGGTCGGAGATGGAAGGACTGCTGGCGGAGCTGGAGGCAGGATGAGATTTGCGAAGATTGTATTTTGGGTGGCCGGCATCTGGGGCGTTTTGGTGTTTGTCCCCCTGTATTTCATTTTTGACCTGATCGGGCGGAAAGATCCCCCGGCGATTACGCATCCGGGTTTTTTCTACGGATTTGTGAGCTTGGGGCTGGCATGGCAAATCGCGTTCCTGATCATCGCCCGCGATCCGATCCGTTTCCGCCCGCTGATGATCCCCTCAATGGTGGAGAAGTTTGGTTACGGAATCACGGTAGTGGTATTGGTGCTCCAGGCAAAGATGCACGCCTCCGATTTGGTTTTTGCAGCCACGGACTTGCTGCTCGGCCTCCTGTTTGTCGTGGCCTATTTGCGGACTCCCGCGCGTTCCGCATAGCTTCGCGGCGAGAGACTTGCCCCTCCGGCAGCGGGCAGCATTCCGCGGAACCTTCTGGTATCCTTTGGGCTGCGACCCATGCGGCCGGAACGCATTCCGCTTTTCCCACTCAACGTCGTCCTGTTCCCCGGCGAACAACTTCCCTTGCACATCTTCGAGCCGCGCTTCCGGCGAATGGTGCGCGAGTGCCTGGAGGCCAAGTCGCCCTTCGGGATGCTGCTGGCGCTGCCGAATGGCGTGGTGCGTGTGGGATGCACCGCGGAAATTGTGGACATCGTCAAAAAGTATGAGGACGGACGCATGGACATCCTGACCGTGGGGCGGGAGGCGTTCCGCATCCTGGAGCTGTTTACCGACGACCCGCTGCTCGAGGGGCAGATCGATTACCTCGAAGACCACGATTCCCTGCCTGATCTTCCCCGGCAAAACCGCCTGATCGAGGCCTACGAAACCTGCCACACGCTCCTTTTCTCCGAGATTCCCCGCAATTTCGAGGGGATTGCCCCCGAGCAACTGGCCTATGCCGTCGCCGCGGCCCTGCCCCTCGATCTCCTGTGGAAGCAACAGATTCTGGAGTTGCGCACTGAGGCGGATCGCCAGGAGCGCCTGCTCGGGTATCTTCGGGAGTGGGCGCCGCATCTACAGAAAGCAGAGGCCTTGCGCCAGCGCGCCGGCGGCAATGGGCACGGACTAAACTAAAGAGTGGCGGGCCATCACTTATGGCCTGGGCTGGGGGCCCTATGACAGCAAGCGCTTCGCTACATCCCGCGGCACATTCCAAGCCGCGCACCATCGGCGAATGGAAACGCATCCCCGATTTCGATGCGCGCGCCACTTCCCTGCCCGTGAAGAACGAAATTCGCCGCAACCTGTTGCGCGCCATCGAGCGCAACCAACCGCTTTTCCCCGGCGTGCACGGTTACGAGGACAGCGTGATTCCGCAAATCGTGAACGCCCTGCTTTCCCGCCACAATTTTATTTTGCTGGGATTGCGCGGCCAGGCGAAGAGCCGCATCCTCCGCGGGCTGATGCAATTGCTGGACGCGGAAATTCCCGTGATTGCAGGCTGCGAAATCAACGACAACCCGCTGCAGCCCATTTGCCGCTCCTGCCGAGAAAAGGTGGCCGCGGAAGGCGACAACACGCCGATTGCCTGGCTGCCGCGGGACCAGCGCTACGTGGAGAAGCTGGCCACGCCCGACGTGACCATCGCGGACATCATCGGCGACGTTGACCCCATCCGCGCCGCTCGTGGGGGCCGCGACCTTTCCGACGAGCTGACGATTCATTACGGATTGCTGCCGCGCGCCAATCGCGGCATTTTTGCCATCAACGAGTTGCCCGATTTGGCCGGCAAAATCCAGGTGGGCCTCTTCAACATCATGCAAGAAGGAGACATTCAGATTAAAGGTTATCCCCTGCGGCTGCCTCTGGATGTGCTGCTGGTATTCACCGCGAACCCGGAAGATTATACGGCGCGCGGAAAAATCATCACGCCGCTGAAAGACCGCATCGGTGCGGAAATTCGCACGCACTATCCCTCGACCATTGACGAGGGGATGCGCATTACCGGGCAGGAGGCGTGGGTCGAACGCAACGACGATATAAAGGTGGACGTGCCGGACTACTTGCGCGAGCTGATCGAAGAAATTGCGTTTCAGGCGCGCGAAGACAAGCGCGTGGACCGGCGCTCGGGCGTCAGCCAGCGCCTGCCGATTTCGGCGCTGGAAAGCGTGGTGAGCAATTCCGAGCAGCGCGCGGTGCGCACGGGCGAAACGCATGCGGTGGCGCGCGTGGCGGATGTGTACGCGGCTCTGCCGGCGATTACCGGCAAGCTGGAGTTGGAATACGAAGGCGAGTTGAAAGGCGCGGAGACCATCGCGCGCGAGCTGATTCGCACGGCGATTGGCCGCGTCTTCAGCAGGCATTTCCCCAATGTGAGCTTCCAGCCGGTGGTGCAGTGGTTTGAAGCCGGAGGCGAGCTGAAGATTCCGGAGGTCGTCACTACGAACCAGAGGTACCAGCAACTCGCGAAAGTCCCGGACCTGCTGAACCACACGGACAAGCTCGGCGTGACGAACCGCAAAGACGCGGCCGCTGTGGCCGCGGCCGGCGAAATGATCCTCGAAGGCCTTTGGGCGCACCGGAGAATCGGCCGAAGCGAAGAGCGCGGCTTCTACGCGGAGAAACCCCAGCGAACGCCGGAGCCCCGGGAATCGCCGAATCGTCCGCCGCGGCGAGGTTATAACTGAGAATTGAGGGCCATGAAATGAAAGTCGTCAAGTACGGAAAATATACGGGAGAGCCGGCCGACGCGGTGGACCTTGACGAACTCGTGAAGCGGCTGGGCGACTTCTTTCTGCAGAGCGGGTTCGAGAGCCAATACTACGGCCTTTCCGAATTTGAAAACGAGCGTTCGATGGAAGCTTTGCGCGAGGCAATCCTGCGGGCGCTGCAAGAAGGCGACCTTCTTCCCGAAGATCAGATGAGCGAAGAGTTGCGCGAGATTTTGAAGGATCCCGGCGCAATGAACAACGAAGAGATACGCGAGTTGATCGAGAAGCTGATGGATCGCCTTGCGGGAGAGGGGTACATCAATCCCCAGCAGCCGCCACAAGTGACGCCACCACCGCAAACATCGGCGCTCGGGCAGGTCGGGCAGCCGCAGGAGCGCAACACCGAAGCACGTTTCGAGATCACAGACAAAACGATCGATTTCCTGGGCTTCAAGACGCTGCAGGATTTGCTGGGCTCGCTGGGAAGGAGCAGTTTTGGCCGCCATGACACGCGCGATTTATCCACGGGTGTGGAGTCGGGCGGCGTATCGCGCTTTTACGAGTTCGGCGACGTCTTGAACCTGGACATCAGCGAAACGCTCTCGAACGCGATCCGGCGCGAAGGGGCCAAGGTGCCCATCGAGATGCAGTACAAGGACCTGATGGTGCACCAGTGCGAGTACCAGAGTTCGTGCGCCACGGTGTTGCTGCTGGATTGCAGCCACAGCATGATTCTTTATGGCGAAGACCGCTTCACGCCGGCGAAGCGCGTGGCAATTGCGCTGTCGCACCTGATCCGCACGCAATATCCGGGCGATACGCTGAGCCTGGTGCTGTTCCACGATTCGGCGGAGGAAGTGCCGCTGTCTGAACTGGCGCGCGTGCAGGTCGGCCCTTACTACACCAACACGCGCGAAGGGTTGCGGATGGCGCAGCGGATTCTGCTGCGGCAGCGCAAGGACATGCGCCAGATTGTGATGATTACGGACGGCAAGCCCTCCGCGTTGACGCTGGAGGATGGCAGGATTTACAAGAATGCCTTCGGGCTCGACCCGTTTGTGGTGGGCGAGACGCTGGAAGAAGTGAACAAGTGCAAGCGCGCGGGAATCATGATCAACACCTTCATGCTGGCATCGGATTACAGCCTGGTGCATTTCGTGCAGAAGATTACGGAAATGTGCAAGGGCAAAGCGTACTTCACCACGCCCTACAACCTCGGGCAGTATCTGCTGATGGATTACATGCAGCGGAAAACGAAGACGATCCACTAGGCCGATTGTCCAGGTTCTCGCAACTTCGGTGCTGTCCTAATGCGGATCTTAGGGCTTCTTTTTCTTGCGACGCTTGGCACGAGCCTTGTTAGATTAAGCTAAGCGTCGCAAGGCGGTCACGGCATTCGGCTTACTCGCTTCTGCTTCAAACTTGTCCGCTGCAATGGAGACTTTTTTTGCAAACCGTCGCAATCGCTTGCGCTCCTTCTTGTTGAAATGGAAAGGGCCGCCCATAGGTTCAATCATAGCCCTACCCACACAAAAGCAGCGCGGATAATTCCTAATTAGGACACTGCCGCGACTTCCACCGGTTTGTTTCAAGGGCTGAAATCGAACTCATCGTGAATGATCTTCGCTGCTGAACCGAGATTGCCTCCCACGAACTCAAAGAAGTTTCCTGCATATTAAATTCTTTTGAATTTTGGCAAGCTAACTGCTTATCCATCGGCAAATGCCGGAGTGCGCTGTCGTAGGCAACTGGTCAAAATGGTTTTATGAAAAGAATGGGACGCCCGAATCGAAATTATCGCGGGGAAAATAGAGGATGGAACGAAACATCTTCGCAGGCGGCTTCGTCTAATAGCACATGGACACAAACAAAATACTCCGCAGCTGGGGGCGCACGTGTCCTGCGGCCACGGCCTGGGAGAACCAAAGGAGCATTACATGAAACTGTCGAGAATCGGAATGACCGTGGTTGCAGGAATGCTGTTGTTTGCCGCGGGCGCTTTTGCCCAGGAAAAGGGCTCGCTGGCTTTGACGGAAAACCTAACCGTCCAGGGCAAAGTGCTGACGCCCGGCAACTACAAACTGGAATGGGAAGGCAAAGGACCCAACGTTCAGCTCAACATCATCCGTGACAACGCAACACTAGCAACCGTTCCAGCAACGATCGTCACGAGCGCCGTGCCCAACTCCAGTAATGGCTATGGCGCACGGAAGGAGGCCGACGGCAGCAAGGTTCTGGAGGCCTACTATCCGCAGGGCAAGAAGTTCTCGCTTGACCTAACCCAAAGCCAAGCGGCAAAGAACTAGCACAAGTCTGAATCTTTTCCTGCTCTTGAGGCGCACAAGGGCAGGCGAGTGCCCGACTCCTTGCGGGTTTGCCCGCGAGGAGTTGGGTACCCTTTTTCCCAAATGGCACGACATGCAGCTTCCCCGCCAAGATGCGGTAAAATAAAGCCATGGCATTTTTGAAACGGCTTTTGCGGCTGATTGGCCTGGAGGCTCCCTTGACGAACATTGAATCGGGGCACACGGCGCCGGGTTTTTCCTTGAAGGCGCTGGATGGCAAGGAATACTCGCTGGAAAAGCTGCTTGAACGAGGGCCAGCGGTTGTGGCGTTTTTCAAGATTTCCTGCCCCGTATGCCAGTTCACATTTCCATTTCTGCAGCGCTTGCACGAACGCTATGCGGGGCAAAGCGCGACGGTGATTGGCGTCTCACAGGATGACGCAAAGGACACAAAAGAGTTCAACCGGGAATACGGCGTGACGTTCCCAACGCTGGTGGATAGCCATGGGTATCCCGCGTCCAGTGCATACGGGCTGACCAACGTTCCGACCATTTTTCTGATCGCGCCGGACGGCAAGGTCCAAGTGAGCTGCCTGGGTTTCAGCAAGGGCGATCTGGAGAAGATCGCTACAGAACTCTCGCAATACAAAAAGATGCGAGCGGCGCCGCTTTTCCTGCCGGATGAAATCGTCCCGGCGTACAAACCTGGTTGAGGCAGCAAAAACTAGGTCCGGTCGGACCTCCAACAGGCCATTAAGCAATCCGAACAGATGGCACTCCGCGTCCCGTTCGCACAATGAATGGGTCGAGGAGGTCTGCCCGCTCACGCACTTTTTGTGTGATGACGCAGTTTTCTCGTTTGCGCCATTCAAAAAGAGGATCCTTCTCTTTGTTTGATGACAAAAATCGCGACGCAAGATCAAGAACCGAACCGAAGAGCGACCCCTACATGAAAACCCGAAATTGGAACTATAATCGCGGCGATGGAAAGCAAGCCATTTGTGGATGGGGAAGACGGGGCGGCGGAGCGGGAGAACGGCCGCAACAGTATCTGGGGCTGCACTGCGTAAGAGTATTCGTGCGGGATCAGGATCGCAGCTTGCGGTTCTACCTGGATGAACTGGGATTCCATCTGGCGTTTGATACGCGGATGCAATCGGGAGACCGATGGGTAGGGGTGGCGCCCCCAGATGGGTCAGCGATCCTATCACTGGTGGCGCCCAAGCCGAACACTCCGGAGCACAAGCTGATCGGCCGAGCCACGCAGGTGGAATTCGTAACCGAAGACGTGACCGCGACATTCAAGGAATGGGCAAAGCGCGGAGTGCGCTTCTTGCAGACGCCACGGCTGAAACGCATCAAGTACAACCCACAGACGCGCGTTGCACCAGCTCCCGCCTCATCAATGCTACTCGGAGAACAGACGCCCATCTGGGGAGGAGCGTTTGCGCGGTTCAGGGACATCGATGGGAATTCGTTTTCGCTGGTGAGCTTTGACGAAGTGACGCACGCCGTGGAAGCGCGACGCAGGGCGCTGGCGGGAAAGTTGGAAGAGGAACGACGAGCAGCGCAGGAACTTGAGATTGCCAAGCAAGTGCAGGCAAGGCTGTTTCCGCAGAGCCAGCCGGTGCTGAGGACCCTGGAATACGCGGGAATTTGCATTCCGGCGCGGAAAGTCGGCGGCGATTATTACGACTTTCTTGATCTGGGCGGAGGACGGCTGGGGCTGGTGATTGCCGATATCGCGGGCAAAGGAATTGCGGCAGCGCTGTTGATGGCGAATTTGCAGGCCAATCTACGCAGCCAGTGCGCAATTGCGCTGGATCACCCGCAGCGGCTGTTGCGGTCCGTGAATCAGTTGTTTCGCGAGAATACGCCGGATGGATCGTATGCGACGCTGTTTTTTGCGGAGTACGACGATGGCGCAGAGCGGCTGCGTTATGCGAATTGCGGGCATTTGAGCGCGCTGCTGCTGCGGAGCGATAACACCATGGAGCGGCTGGATTCGACGGGGACGGTGCTGGGCGTGTTCAAGGAGTGGGATTGCGGCATTGAAGAATGCCGGGTACTGCCGGGGGACACGCTGGCGCTGTATACGGATGGGATAACGGAAGCGTTCGACCACGCAGGGGAGGAATTTGGGGAGGAGCGGTTGTGTGAGACGTTGCGGCGGCACCGTGGTTTGTGCTCGCAGGAGTTGCTGGGAGCAATCGTGGAGGAGGTGCGGAGGTTCAGCCCGCAGGAACAGAATGATGACATTACGTTAATCGTGGCGAAAAGGAGAGAGACGTAGGTGGGTCTCGGCCCGCAAAAAAAAACACGTCTCTCGCTTTGCTTACCAAGGGCGATTAAAGCTTGACGCGACAAGTTCTGCTTAGACTTCCTCGCGAAGCAGGCCTTCCTTGTGTTTGGGCGGCTTTTTCCGCTTGTCGGCAACGACGCGCGTCACTCCAGGAGACAAACCGGAATTTCGCGCGCGGCGGCGAGCTTCCACGCCTTTGTCCAGTTTTTGTTTGCGTTTGCGTCTCATCCCAAACTCTAACACGCTGCAAAATCGCAATCAGAACGTGAAGGTCACTTGAAGATCAAGCCGCCGATTCGAAGTGGAATCGCTGAACGGTCTGCCCGCGAGGCCGTTGGATTCGCCAAAAAGAGGCGACCCAAGATTCCCGACAGGCGTTAGCACATTGACGTTATTGAACACATTTCTCCCCATGATGCTGAACGTCAATGCATAACGGCGATTGGTCGCCCCAGCATCCGGACCGCCACGCCCGCCGCCCGGCCCGCCTCTCGGACCGCCCCCGCCGGGACGCCCGAACGTGCCGCCGCCCATGGGTCCCCCGCCACTTCCCGACGCACTTTCGAGGACCGGCCCAAATCCAAAAGTTTTGGCGAGCCGGAGATTCAGAGAAAATCTGCCCGGGCCATCTCCGTAATTGACGGGGATCGGCGTGTAGGTGGCAGGGTTCCCAAGGTCCGCTGCCGACGGTATCAAAAAACACCCGAATTTCGTTTGAANTGCACCTNCAGAAGTGCACGAGGCAGAAGCGGGCCGCACATTGAAATTCGAGTCCTGGTAAGGATCGGATCCGGTAGTGATATTGAAGGGANCACCGGAGCTCGCGATCAGGAAGGGACTCAGGCGGAAACCCCGGGGCAAGCCGACCGTGCCGCCGAAGAATAGCCGATGGCGAACGTCGTANCTCGCCCGNCCGTAATCCTCTTGCAAGTGTCCTGGTAGTGAAGGAAAACTCCCCGCGCCGGAAGTGTCGCTATCGGCATAGCCNAGCGTGTAGTAACCAAAAAGCGACAGTTTGGCGCCCATGCGGATGCTGCCNTTCACGATGAGCTGATTCTGTTTGAAAATGCCTTCCGATTGATATTGGTAGACGTTGTTGTNGCCGTCTGCTGGAATCGGNCGNGNGCCGGTCGGATTTTGCGGGTCGATGGGGTTGATGTTGTCGGTATAGAACTGGTGTACGCCGCGCGAATTCAAGTAGGTTGCAGCAACATTTGACACCTTGGTGAGCTGGCGCTCCAGTGTCACACCCGTCTGGATGGTGTAGGGCGCGTGCAGGTTCGGATTGGATTGATAATCGACCGTGCCGCTGCTGGCGGACGAAATCGTGCACGCCGCCGGCAGTGGCAACGTGAATGGTGGCACACAGCTCGGGTTTGCCGTAGAGGTAAGAAAAAAGGTGGGATTCTGGATGAGGTACTGCTGCTGCGCCGCGCCGGACTCATTGAAGCGTTCCTGGATCAGAACCTGGTTGTACGTGAAGCGGTCATAGAACATGCCAAAGCCGGCGCGCAGCACCGTCTTGGGAGGATTTTTTGCGTTGCCGCCGATTGCCCAGGCAACCCCGAGACGCGGGGCAAAATCCGACTTGTCGCTGAAATTGTTCTGCGTTTCAAAGCGCAAGCCGTAGCTGACCGTGACGTTCTGCCGCACTTTCCAGTCATCCTGGACGAAGAGCCCCGCATCCACCAGCGTCACCGAAGCAGACGGTGCGCCAAACGTCTGCGAATAATAACTGGCGCCGCCATAACCGTACTTTTGCTGAATCTCGGGAATCGTCAGGTCCGCCGCAAGTCCCTGCACCGTGGTTTGATAAACCTCGAGTGGCGTTTCCGTTGGGCAGGGAGTCTGCGGGGTGGGGGTGCATCCGATCAGGGACTGCGCGCCGAAAGTAAATGTTCCGGCGAAGTTTGCCGCGGTGGCATTCAGGTCATGCGTCGAGCGGAGTCGTCCGCCGAACTTCCAAGAGTGCTTGCGAAAATTCTTGTAAATGATGTCCTGGACCTCGAAGCGGTTCTGAGTATCTGAGATGTCCCCTCCGCCGCTACCGTTGTTGCTAAACGCGCCGCCAACATTGACGTTTATGGCCGAACTCACGGGCGTAGTGACAATGGTGTCGTGGACATATTGGAAGCGGATTTCGTTGATGGTGCTGGCATTGATGGTCTGCGTGTCGGTGAGCTGGAGGGTGTGTTCGGTGCTCAGATAATCGGTTCCCACTGCCGCCTCATTGAATTGCCCAACGCCGTCATTGGTCTCTGAATCGCGGAAGTACTGATAGCGCGCGGTCAACGTGTTGTTCGGGGTCAACTGATAATCAATCCGCGGGCTTATGTTGGTGCGGGTTTGTGGATTCGCGACCGCGGAGTTATACGGATTTGGATCGGCGGCGCTGACGATGTTCAAAGCCTGGATGTCCCGCTGCTCAATATTGAAGAAGAAGGACGCTTTCTTATTGATGGCGCCGCCGATGTTCCCGCTGAATTGTTCGGAATGATAGCCCGGCGCCGGGGTATTCGCCGGCAGAATTTCAAAGGGGTTGCGCGCATTGAAGGCGGAGTCATTCCCGCTGATCATGATTTGCCCGTGGAGCTTGTCCGTGCCGGGCTTGGTGAAGATTTCGACGCGGCCGTAGCCCAGGCGGTCGTACTCCGAGGAAAACGGATTCTGGTTGATGCGAATTTCGCGGATGGAGGCTTTCGGGGGAAGCTGCCCGGCGGTGAAGCCATCAATATAAATCTGCCCGCCGTTGGGACCGGCGGAGGGACCCGCGAGGGCCTGGAGTTCCGACTCCAGTTCGTCAGGGTCGTCGGAGAGCGCCTCCAGGTCCTTGCCTTGCAAGACGATGGTATTGGCGTTGTTGGTGGGACTCACGTCCACCTGGGCGGTGGTGTCATTCACGAAAACCTTCTCCTGCTGTTCTTGCAGGGCGAGTGGAATGTTGAAGCGAAGCGATTGATCGGCGGCGAGAGCGATGCCGGTTTTGTCGAAGAGCGCAAAACCCTTGGCCACGGCCTTAATTTCATAGTTGCCGGGCGCAAGGTCCTTAAATTCGTAGAAACCCTCCTTGTTGGTGACCGTGTCCATCGAACCCCCGGAGGGCGTGGTCAAAAGCACGGTGGCTTCGGTAACCGCGGCCCCGGATGGATCCGTCATCTGGCCACGGATAGAAGCGGTTGGGGATTGCGCAGCCAGGGCTCCGGCGCAGAAAAACAGGAGGCCCGCAAAGGAGGCGAGGAATGCAGCTTTTTTCCAAAATCGAGAAATCATCCGGGCTATGGTTCCCTTTCTAATGACTGATGGTGCTTTCTGGGTATCACGGTGTGGCAGCGGCGGCGTCGCCGGCGTTATTCAGGCTCCACGGCGTAAGAATCGAGGCAGCCTGCCCTTGCGGTGAAGCTTGCAGGATGGGCTCAGCGCCTCCCAAAACCGTGATGGCCGTCGTCTTCGATGCGTCATGATCGGCAGTTGCCACGATCATGACCGCATCGCCCTTCTGAAAATCGGCCAGGGTATTCGCGGGAAGACGGCTCAGCATCTGCTGAAGATCGCCGCCGCCCGCGCGTCCTGCGCCATTCGTTCCGCCACCGAAGCCGCCGCTCCCCCCTGCACTCATACCCGGTTGTCCTTGCGGTGAGGGTGCAGTGGAAGGCGCTGAAGGTGCGGCGCCGGGTTTCGCGGCGTCGCCGGAACTCGTAGCGTCCGGGGAGGCGCCCTTCAAGCGCAGGGCGATGCGCTGCGCCATGGGTTGCGGCAATTTGCGGAGTTGCGAATCGGCGAGGAGCTTCACCTCAACATTTTTCTTTGTGGCAAGATCGTTGACCGTGAACGAGCCGCCTGCCGCATCGATGGACACAATCATGCCTGCGATATTGCGGAACGCGCCGGAAACGATTTCTTCGGCCTTGAATTCGGAGCCATCGGGGCTGCGCGTGCCGCGGGCGCGCAATTGATCGCCGGTCTTGATCTCGGCGAGGGCGCTGGGCTTGGCATCGTCGAATTTGACGGAGCCCGGGGCATAGCGGCGCAGAATCGTGGTGGAAG